>ERZ1740060.311-NODE-311-length-34046-cov-5.922833_pt1 | contig 34046 bp, 24 predicted proteins | sample MGYA00581743_ERZ1740060 | MGnify/ENA primary metagenome ERZ1740060 (study PRJEB43018, sample SAMN04849235) | marine metagenome | isolation source: floating plastic debris | place: Pacific Ocean | collected 2008-08-27 | study: EMG produced TPA metagenomics assembly...
ACTCGACCGATGCTTAGTCTTTGTCGTGGTGCTTGGTACCCGACTGCTATCTGCCTTCTGTGTGGCCCTCATGTTTCGATCATTCCGCATTTCCCCTGTGCTTCCTCGCCCTTTCCTTGCTTGCAGGGGCCTAGCCGGCTCGTTGGCCTTGTTTGGCCTCGTCTGCGGGTCGACAATGGCTTGGTCGCAGGCTTTGCCTGGGCAACCGATTCCCGTTCCTCCTGGTTCCGTAGGTGGTGGTGGGGCGACTTCGTCCCAGGCGCCTGTTCCTGTGATCGTCCAGTCTAATCCGACGGTCGCCCAGGGTAATCCGGCGTCAATCGCCGAGACCAACATCCGTATTGAACGGCTGGAGGGTGAACTTCGGTCCATCACTGGGCAGATGGAGCAGCTCATGTTTCAGATGCGGCAGCTCCAGGATGAGCTGACGCGGTCGCGCGAAGATGCTGAGTTTCGCCTGCGCGAACTGGAGGGCGGTCAGCCTTTGGAGCGCAGTGATGTGACGGCTGAAGAAGAGCGGCTGCGCGAAGCTTTGGTCGCCGGTTTGCAAGGCGAGCCTGCCAGAGACCTTGGTACCTTGCAGGTTGACGCCGATGGACAGCCGGTTGGCGCGACGCTGAGCGCTAGTGATGGCGGTCCGTTGGATCTCTCTCGCCTAACCCTGAACGCTGAACCTGAGGTGCGCCCGCAGCCATCGCTCGGTACTACGGTGGCGAGCCTTGATCCTCTGGCCAATCTGGCACCCGAGGACGTTTACGAGCTCGGTTATGACCATGTTCTGCGGGGTGATTACACGCAGGCGGTGGCGACGTTTGGTGATTTTCTGGACGTTTATGATGGTCATCGTCTGCGCCCCAACGCGCATTTCTGGCTTGGTGAGGCACATTTCGCGATGGGATCCTACACGCCGGCTGCTGAACAGTTCCTGGCGGTGTTCAACACCTATCCTGAGGATGTGAAGGTGCCGGATGCGCTTTTGAAGCTCGCCATGAGTCTGGAGCGGCTTGGCGCGCAGGAGCAGGCGTGCGCCACCTTCACCAAGCTCTTGACCGACTATCCGCGCGCGCCCCAGATCGTTCTGGACACCGCACGCACCGAGCAAGGTCTCGCTGGATGCTGATGCGCTCGCCAGATGCGCTGCCAGAGCCTGAACAGGCCTGGCGTGGTCTGGCGGGTGAGTTTTCTGGTTTCGATCATCTGCTTCTTGCCGTTTCTGGAGGCCCGGATTCGCTGGCCATGTTGGTCGGGATGACGCGTCTGCGCGCTGCTGGCCTCCTGACGGCGGAGCTTTTTGTGGTCACAGTTGACCACGCGTTGCGTCCTGAGAGCAGCGCGGAAGCTCAGTCGGTGGCTGACTTATGTGATGCTTTGGGCGTTGCCCACCACACTGTTCGGCTGGCTGCGCGTCCCGTTGGTGTCAACCTTCAGGGATGGGCGCGTGGTGAGCGCTACCGCGTCATGGCCGATCTGTTGCGTGAGAAAGCTGGTAATCGGGCAGGCGAGAGTGCCGCCATCGTGACCGCTCACATGGCTGAAGATCAGGCTGAAACCTTTCTTATGCGGGCGTCGCGCGGAACCGGTTCGGACGGTCTGGCCGGAATTCGACCGGCCGTCCGGCTGGAAGGTGTGCATGTCATTCGGCCGTTTCTGGCCTGGCCGCGCGGACGTTTGCATCTGGCGCTGGCTGGAACGGGGCTGAAACCGGCGTTTGATCCGAGCAATGCCGATCCTTCCTTCACGCGGGTGCGCTATCGCGACTGGCTTGCCAACGGACCGACGCCTGACAACAGCAGATCGATCGCTCTGGGATTTGAAGAAAGTGCGCGCATTGCACAGCTTGAAAGCCAAGCGCTGGATGTTTGGGCCGAGCGGCTCTTTGTCGATCTTGGGGCAGCGCCAGATGGCCTGCGTGCCGGCAAGGTGGATGTAAAGGCTGTGCCGCTCGCCGTTCTTGCTCGGCTTATGCGTCTTGCCATGGCATCGGTCAGTCGGCAGCCGGACGCCTGGCAACGGCTCGATCTGGCACGGATGATCGGCTGGTCAGCGGACCTGCAATCTCAAGGCTCTGGCAAGGTCGTCTGTGCTGGCGCCGTGCTGCAATGGGAAGACAGCGCCGGCAGCGTGTCGATTTGCGCCTACGCGGAAGCCGGGCGCAGTGGCTTTCCGAGCCTCACCCTCGCGCCTGGCGAGAGTTCTGTTTGGGATGAGCGGTTTGCCGTGACCAACAACACCGACATCGCCTTGTCCGTTCGAGCGGCGGCGCCTGGTGATAGCCACTCTGACGTTGACGGATTTCCCGCCGTAGCCTGGCAAAGCCTTCCGGTGGCCACGGATGGCGATGAGTTTTTTGCGTCCGTGCCCAAACCATCGTCGTCAATGGTCCTTCAATGGCTGGAACCGGCTTTGCGAAAGGCTGGCAGACTGGATGATGGTGGCACCATGCCGCAGGGCGAGCCTTAACGATTGCGGCGAATTCTGCTGTCTAATGGCGGTTGATCGGTTGGCAACCGGTGTCCTGCAACCTATCTTGACTGTAACCGACCGGCTCTGCGCGTGCGTTTGGCTGGTTCTTCCGGCAAAAACTTGGGTCAGTTCATGAACTCCAACTTCCGTAATTTTGCTCTTTGGGTCGTCATTGGTCTTTTGCTGGTGGCGCTGTTCAACATGTTTTCTGGGCCGGCCCAGCAACGTGGCGGCACGGATATCGCCTATTCGCAGTTTCTTGCCGAAGTCGATAATGGCCGTGTGCGCGATGTGACGATCATGGGCCAGCAGATTTCTGGTGTTTACACCGATGGTGGCCAGTTCCAGACTTTTGCGCCTGATGATCCTGCACTTGTGCAAAATCTGTCGGACTCCGGCGTGCGCATCACCGCCCAGCCGCCCGATGAGAGCTTCTCGCTGTTCTCGGTCCTGATTTCCTTCGGCCCGATGCTGCTTTTGATCGCGGTGTGGATCTACTTCATGCGGCAGATGCAAGGCGGCGCCGGCGGCAAGGCCATGGGCTTTGGCAAGTCCAAAGCCAAGCTTTTGACCGAAGCGCATGGCAAGGTGACCTTTGACGATGTTGCCGGGATCGACGAAGCCAAGGAAGATCTCGAAGAGATTGTCGAGTTCCTGAAGGACCCGCAAAAGTTCCAGCGTTTGGGTGGCCGTATTCCGCGTGGCGTGCTTCTGGTCGGCCCTCCGGGCACCGGTAAAACGCTGACCGCACGCGCTGTGGCCGGCGAAGCCAATGTGCCGTTCTTCACCATTTCTGGTTCTGACTTTGTGGAGATGTTCGTCGGTGTGGGTGCAAGCCGTGTCCGCGACATGTTCGAGCAGGCGAAGAAAAACTCGCCCTGCATCATCTTTATCGACGAGATCGACGCGGTCGGTCGTCATCGTGGTGCTGGTCTCGGCGGTGGCAATGACGAGCGTGAGCAAACGCTGAACCAGTTGCTGGTCGAGATGGATGGTTTTGAGGCCAATGAAGGCGTCATCATCATCGCGGCGACCAACCGTCCGGATGTTCTGGACCCTGCGCTGCTTCGTCCAGGTCGTTTTGACCGCCAGATCGTTGTGCCGAACCCGGATATTGTTGGCCGCGAGAAGATACTGAAGGTTCATGTCCGCAACGTGCCGCTGGCACCGGACGTCAACCTGAAGACCCTGGCGCGCGGTACGCCGGGCTTCTCCGGTGCTGACCTGATGAACCTCGTCAACGAGGCTGCCCTTTTAGCCGCGCGGCGTTCAAAGCGGCTCGTCACGATGAACGAGTTTGAGGACGCCAAGGACAAGGTGATGATGGGTGCGGAGCGCCGTACGCTCGTCATGTCCGAGGAAGAGAAGAAGCTGACGGCCTACCATGAGGCAGGCCACGCTTTGGTGGCGCTGCACATGCCGGCGTCCGATCCGATCCACAAGGCGACGATTATCCCGCGCGGTCGTGCGTTGGGCATGGTGATGCGCCTGCCGGAGAAGGATCAGGTCTCGCTCACACGCGCCAAATGCTATGCCGATTTGGCCGTGGCCATGGGTGGCCGCGTCGCGGAAGAGGAAATCTTCGGCTATGAGAAGGTGACCTCAGGCGCCTCTGGCGACATCCAGATGGCAACAAAGCTGGCCAAGGCAATGGCGACGCAGTTCGGCATGTCCGACAAGCTTGGGCCGCTGCTTTACGGCGAGAACCAGCAGGAAGTGTTTCTTGGTCACTCCGTCGCTCAGTCGCAGAACGTGTCAGAAGCGACGCAGCAGACGGTGGATGAGGAGGTGAAGGCCTTTGTCGAGCAGGGCTACCAGACGGCAAAGAAGATCCTGACCGATCATATCGATCAGTTGCATACAATCGCGAACGGCTTGCTGGAGTATGAAACTCTGTCGGGCGATGAGATCCGCGCTCTGCTCGATGGCAAGCAACCAGTGCGCGAGGACGTTGACGACACGCCGACACGCTCACGTGGTTCTGCTGTCCCCAGTGCAGGGTCCAAGCCTGCCGATGACAAGAAGGACAAGGGCGATGAGCCCGGCGTTGGCGATATGGAGCCGCAACCAAGTTAGCGGCTTCCAAAAAAGCTAAATTGAGCCCTGGTTGGCATGGCCAACCGGGGTTTTTGTTTGCCTTTTGTAAAGCTTGGTCACGATCTGTGAAGCGGCTGACGCTTGCGCTAACCGGACCTTTTCCGACACACGGTAGTCTCAAGGACGGATTCAAGGTCCAGGTGGTTATGGGGTGAGGCGCGTGGTTCGGCGTTTTTTCGGCACTGATGGTATTCGTGGCAAAGCCAATGCCGGCAACATGACGGCGGATGTTGCTATGCGCGTTGGCATGGCGGCGGGCCGCTATTTCCGCAATGGTGGCGAGCGACGGCACCGCGTGATCATCGGCAAGGACACGCGCCTTTCAGGCTACATGATCGAAAGCGCGATGATGGCCGGTTTTACCTCGGTCGGCATCGACGTTTTTCTGGTCGGACCAATGCCCACGCCAGCCATCGCGATGCTGACCCGGTCACTGCGCTGCGATCTGGGCGTCATGATCTCCGCTTCCCACAACGCTTTCCATGATAACGGCATCAAGCTGTTTGGACCGGATGGCTACAAGCTTTCCGACGAAATCGAGCTTGAAATCGAGAGGCTGATGGACGCCGCGCCAGAGAGTCTGCTGGTCGGTCCGTCGGATCTCGGCAGGGCCAAGCGCGTGGATGGCGAGCAGGCGCGCTACATCGAATTTGCCAAGCGCACCTTGCCGCGTTCCATGAGCCTTTCTGGCATGCGCGTCGTGCTCGATTGCGCCAATGGTGCTGCCTACAAGGTCGCGCCGGCCGTGCTTTGGGAACTGGGCGCTGAGGTGATCACCATTGGTGACGAGCCCAACGGCTTCAACATCAATGCCGATTGCGGCTCTACCAAGCCACAGGCGCTATGCGATAAGGTGAAGGAGTTGCGTGCCGATGTTGGCATCGCGCTTGATGGAGATGCCGACCGTGTGGTGCTGGTCAACGAGAAGGGCGCGATTGTCCAGGGCGATCAGTTGATGGCTGTCGTGGCCGATAGCTGGCGCGCCGAGCAGCGTCTAAGCCAGCCTGGCGTGGTCGCAACCGTGATGTCGAACCTTGGACTGGAACGCTATCTGGAAGGCATCGGACTTGGCTTGGTGCGCACCAAGGTGGGTGATCGGTATGTCGTGGAGCGCATGCGCTCTGATGGCTACAATGTGGGGGGCGAACAGTCCGGCCACATCATTCTGTCGGACTATGTCACAACCGGCGACGGGCTGGTCTCCGCTTTGCAGATCCTGGCCGTTGTTGCCGAGCAGGAGCAGGCGGTCTCTGCGGTGTGCAGCCGTTTTGAGCCGGTGCCGCAGATCTTGAAGAATGTTGCCTTTGAGGGCAGCAATCCGTTGCAGCAAGATGATGTGCAGGCTGCCGTTGAAGCGGCTGAAAAGCGTCTTGGCAATCACGGTCGGCTGGTTATCCGTCCCTCGGGAACGGAGCCGCTGATCCGGGTTATGGCCGAAGGCGATGACCCCGATTTGGTGGAAACCTTGGTTGACGAGCTCTGCGATACGCTGCGCAAGGCCGCTTAAACTTCAACTTTTTTCTTTTGAGGTGAAGGGCCTTGAGCCCTGCGTTCCTTGCTGATCGCAGGATTCTGGGTCGGATGACGCCGGATTAGGAAGGCGCTTTAGAGGGCATTCCAGCGGTCTCCAAAACAGCAATGCAACCAAAGGTTTGGCTCGCTCACAGCGCTTGTGCAGCTGGCGTCCGCGCTGCTGCGGCCAATGCTTATGTGTCCTACACTGTGACGTAAATTTTCATTAATATTTACCTGATTTTTACTCAAGTAAACCACAGTTAACTATCTTTTTTAACGTTAAAAATCAAGGTTAAGTGGGTTTTAACTACTTAGGCTCATCTTTCCTCTCGTTAACGGCCCACCGCCGGTGTGCGGCGCGCGCCCGTTCGACAGCGAAGAAGGAAATGATGTGATGGGTAAGTCATCCAAATCTCTGTTCATCGGCGCGATCGCTTCTGCCCTGATGGCGAGCACGGCCTATTCCGCCGACCTTATCCCACCGCCGGTGGTTGAGTTCGAGCCGGAGTACGAAATCGGTGGGAACCTGTACCTGCGTGGCTATGTTGGTTTTACGAACCAGGAAGTAGACGGGCTAGCGAATGCCGTTCTTGACGGCGCAGCTTTTGAGTTTCTGCAAGCCGACTTTGAATCGTCAGGCCTCTTTGGTGGTGCCGTTGGTTACCGCGTCAACAACTGGTTCCGCGCTGATGTCAGTGCCGAGTACCGAATGCGTGCGGGTTTCGACGGTTTCGACCGCTATGATGGCGATGGTGATGGCCTGCTCACCAACATGACGGTCGGCAACGACGGCACGAACGAATACACGGCTGACAAATCTGAATTCCTGATACTGGCCAACGCTTTCGTTGACCTTGGCTCTTACCACCGAATATCGCCTTATGTCGGTGCTGGTGTCGGTGCGTCCTACACGATGATCAGTAATCTGCAGGATATCAACACGCCTCAGTCGTCAACCGCATATGCCAACGACCATGGCGCGTGGTCCTTCGCTTGGGCGCTCTATGCGGGTCTTGGCTTCGAGGTGAACGACCATCTGACTATCGATATGGGCTATCGCTACCTCGATATCGGCGATGCAGAATCCGGCGACATCATCTCGTCCAACGGTACCAACGCAATCGTAAATCCGCTGGAGTTTGAAGGCATTACATCCCACGACTTCACCCTGGGCTTCCGGTGGAACTTCGGTGAGTTTGGTCATTCCAGCCATGGGTATGGCCACGGTGGCCACGCCAGCTATGGGCAGATCAGCTACTAAAACGACTGCTTCTTCCAGGCAGATTGCAAGCCGCTGGCGACCGCCAGCGGCTTTTCTGCATCAGGCCGCGTCGAACCCCGGTCGGGGAAAGTTCGCAATTGACGGCACCCGCCTGATCGCCTAATGCCCGCGGTGGGACACCCCTCCCCAACGAGGGGCTTCTATCTGGAAGGATAGCCATTATGAGCATCTCACTGCCCGGCACGCGGCCGGCTAACTCGCGTTTTTCGTCCGGTCCATGCGCCAAGCGCCCCGGCTGGACCATTGACGGCCTCGCAGACGCGGCCCTAGGACGTTCCCATCGTTCTTCCATTGGTAAATCGAAACTCAAGCTTGCGATCGACAAGACGCGGGCCATCCTCGGTGTGCCCGACGACTATCGTATCGGTATCGTACCGGCGTCGGACACTGGCGCTGTGGAGATGGCCATGTGGAGCCTGCTCGGCGCGCGCCCGGTGACGATGGTCGCCTGGGAGAGCTTCGGGAAAGGCTGGGTGACGGATGCCGTCAAACAGTTGAAGCTGGATGCTGCGCTGGTTGAGGCGCCGTACGGACAGCTGCCCGACATGGCAGCCGTCGATTATGACAGCGACGTCGTCTTCACGTGGAATGGCACAACCTCCGGCGTGCGCATGCCGCATGGCGACATGATCCCGGCGGACCGCCAAGGCCTGACCATCTGTGATGCCACATCGGCGGCGTTCGCGATGGACCTGCCCTACGACAAGCTCGATGTGGTGACCTTCTCCTGGCAGAAAGTGCTGGGCGGCGAGGCCGCGCACGGCATGCTGATCCTCAGCCCACGTGCTGTTGAGCGGCTTGAAACCTACACACCGGCTTGGCCGCTGCCGAAGATCTTCCGCCTCACCAAGGGCGGCAAGCTGATCGAAGGCGTCTTCAAGGGCGAGACGATCAACACGCCGTCCATGCTGTGCGTGGAAGACTATCTTGATACGCTCGCCTGGGCTGAAAGTGTCGGCGGCCTAAAAGGTCTGATCGCCCGCGCCGATGCCAACGCCGCCGTCATCGATCGGTTCGTGCAGGCAACCCCTTGGATCGATTATCTGGCCGAGGTGCCGGAAACCCGCTCCAACACGTCGGTCTGTCTGAAGATCGTCGATCCCGACGTGGCAGCGCTCGATGCCGATGCGCAGACCGCTTTTGCTAAGGCGATTGCCAAGCGCTTGGAAGCTGAAGGCGTGGCGCTCGACATTGCGGGTTACCGCGATGCGCCGGCAGGACTTCGCATCTGGGCGGGCGGTACGGTGGAGGCTTCCGACATGGAAGCTCTGATGCCGTGGCTCGACTGGGCGTTCGCCCTGGAGAAGGCTGCTCTTCAGCAGGCCGCCTGACGTTTCTGATCCGCCCGCGTCGTCCACGCGCGGGCATCTTCCCTTCGTCTCTTTTTTCTTTCGCTCTGGTCGGTGCTCAGGCACCGCCCAACCGCTTCAAGGAGTGCCCAAGATGGCCCCGCGCGTCCTTATTTCTGACAGCCTGTCACCCACCGCTGTCGACATCTTCAAAGCCCGTGGCGTCGACGTCACTTTCGAACCCGGTCTCGGCAAGGACAAGGAAAAGCTCCTGTCCATGATCGGCGATTATGATGGTCTTGCCATCCGCTCCGCGACCAAGGCGACCGAAAAGCTGATTGCCGCTGCCGACAACCTCAAAGTCATCGGCCGGGCCGGCATCGGCGTCGACAATGTCGACATTCCGGCCGCGACGTCCCGCGGCATCATCGTGATGAACACGCCCTTCGGCAACTCGATCACGACCGCTGAGCACGCCGTTTCCATGATGCTCGCCTGCGCCCGTCAGATCCCGGCTGCCGATACCTCCACCCAGGCCGGCAAATGGGAGAAGTCCAAGTTCATGGGTGTTGAGGTCACTGGCAAGACGCTGGGTCTCATCGGTTGCGGCAATATCGGCTCCATCGTCGCCGATCGTGCCATTGGCCTGCGTATGAAGGTGGTCGCTTACGACCCTTTCCTCACCGAGGAGCGGGCGATTGAGCTGGGCGTTGAAAAAGTTGAACTTGATCAGCTTCTGGCCCGCGCTGACTTCATCACCTTGCACGTTCCGAAGACCGATAAGACCGCCAACATCCTGTCGGCTGACGCGATCAACAAGATGAAAAAGGGCGTGCGGATCATCAACTGCGCCCGCGGCGGCCTGGTCGATGAGGCGGCTTTGCGCGCTGCGCTCGATTCTGGTCATGTGGCTGGTGCTGCGTTCGATGTGTTCTCTGAAGAACCCGCTAAGGACAATGTTCTGTTCGGCGCACCGAACCTCATTTGCACGCCGCATCTTGGTGCCGCGACATCCGAAGCGCAAGAGAATGTGGCGCTTCAGGTGGCCGAACAGATGGCGGATTACCTGACGACAGGTGCGGTCACCAACGCCCTCAACTCACCTTCCATTTCGGCTGAAGAAGCACCGCGCCTGGCTCCGTTTGTGAAGCTGGCGGAACTGATTGGTTCGTTTGCCGGTCAGCTTACCGAGACGGCCATCGAAGGCATTTCCATCGAGTATGCCGGCGACATTGCCGACCTGAACACCCAGGCGCTTTCCTCAGCCGCACTGGCTGGTGTGTTGCGCCCGCTTCTTTCGACCGTGAACGTGGTATCCGCACCGGCCATGGCCAAGGAGCGCGGCATTGCGCTGGAAGAGACCAAGCGTGGCCAGGAAGGCGCCTATGAGACCTATATGCGTCTCACGGTGAAGACCGAACGTCAGACCCGCTCTGTTGCCGGCACCGTTTTTGCTGATGGTAAGCCGCGCCTTATCCAGATCAAAGGCATTGATATGGAAGGCGAATTCGGCACCCACATGCTGTACGTCACCAACAATGACAAGCCGGGCTTCATTGGTCGGTTGGGCACGCTGCTGGGGTCGGAAAACATCAACATCGCGACCTTCAATCTTGGACGCGCCGAGAAGGGCGACGATGCCATCGCGCTCGTTCAGGTCGATGAGCCGGTGAGCGATGATGTTTTGACGAAGATCGAAGGCCTGGAAAACGTTGTTCAGGCGAAGCGCCTGAGCTTCTAGGCTTTCGCGAACACCCGGCGGGCGGCCTTGACGGGTCGTCCGTCGAGTACCATGAGGCCGAGCGAGATGACCGCAAAGCCGAGAATGGTCAAAAGCTCCAAGCGTTCGCCGAGCAGTGGTACGGCTATCAAAGTGGCTGACACCGGTACCAACATGGTCACCAGTGAAACATTGGTCGCGCCGGCCATCTTCAAGATGCGGAAAAACAGCACATAGGCGAACGCGGTGCAGACAATCGCCAGCGCGAGCACTGAGCTGATCGTGGTGGGCGATGGCATAGCCAAGGCCCAGGGTCGGTCGATGATCGATGCGACAGGGATCATAATCAGGGTCGACATGGTGAGCTGGCCGGTGGCCGTTGCCATCGGATTCTCGCCAGCAAAGCGCCGACCCCAGACGCTGGCCAAGGCGTAGGATGTTGCTGCGCCGATCAACATCAGTTCCGACAACAGATGCTCTCCCAAACCAACCAGGTGGCGTGGGCCAATCACCAGAACAACGCCGACGAAGCCAAGGGCGATGCCCGCTGCCTTTTGCGTCGTAAAGCGCTCATCGACGAGCAACAGCCCGGCAATAAGAACGGTAAAAAAAGGCGTTGCCGCGTTCAAGATAGAGGCAAGCGATGCGCCAATGTGGATCTGGCCGGTGAAGATCAGCGAGAAGGCAATGACGTTGTTGAGCAGGCCCATCACCAGATAGTTGCGCCATGCTTCCAAAGTTCTGGGCATGACCACGCCGGTGGCCAGACAAACAACCCACAAGGTGGCCGCCGCGAGGCTGACGCGCAGCAAAACCAGCGTGAAGGGCGGTATCTCTGCTACCGCAATTTTGGCGAAGACGAACGACCCACCCCAGATGAAGGCGAGGAAGAAGAGGAGCGCCCAGGCGAGCGTCGACATGGATTTTTGTGCAACCATCATGCGCCGAACCTAAACCCCGCGCCTGGGACCCGCGACCCGAAATCGAACCGCGTCACGCGCTGACAAGACGAGCCCGCAAGGCGGCAAGCGGACGACCGTCGAGCACCATCATGCCGAAGGCGATCACCACCATGCCGGCGACCTTGAGAAGGGTGACTTCTTCGCCGAGCATGGGAACGGCGAACAGCATGGTGAAAACGGGGATCACCAGACCAACAAGGGTGGCATTGCTGGCTCCGGCCATCTTCAAGACCCGGAAAAAGATCAGATAGGTCAGCGCGGTACAGAAGACCGCCAGCGTGATCACGGCGCCGATAACTGGCCAGGAGGGCATGCCCATCTGCAACGGCTCCTCAAAGATGAGGGCCAAGGGCAGCATCATGACAGCGCTGGCGGTGATCTGCCCCGTCGCGGTGGCCAGAGGCGGCTCACCAGAAAAGCGGCGGCCCCAAATGCTGGCGGTCGCGTAGGCCGCGGCCGCGAGGAGCACGGCGAGTTCTGCAACCAGATGATCACCCAACCCCATCAGGTGCCGTGGCCCGACCACGAGAACGACGCCGATAAAGCCGATGATCACGCCAGCGATTTTCTGCGGCGTGAATCGTTCGTCGGCGAGCAGCAAGCCGGCGACAATGACGGTGAAGAAGGGTGTGGCTGCGATGAGGATCGCCGAGAGCGAGGCGTCGATGTATTGCTGCGCCCAGAAAATCAGCGAGAAGGCTGAGCTGCTGCTGAAGAAGCCCAGAACCGAGTAATCCCACCAAGACTTCCAATCGGCGGGCATGCGCACGCCTGTGATCCAGCAAACAGCCAGAAGCACGAATGCGGCCAGAAGCGTGCGTAGAAAGACCAGCGTCATGGGCTGGATTTCCACCACGGCGATCTTACTGAAAACGAACGAGATTCCCCACAAGGCGGCCATGGCGAGGAGCAGCAGCCAGGCGAGCGAGGACATTTTTTTCTGGTCTGCGGCGGGCATTGGGGCCTCAGGGAAGGTGTTGGAAGGAGTGAAGTGAAAGACAGTGAGGCGCCAGGCTACCCACTCTCTTTTTCTTCGGGCCGCTGGGTGCCGTGGATCGGGTCGATTGGCTTGATCGACCCGCCCTGCGCCTCATTGATCGCGTGGCGCCAATGCTTGCGACACAGCGAGATGTAGCGGTCATTGCCGCCTATTTCGATCTGAGCGCCACCGGTTACGGCCTTGCCATCCTCGCCCACGCGCACGACCATCGTGGCCTTGGATCCGCACCAACAGATGGTGCGCACTTCACGGATTTCGTCGGCCAGCGCGAGCAACGTCTTGGAACCGGGGAAGAGCTGGCCGGCAAAATCAACGCGCAGGCCGTAGGTCATCACTGAAATGCCGATATCGTCGACGATGCGCGCCAATTGCCAGACCTGCGGTTCAGTGAGGAACTGCGCCTCGTCGATCAGGATGCAGGCGGGCTTGTCATGGCCAGTCTTGGTGCGCTCGGCAAGGTCGGTGACGATGAAAGCGTATAGATCGGTCTCGGTCGAATAGGTCTTGGCGCTTGCCTTGATGCCGATGCGCGAGCCGACAACACCTTCGCCTGCCCGATCATCCAGCTGGGCGGTCATCAGCAGGGTCGACATGCCGCGTTCGGCATAGTTGTAGGCGGCCTGCAGAAGCATGGTCGACTTGCCCGCGTTCATCGTCGAGTAGTGGAAATAGAGCTTGGCCATCAGGTAATCGTCCTGCCTTTAGCCGGACTGGGTCGATTGCTGCGCGCGACGGCGACCGGCCCACTCTGCCAGGAAGATGCCGCCGACCACGCAGACCAGGCCGACGGCATGGTAGGTCTGGAAGACTTCTCCCAGAATGACAACGGCAAGCAGCGCGCCGAACACCGGGATGAGGTTGATGAACAGGCTGGCCCGTCCCGCGCCGATGAGCTCTACGCCGCGCACCCAAAAGACCTGGCTGACGAAGCTTGGGAACAGGACGACATAGGTCATGAGCGCGACCGTACGCCAGTCGGCGGCCGGATAGCGGCCGGCTGCCAGATCAATGACGAGCAGTGGAATCGAGCCGAGCAAGGCGCCGATGGCCAGCATCAACAGGAACACCTGCCAGGGCAGCTTGGGCTTTTTGCGCAACAGGATCGAATAGATCGAAAACAGGAAGACGCCGAGGACCATGATGATGTCGCCGCGGTTGAACTCCAGGGCAATCAACCGGTCGAGCGAGCCCTGCGCCGCTGTGAAAACGACGCCGATGGACGCGATCAAGACGCCCAGGCCCTGAACGGCGGTTATGCGCTCGCGGTAGACGGAAAACATCAAGAAGATGATCACTGCCGGGAAGGCGGATTGAACAATCGCGACATTGAGCGCTGTTGTGTAGGTCAGCGCCGTGTAGAGCGATGTGTTGAACAGCGAAAAGCCGAGCAGCCCCATCAGGAAAAGGATCGGCCAGTGGCGTTTGATCGTCTCGCGATGCTCTTCCAGATGTGGCCGGGCGATGATGTAGGCGATGATGGCGACGATCAGCCAGCGCATGAAGGTCAGCGTGAACGGTGGAATGACACCCGAAGCAAGCTTGCCGGCAATGGTGTTGCCCGCCCAGAAAAGGTTGGTCAGAATCAGCAGGAGATAGGGGCGATTGTAGAGGTTCATGGACCGCACCAACACGTTTTGCTGATGCCTTGCAAGGTGATCAAAGGCCCATTTGGTCTTGTGGATGGTTCGATGCCCGCTCGCCCAGGGGCTTGCATTGTGCGCAGATGTGCTAAGGAGTGCCGCACGCCCGGTGCACGGTTCCCTGCGATCCGTTACGCCGGGCTTTTTGGTGCGACGACTTAGTATTTTGGGACAGGCATTTCATGGCAAATGTGGTGGTGGTCGGCTCGCAATGGGGCGACGAGGGTAAGGGCAAGATTGTCGATTGGTTGTCGGAGCGCGCCGATGTTGTTGTGCGCTATCAGGGCGGCCACAATGCCGGCCATACGCTGGTTGTCGGTGAGACGGTCTACAAGCTTAGCCTGCTACCGTCGGGGATCGTGCGCGATGGCACGCTGTCGTTGATCGGCAATGGCGTGGTGGTTGACCCCCATGCGCTGGTAGCGGAAATCGAAACGCTGCGCGGGCAGGGCGTTGACATTACGCCCGAACGGCTGCGGGTTGCCGACAATGCAACGTTGATCCTCTCGCTTCATCGCGAACTTGATGGGATGCGTGAAAGCGCGGCCACCCAGACTGGCACCAAGATAGGCACGACGGGCAGGGGGATTGGTCCGGCCTATGAGGACAAGGTCGGTCGCCGTGCGATCCGGGTGATGGATCTGGCCAATCCGGCCACCTTGCCGGCGAAGGTGGATCGATTGCTTGCTCACCACAATGCGCTGCGACGCGGCCTTGAGGCGCCAGAAGTTCAGGCCCAAACCATTCTTGATGAACTGTTGGCGGTCGCCGATGCGATCGCGCCGTTCATTGATCGTGTCTGGAAGGTGCTCGACGATCACCGCGCGCGCGGTTCACGCATTCTGTTTGAAGGCGCGCAGGGCGCGCTTCTCGACATCGACCACGGAACCTATCCGTTCGTAACCTCCTCCAACACCGTGTCGGGACAGGCTGCGACCGGCTCTGGCATCGGGCCGGGCGGCATCGACTATGTGCTTGGCATTACCAAGGCCTACACGACGCGCGTCGGCGAAGGGCCTTTTCCGACCGAGCAGCTCAACGAGATTGGTGAGCATCTCGGCCAGAAGGGTCATGAGTTTGGCGTGGTCACCGGGCGCAAGCGTCGTTGTGGTTGGTTCGACGCAGTGCTGGTGCGCCAGACGGTGAAGACGTCGGGCATCGACGGCATCGCGCTCACCAAGCTTGATGTGCTCGACGGTATGGATGAGTTGATGATCTGCACCGGCTATGAGGTCGATGGTCAGGTCATCGATTATCTGCCCGCCAGCCAAGGTCAGCAGGCACGTGCCAAGCCGATCTACACGCGCGTGGAAGGCTGGTCAGAAACGACCGCCGGCGCGCGCAGTTGGGCGGAGCTACCAGCCCAAGCGGTAAAGTATGTACGCCATGTAGAAGAGCTGATCGGCGCGCCGGTGGCACTTCTGTCGACCAGTCCGCAGCGCGATGACACAATTTTGGTCCACGATCCGTTCCATGATTAGGAATCAAGCAATGGCTACGTGCGATTGTGAGGGATGATTGTGGGGGTTATGGGATTGGCGTGGACGCCAAGCCCTTGATGTGTCGCCTGATTGGTAGCCGACCATTGACCCTGCGCTGGGAATTTGGGCATTAGAGACGTCAAAGGTAGGGCATGACGATGCTTCACCATGCGGCGTTTTCAGGATTGGTGTGAGTATGGCGGATTTCGATGCAATCTTGCGCAAGGCGCTGGCCAGTCGACCAGGCGCGCCTGGCGATGAGCGTCGCAAGATTTATGAGCGGGCACGGCAGGCACTCGTCCGCCAGTTGACAAGCTTTGAACCGCCACTGCCGCCTGAAGACATTTCACGTCAGCGTCTAGCGTTGGAGTCTGCTATCCGTAAGGTGGAAGCGGACGTTGCCGCCAATGGTGGTATTCTGCCCGGCCTGGAAGCGGCGGCCGCTGCCGCTGGGCAAGCGCCTGCACAACCGGCCGCGCCTGCTGCTCCGCCGCCACCGCCCGCTGCCCCGCAACCGGCAGCGCCACCTCAACCTGCTGCTCAGCCGGCACCACCGCCGGCCGCACTTGTTCAACCGGCACCCGCGCCGGCTCCACCGCCGCCGGCGGCTGCGCCGATGCCGCGTGTTGATGCGCCCACGCCGGGCGGCCCCGTTTTCGATCCGCCTCCGACCTTCGCGCCGCGCCCCGATGGTCCGGCCTCCGAGGCGACGCTGGTCGCCGATCCGGCATCTGCTGACCTGCCGGACTTTGAGCCCACACGCAGCCAGCCAGATACGCCCGCGCCGCGCAAACGCAGCGGAATGGCCGGACTGATCGTTGGCGTGCTTGCGCTTATCCTGGCTGGTACGGGCGGGTTTATCGCTTGGCAGCTCGGCCTGCTTGACCCCTACCTTAATCAACAGCAGACCGCTGTGATCGAAACGCCTTCGGAGCCTGCGCTGGAAGAGGCGCCTGAAGTGCGCACCGTCGGCACGGATCCCACGCGCTCGGCTGAACGTTTGTTGCCGGACAATCAGGGCACCATTGTCGAGGAGCCGGAAACCCCGGTCATTGAAACACCAGCGGCCGATCCACAGCCGACAGAACAGGCATCCGTGCCTGAACCATCCGGCCTGCCGGTCGCACAAACGGCTATTCTATATGAGGAAGGTCTTACGCCGGATGCTGATGGGTTCACCGCTCCAGGACGAACCGTTTGGCGGCTTGACCAGTCCGGACCCGATCCGGTGATCGACGGCACCATCGAGGTTCCCGCGCGTGGTATCACGATTGGTATGCGCATCAGCCGCAACACCGATGCGCAGTTGCCTGCGACCCATCTGATCGAGTTCACCTTCCAGCTGTCCGAAGCGTTTCCGGCCTCCTCGGTGGCCGAACTTGTCGGCGTGGTTGTGAAACCGCAGGAGCAGTCAGGCGGCGATCCACTGCGTGGGGCGATTGTCGATCTGGGCGAAGGCGTTTTCTGGCAGGCATTGGCCTCCGGTGAAGCCGATCAGGCTGTCAACGTACCGTTGTTGCGCGATGGTGCCTGGTTCGATTTGCCGGTCCTTTATGACGACAACCGTCGGGCCATCGTTACCTTTGAAAAGGGTGCTGACGGTGAAGCAGTGTTCGCGCAGGCGCTTAACGCTTGGTCGAACTAAGGCTTGGTCGTACTAAGGCTGGGTCGAGCTAGTCGTTCGATATCAATCGGAAAACGGTGACGGGCTGTCGACGGCCCTTCACGCTGTGATCGCCTGCCGAGGTGAACCCGCCTTCAAGTGTGGCGTCATGGGGTTTGGCGGCAGATAGCGTCTCACCGGTAATCAGCACAGGCTCGGCCAGCGTTGCCGTCATGGCTTCCACGCGGGCGGCAAGATTCACGCTGTCTCCGATGGCGGAATACGCAAAGCGCCGTTTCGACCCCATGTTTCCAACGAAGGCCTCGCCCGTGTGGAGGCCCACCCCGATCGCAAGCGGTTCTGTTCCCTTCGGTTGGCCGGCATTGTAGGCGTCAATGGCTGCCTTCATCGCAAGGGCCGCCCGGACAGCGCGCGCGGCATGGTCGGGCTGGTCGAGGGGAGCATTCCAGAATGCCATCATGCCGTCGCCCATGAATTTGTCGATGGTGCCTTCTTCGGTAAGCACGGCCTCTGACAAGGGTTCAAGAAGTGTGTTTAGAAGATCGACCGCAGCGGTTGGCTCCATATGCTCGGAGCGCGTTGTGAAGCCGCGCACATCCATGAACAGAATGGTGATGGTCCGCCGCTCGCCCTCAAGCGAGAGCGCGCCAGGGTTCTCTTCCAGACGGGCAAGCACTGGCTCAGCGAGATAGTGGGCAAAGGCTGACCGGACGAAGCGCTGTTGCCGGTCTGTTCCGATGAGGATGGGCACTGTCACGGCCCCGTAGACGGCGAGCGTGGAGACGATTGGGAAGCTTGCATCCAGCAGCAGCAGATGATCGCGGACAGCAAACCAGCCCGCCACACCCAATGCAGCTACCTCGACGGCGGCCCCGAACGCTGCGATGGCCGGACGGACGGCCAGAGCCAAAACGAGCACAATCATGCCAGCAACGGCCATGGCGGTGAGTTCCAGTCCGGCCGTCCAATCAGGGCGCGTGAGGTGAGTACCAGACAGGACATTTGCCAGCGCCTGCGCGTGCATGGTGACGCCTGGCACGATGGTGCCAAGCGGGGTTGCGCGCAGGTCGAATAGTCCCGGAGCTGATGTGCCGACCAGCACGATGGTGCCCCCGACCAGCGGAGCCAAATCTTGCGGTGCGTCTATGTTTGCCAAAATGGTGGCGGCTGGAATGGTTATCGTCTCGTCCATCACGCCATAGCGGATGCGATGTTCGCCGCGCCCGGTCAGGGGTACGGTGAAGGCGCCGACCCGAAGGTCTGACGGAATGCCCTCTTCAGCATCCTCTGGTGAGGGGTTGGTGCGTAGGATCAGGCTTTGTGCGCCTTGTGCCACCCGCAAAGCTTCGATGAAGAGGCTAGGCATGGTCGCATCGCTAACGAAGGTGAGCGCGGGGATGCGGCGAACGACAGCGTCGTCGTCCCGTGCCGACACATGTATGCCGCCTGATCCCTGCGCTGCATCGCGCAGCACCGGCAGGCTGGAAATGCTCGCTGGAGATTGCATCAGATTGCCGGTCGGGGCGGGTCCGATCGTGGAGAATCCGGCAAGCGGTTGGTAGGACGTGCCCTCCTGTGTGACCGCGACGCCGAGCACGGAGGGCGATGCCGCCAGAGCCTGCGCAAACACCTCATCATTGGTCGGCAGCGCGGCAAAAGATGCGACGAGTGAGCGTCTGGCCTCTGGGTCAAGGGGCAGCCCCTCAATCATGGCTGTTGGGCTTGAGCGGTCGGGCTCGGGAAAGATCATATCGAGCGCGACGGTCGCAACCCCCGCCTGCGCCAGAGTGTTCACAAGGTCGGCCATCAGCGTGCGTGGCCATGGCCATTGGCCGTGCATGGCGAGCGAGGCGTCATCGATATCGATGATGCGCACCGGGATGTCTGCTGAAACGGGTGGTGGATCGACACGCTGATATAGGTCGAACAGTCGCTCGCGGACGATCTGCACCGCGCCGGGATCGGCCGCACGCACCACTAGTGCACCGGCAAGGACAGCCAATCCTAGCAAGAGCGGAAGAAGTAGGCGGGACAGGCGCGTCATGGGCGGCAAAACATCATTCTTTGGGGGCCGGTTGGCAGCAGCGTCTGCCAACATTGTGCCCTAAGGGCAACATCGACAATGAGAATCATGCGTCTGCCGGGTGCATTCTCTCGTTCTGGTTGAGCCGCCGTCCAATTCTTACTTAAACATTAATGCTGGGATTCATGGCGGCCCCGTCGTGGAGTGTGCTGTGCGTAAAAAGGAGTGGGGCCATGAGTATGCGAGGCCGTGACCGGCCTGTCGCTTTGCGTGGAAAGCGTCAAAGCAAGTGCAAGACCGCAACGTCCTCCCGCGCTCTCGCCCTTGTTTTGGCCCTTCTTGGCAGCCTGACACTTGGTTTGGCGCCGGTGTCGGCAACCAGCGCTGCGCAAACGACTGCCTATCAGGCGGTTCTGGCCAATCCGGACAATTTGCAGACCAATGTCACGCTGCTTGAAGTGCAGTTGGCCGAAGGCGATCTGCCCGGCGCTTCGGTGACGCTGCAACGCATTTTGCTTCTTGCGCCGCTGTGCGATCAGGCCCGTTTGGCGCGGGTTGCTGTTGCGATACAGCTTGGCGAGCACGCTGGTGCTGCGTCCGATCTTGAGTATCTGGCCACCCGCCCTCTTTCCGCAGAGGATCGCGCGGAGGCCGACCGTCTGGCCACTTTGGTGCGGGAGTCTAGCACCGATCCTCGGCTGTCTGGCGTCATCCGGTTCGGCACTCTTTATGAGAGCAACCCTGAACTCTCGCCCGGTTCGGTGACGCTGCCCAACAACAATGTGGTGTCTTTCGACAAGGACAGCAGCTTCGGGGCGTTTGGCGAACTCCAACTCCTTGGCGAGGTGCCGTTCGGCAATGGCGCTGGACATAGCTGGCGCACACATCTTCATGCGTTGGGGCGGGCGCACTTTGACGGCGGCCGCGAGCATTCCTTTGCGCGTCTGGCCACCGGTCCACGCATCGATCTTGGCTTCGCGCTTCTTGATCTTCAGGCAACGGGAAGCTTGCAGCTTTCGGGCGGCGATCTTTATGCAACGCGGTTTGGTGGCCGTGCTGCGCTGACGGTTGATGTCAGCGACCGCCTGGCCCTGGGTTTTCGTGCTGATGTTGCCCATGAGGCGCTGGACATTGATCTGTATCGGCCGGGCAACATTGGCGATGCGGACGGGCTGGAAATGTCATTGCGGCCGAGCGCGACCTTCAGGATCAACAATGTCTGGTCGCTCGACGGGCACGTGCTCTACGTCACGAAAGACGCTGATAGTGCCTGGTACAGCTATGATGGATGGGGCGGCGGTGCTGCGATCAGCTATCGCAGTGTTTCCGGCTACAGCGCTCGCCTGTCGGTCGGTGCCCAAGACGTTGAATATGATGCGGTGGACCCGAACCTTGCTGCCGGATCACCGGCGCGGGACGAAACCCGTTACCAGGTGCGTGCGTCAGTTGCCGCGCCGCTTGAAGGGATTGTCTCGGTGCTGTCGATGAGCGGCCAGGATACCGGATGGACCCAAGGCTGGTCTTTGGAGAGCTTTGCGACCTATTCGGTCGTGGATTCCAATGTCGGGTCTTATGACAGTTCCAATGTCACCATTGGCGTGTCGGTTGCGCGCCGGTTTGCGATGTGAGGGAGGGTATGGAGATGACTAGGCTGCAAACGACCCTGTCTCGCGGCTTTGTGTGGGCCTTAAGCGCCTGGCTTACGCTTTCAATGGTCATGGCGCCGGCGCTCAGCCAGAGCCAGAGCCAAGTTGGAGTGGCCGCCGCCGTTCGCGGTGCGGTTGAAGTCCAATCGGCTGGCGTGGTTCGCACACCAATTGGCGGCGAAAGCATGTTGCTTGGCGATCGGGTGCGCACGCGCGCGCAATCGGGCATGCAGATCCTGCTCCTCGATGAGAGCGTTTTTACCATCGGAGAGGGCAATGATCTGGTCATCGACCGGTTCGTCTACGATCCTGATCGATCCGCTGGTGAGATCGCCGCGCGCGCCACGCAAGGCTTCTTCCGGTTCGTATCCGGTGGTGTTGGTGCCATCGCACCACAGAACATTGAGCTTGGCACGCCCTCCGCGACCATCGGTGTGCGTGGCACATCTGTGGATGTCGTTGTCGGCCAGGCAGCTGTCGATTTGGCCACCTCTCTGGGGCTGATCCTTCCGGGAATGACGGTGGACCCTCGGACGGCAGTGTTCGTTATCCTGCGCGGTCCCTCTGTCTCCTATGGTGGGATCACCCAGCGCGGGCGTATCATCGTGGAAACACCGGCTGGGTCAGTCGAGGTGAGAACGGAAGGGTTCGGTGTGTTTGTGCCCTTTGCTGGCGCACGGCCGCAAGGGCCGTTTGTTGTGCCGCACTCGGTCAACAGTGCGGTGGTTTCGTCGATTGAGCTGCCGGATGCGGGCACGAGCCAGACGATTGGCGGCGTGGACATCACAGAGGTCCCACCGATTGATCCGTTTGGCAATGGATCGCTATTCCCCGACCCCGGTGGACTCAATCCGGAACTGACGGGACCTGGATTCAACCCGTGCGAGAAGACGGATTTCAATGGCCCACGCAAACCTTGGGTCAAGGGCTCTATTACGTCGTCTTCAAATCCTTGCGACGACTGAACGTGGATTTCGCTTTGATGCGATACTGGCACCTTGGCTGACAACAAAAAGGCCGGTGGCAAGAACCAACCACCGGCCTTTTGCGTTTGGCTTGGCGTTTGCTTTTTAGAGCTCGACGCGGGCGCCAGCTTCCATGGCGCTGGCGGCGGCAACCACAGCCTGCTGCACCTTCTCGAAAGCCCGAACCTCGATCTGGCGAACACGCTCGCGGCTGACGCCGAACTCCTGGGAAAGTTCTTCCAGGGTCAGCGGGTCATCTGACAAGCGGCGGGCTTCGAAGATGCGGCGCTCGCGATCGTTAAGCACATCAAGGGACTCGCGCAGCATACCGCGGCGATTGTCCTTCTCTTCGCTGTCGATCAGCGTGGTTTCCTGGCTGTCGGAATCATCGACCAGCCAGTCCTGCCACTCCAGGCTCTCTGAGTCCTGGCGAACGGTCGCGTTGAGTGATGTGTCGCCACCCAAGCGGCGGTTCATCGAGACAACTTCGTCTTCGGACACGTTGAGCCGGTTGGCGATTTCCGTCACCTGATCGGGCTTTAGGTCGCCATCTTCAAGCGCAGAGATTTTGCCCTTCACCTTACGCAGGTTGAAGAACAGACGCTTCTGGTTGGCGGTGGTGCCCATTTTCACAAGGCTCCAAGACCGCAGGATGTACTCCTGGATCGCAGCCTTGATCCACCACATTGCGTAGGTGGCAAGACGGAAGCCCTTATCGGGATCGAAACGCTTGACGGCTTGCATGAGGCCGACATTGCCTTCCGACACGACCTCGCCAATCGGCAGACCATAGCCGCGATAGCCCATGGCGCTCTTCGCCACGAGCCGCAGATGGCTTGTCACGAGCTTGTGGGCAGCCTCAGCGTCACTGTGTTCGGTGAAACGCTTGGCCAGCATGAACTCTTCATCCGGTTCCAGCATTGGGAACTTGCGGATTTCGCTCAGATAGTTTGACAGCCCCCCATCAATGGAGGGCAGGGTGGACACTGATTGTGCCATGATGGGTGTGCACTCCCTTTTCTTTCTCCCCCTGATAAGGCGGGAGATGGCGAGCCCTTCACATGGAAGCGGCCCTTACTTGAGAACGTCATATAGGTATGGATTTGGCCAAAACAGGGGCCACATTCATTACAATCTGTTCACGCTTGTGAGATTTGCGCACTGAGTGCGTCTTCAAGTGCTTCCAAATCGCTGTCCAGGGGCGTTTCAAACCGCAAAACCTCGCCCGTTGACGGATGCGTAAACTGGAGCGTGCGCGCTTGAAGGGCCTGACGAGGGAAGGCAAGGACGGCTTCCCGTACCTCATCTGGTAGCAGATTGGCGCGGGTGCGACCTTCGCGGCCGTATTCGCCATCGCCCACAAGGCCATGCCCTGAATGGGCCATGTGAACCCTGATCTGGTGCGTTCTGCCTGTATCATGCTGGCATTCGACTTTGGAGAATGCCGAGAGGTCCTGTAGCACAAATCTATCAAGCAGTTGCACATGGGTCACCGCATGGCGAGCATCAGCCTTTTTGGAAACGGCCATCTTCAGACGGTTGTGCGGATCACGGGCGAGGGCAGCATCGACGGTAAACCGCGTTCGGGGCTTGCCCCAGACAAAGGCGGTGTAAAGCCGTTCCAGATCGTTTGTCTTGCCGTGGTCGGCGAACTGGGCCGAGAGGTTCTGGTGCGCTGCGTCGGTCTTCGCGACGACCATCACGCCGGACGTGTCTTTGTCGAGCCGGTGGACGATGCCGGGACGTTTCACGCCGCCAATGCCCGATAGGCTGTCCCCGCAATGGAAAAGCAGGGCATTCACCAGCGTGCCTGACGGGTTGCCAGCGCCCGGATGGACAACCAAACCGGCCGGTTTGTTGATGACGATGAGGTCGGCGTCTTCGTGCAAGATATCGAGCGGGATGTCTTCGGGCTGCGGTTCTGGTTCCTCAGCCTCTGGAACGGTGAGCGTGATCGCCTCCTCGCCGCGCAGCTTCTGTGCTGGATTGGCGAATGGTTCTCCGTTCAGCGTCGCATGACCGGCCTTGATCAGCGCCGTGATGCGGCTGCGCGACAGGCCCGGCACCTCCAGTGACGCCAGCGCGGCATCCAGCCGCTTGCCGCGCAGCGAGGGAGATGCTTGAAGGCGCAGCACGTTTTCGCTGTTACTGTTGTTAAGGGGCTCATCCGTCATGTCATCGTCCGCGCCGTCTCAGCCGCCCCGGCCCGACGAGGAGGAGCCGCTTGATCCGCGTCTTGAAGCGGTTGCCGTCAAGATGCGCCGGCTGTCGCTGGTCTCATCGCTGATCATGTTTGTTGGTATCTTCGCCGTTCTGGGCGTCATCCTTTACCGGTCTCTTGGTGGCGGGTCGAGCGGCTATGCCGAGCCGATTCCAGCCGATCAGGTGCGCATGCTGGTTGCGTCCGGGTACGTTGGCGCGACCATCGAGAGCGTGAACGGGGATGAACGGTCGATCTTTGTCGGACTGACCGACGCCGATGGTCCAATCGTCGTGGAGATCGACCGAGCCAGCTGGCAGGTTGTCGGCACGATCCGATTTGCGCAGTGATTCCTAGCTTCCTGACAGCGTGCGTTTGATCGCATCCTGCCAGCGGGCGAGATGCGGCGCGCGTTCGGCTTCGCTCATCTGCGGTTGGAACACCGACTCGCGTTTCCAGTTGGCCGCGAAGGTGTCGAGGTCTGGGCAAAGACCGGCCTTCATACCGGCCAGATAAGCCACACCGCGCGCGGTGGTTTCCAGATCGTCGGGTCGTTCCACCGGCGCGTCCAGCGTGTCGGCCAAGAGTTGCAGCGTCAGATCGGAATGGGTCATGCCGCCGTCGACGCGCAGGACCGAACGTTCCCCATCGGGCCAGTCGCGTGCCATGGCATCGAGAAGATCGCGGGTCTGGAAGGCGACGCTTTCCAGAACGGCAAGCGCGAAATCTGCTGGGCCGGTGTCGCGGGTGATGCCGTAAACAGCGCCGCGGGCGTCCGGGTCCCAATAGGGGGCGCCCAGGCCAACAAAGGCCGGCACGAGCGTCAGGCTGCCACGCTTGGCTCCGCCGGCAAGGCCATTGATGTCCGGCGCGCTCTCGATGATCTTCATGCCGTCGCGCAGCCACTGCACGGCGGCGCCCGCAATGAAGACGGAGCCTTCCAGCGCGTAGGTCGGTTTGCCGTTCAGACGGTAAGCAAGAGTGGTCAGCAGCCGATTTTTCGACGGCACCTTGGTGTCGCCGGTGTTGAGCACTGCAAACAGGCCCGTGCCGTAGGTCGCTTTCACCATGCCCGGCGTAAAGCAGGCCTGCCCGATTGTCGCGGCGTGTTGGTCGCCGGCGCAGGCATAGATGGGCACCGATGCGCCGAACACGGACGGGTCCGTGACGCCGAAATCATCGGCGCAGTCCAGAACTTCAGGCAGCATGGCCTTTGGCACGTTGAGCAGCGCCAACAACTCGTCCGACCAGCTTTGCGTGTTGATATCGAAGAGCAGCGTGCGGCAGGCGTTGGTGGCGTCGGTGACATGCGCTTTACCGGCAGTCAGACGGTGGATGAGGAAGCTGTCGACAGTACCGAAAAGCACCTTGCCAGCTTCGGCGCGAGCGCGCAGACCCGCGTCCTGATCGAGCATCCAGCCGAGCTTGGTGCCCGAGAAATAGGGGTCGAGCAGCAGACCGGTTTTGTCCTGCACCATGGCTTCGTGACCATCGGCCTTCAGCTTCTGGCATACCGACGCCGTGCGGCGGTCCTGCCAGACGATGGCGTGGCCGACAGGTTTTCCGGTGGCTTTGTCCCACACCACGACCGTTTCGCGCTGGTTGGTGATGCCGATGGCGGCAAGGTCACCGGCTGTCATGCCGGCTTTGTCGAGTGCTGCCTTGATGGTGCGATCCACGGTCTGCCAGATCACCTCGGCATCGTGCTCAACCCAGCCATCGGCGGGGTAGATCTGCGGGAACTCTTCCTGCGCGCTGGCAATGGGCGTCAGGCTGTCATCATAGATGATGCTGCGCGTCGACGTCGTGCCTTGGTCGATGGCGAGGATGAAGCTCATGGATGGTTCCCCCTTGATGGACGGCCGGAGCTCTGGCGACCCCGTTCCGGAACTGACGTGATGATCGAACTAGGCTGCACAGCTACGCGGCATTGCGCGCCTGATCCAGTGCCTGGATGGCGGCGGTGACCTCGTCAAAGGCTTCTGGCGGCTGGTCAATGCCCATTTTGCTGCGTCGGAACAGAATATCCTCGGCCGTACGGGCCCATTCGTTCTGGACCATGTGCGTGATTTCAGTGGGGAAGAGACCGCACATCAGCGCGGTTTCCTTGCCCGCTGCGATGACGCCGGCAAGCGATTGTGCCGAGCGGCCATACATTTTTACCAACCTCTCAGCGACTTCCCCTGCATCAACGGCGCCGAGCGGGGCAGAGAGCACGCTGCGCACTTCGTCGAGAACCTTGGCGCGGGCGACATCATCGACAAAGGCGTCATCGAAGGCCGTGTAACCCGTCCAACCATGCTCCAGGCCCGAACTTGTGGCGCTGGTGATCTTGGCGACATCGTCGACCACCTTCTGAGAGAGTGTGCGAAAGGTGGTCAGCTTTCCGCCAAACACATGGGTCACCCCGGCCATCATGTGCCTGCTTGTCAGGATTTTGTAATCGCGGGTGACTTCCTGAGCATCGTCGGTCCCGTCATCAAGGAGCGGGCGAACGCCGGCAAAGGTCCAGGCGATGCTATCGTTGGTCAGCGGTTCGGCGAGGTAACGGTTGGCGGCATCGAGCAGGTAGTCGGTCTCGACATCGGAGATTGCGACCGCATCGGGATCGGTGTGGTCTTCGTCGGTGGTGCCCAGCAAGGCGTACTGGCCCTCATAGGGGATGATGAAGACAACGCGGCCATCCGGCTGCTGCATCAGATAGGCGTCGTCCAGGCCGGCTGGGCGTTGCACCACAAGATGGGAGCCTCGCACCAAGCGCAGGCCAATCGGTGAGTGTGTGCCGGTGAGAAGGTGGGCCACCTTGGCGGCCCTTGGGCCGGTGGCATTCACCACATGGCGGGCATGGATCTCGTAGCGGGTGCCGTCCACCTGCCGTTCAAGCGTGAGCCGCCAGAGCCCCTCTTGAACGGAGGCGCCGACCAGCTTTGTCTGCGGCTTGATGGTGGCGCCGCGCGCAGCGGCATCGACCAGATTGGCGAGGGTCAGCCGCACATCGTCGACCTGGCAGTCATAGTAGGTAAAGCCGCGGGTGCGCAGGTCCGGCTTTAAAACCTCACCGGCCTTGTCACGCGACAGGTTGATGCCCTTGGAGCCTGGTACCCGGCGCGACAGGCTGAGATTGTCATACAAAAACAGGCCAAGCCGGATCAGCCAGGCCGGGCGCATCCCGGTGCCGTGCGGCAAGACGAAGCGTAGCGGTTCCACCAGATGCGAGGCGACCTGCAACAGACGGGCGCGCTCAATCAGTGAGGCGCGGACCAGGGCAAACTCGTTGTGTTCCAGATAGCGCAGGCCGCCATGGATCAGCTTGGTGGACCAACTGGATGTTGCGCTGGCGATGTCGCCCTTTTCAACCAATAGAACCGAGTAGCCACGGCCGACTGCATCGCGCGCGATGCCCGCGCCATTGATACCACCTCCGATTACGCATACATCCACGGCGGCTGTGGGCTGTTCGGTGGGCTTGGGGGCGGACATGGAGTTGGTCCCTAGGACAGTTTCAACATGGCTTAGGCGTGTCTACTTTCGTCTTAATTGGATGAAACGGCACTGAAAACAGACAATATGTCATTGACCGACATTATTGGTCGACCGGCTGCTAGTTTCACGAGGGAGTTCAGCATGGCACGGGCAAAGTTTGAGGAACTGGAGCGCGGGATCAGCGAAACCCGTAGCCAGATCCAGGAGATCAATTCCACCCAGGCGAAGATCGATGCCCGGCTTGGGACCGTGCTCGGCGATAGCCAGATGCATCCGATCGACGTCGACATATCCGTCCATGATTTCAAAGCTGTGGTGGAGAACGAAGACAAGCTGCAGGGCAACATCGCCTCGTTGGTCTATGGCCTGGATGAGATTACCCAGACCTTTGGGTCTGAGTTCAAATCGATGAGCGAGTCGACCTTTGGCGAGAAGTTCACGGCAATCTTCTCCAAGCGCCGCGCCGAGGAGATGAAGACCTCGCGCATCCGCAATGCCGATATCCGCTCCAACCTCAACAATCTGATCGAGAAATCCGAAGTCATTCGCGGGCTCCTGGAAGAGCAGCTCGCCGTGATTGACGATCGTCTCGATAAGTCGAAGGTCGCCCAGGCCGACGTTCTGGAGCGCGCGCAGACGACGGCGCGGCAGATTGAGGAAACCGACGCTCAGCTTGATGAGCTGGCGCCGCAGATTTCTGCTCTGGACTCCAAGATTGCCGACGCGACCGGCGAGGAGTTGAAGGCGCTTCAGGCCGACCGGGCACAGCTGGCCAACACCTACAATGAGGCAACGGCGAAGAAGCAGGAACTGGTCGCCACACAGCAGAGCTTTGAGCGCTATGGCGCGATCTACGCCAATTATGTGGAGAGCCTTGCCAAGCAGAAGGCTGCACAGCAGACGCTGATTTCCAAGCTTTCCATCGACACTGAGCAGCGCACGATCATGTACGACGCGCTGGTGGAATCTCTGCGCACCTCAGCACAGCAGAATATCGGTCACCGTATCGATGATGTCGGCCGTGAGACCGATGCGCAGGCCGAAGCCATGATCACGCAGATCGGTATCTCCTCGGAGAACCGCATCGTTTCCATGATGGAAGCCCATGAGATTTACATGAAGCGGACGGCCGATATCCGCAACAAGGCCGACCTTGCCAATGCGGAGTTTGCGCGTCGGTTCGGCAAGATCGTCGAGCAGGTGGAATCGGGCAAATATGTCGAGTAGCGGATTGCCGCTTTGACGGCTCTTACGTCTGCGATGTCCTCCCCTGTTCCAGACATTCGCCGGGTCTATTTCAAGGCGCTTGCCCGCGTGACCGCCGGGCTGCTGCAATCCTCCGACCGCGAGCTGGTGGATGTGGCGGCGCGGCTGGATGCCTCCTTTGCCTTGCTTGATAAGCGCGATGCCGGTGGCCTGCCGGTGCGCGTGGACCGCAACGATTCCGGCCTGCCGATCCTGGCCGATGTGATCGCCCTGGCGCGGGACGTGGAAGCTCGCAAGCCGCCTGAGCAATCCTCCCAGCGCCTGCGGGAAGAAGTGCTGGATGAGATGCTTGAGCGGCGGCGCGTGCCGCGACCGCTTCAGCTGCAACAGATTGGGCGGGCGCTTTATGAAGAAGCCGCGCAGCATGCCTTGCCGATCTTCTGGCCGGAGGGGCGCTCGCTCAGCCCGCAGGATGAGGGGGCTTTGCAGCGCATTTCCTGGGACCATTGGGATGGCGGCACCAACCGGCCCATCTTCACCCAGGCCTGGCTGCACTATCATGAGGAGCGACCCTTTGCGCTGAAGGTCTATCAGGAAACGGCACGGAAGTTCTCCGGCTCCGGTTTCACGCCACTGGCAGCCGCTATCGAGTTCGATGATGCGGTGGAGGTCATCGCCCTGAAACGGCTGAAGCGCTGGACGCTGGGGCCGTTCTACTCACCGATCTTCATGGACCTGCCGGCAACGTTCGAGCCTCTGTTTGCCGATCTTCCCATCGACGATGCCTGGATGTTCGTCTGGCATGTCGATGAGGTGATCTCGGCAGGCACCGAAGTCTCGCGCATGATGATGATTGGGCCCAAGCGCTACCGCGAGACCTATGCCGTCGACACCACCGACGTGCTTTCCACCGAGCGCGGCGCCAGTGCCTCGCGCGGGCATGCGCTTTTGTCCCATCGTGCGCACCAAAAGCTGATGGCGATTGGCGGCGCGGCCGACACCATCACACGCGGTATGCGCATCCATTCCCTGTCGCCGGACGGCAAGCTGTTTGAGGATGTCTGAGCTATGTCAGTAAAAGTTGCAGACCTTTGCGCTCGCGACATAGCGACAAGGATAGAAAAGTCATGAGTGTGAATGCTGCCTCCGTTCGCATCCCCGAGGCTCGTATCCTGGAAGCCTATCCGGCTGCCCTCGGTTTGATGGAGAATGCTCAAGTCGAGGAGGCGCTGCCGCGCCCGCCAGATCAACTCGGCCGCACGCGTTTTGTCTCACCCATTGCTGGTGCCGCGGCGCCGACGCGCAAGGTGCGGGCGAACCTTGAGGCGGCGCTGCGCAAGTCCGGCGGTGATGATCCGCTGCTCACCACCCGAGAGCATGGCAGTCTGGTCGCGCTGCGTCGTGCGCGCGCTGTCGGCAGGACGGTCTCGGAGTTTTTCGTCGAGCCGCTTGGCTATCTCGATCTGGGCGGGAAGAAACGCTCGTCCGGTCTGTCGGCGGCCGATGAAGCGCAGTTCCGTGCGCTCGTGCGTGCCCGCGCTTTGGTCGCGGCGTTTGCCACCGCCTCGCACTTTCTCCATGGGCTCGGTGACACGCCGGTGGGCGAGCCGACGGCTCTGTCTGAGCCTGGCTATGACACCGCCAACGATGCGCTTTCCTTTGTCGTAGCACAGGTCGCCAAGGCGGCGACCGATGCGGTGGATGACGAGGATCTTGGTCCCCGTATCGCCCGCGCCATGGCCGATGTCATTGAGCGCGTGGAAGGCGATGCCCACCGCATCATGGGCGACACGCTGCAGGCGTTTCTCGCCCGGACCTATGCCGTGGAGGCCGATGATTTCCATGTGCATGGCTTTGAGCGCTCGGCCTCGACGAAGGGCCGCAAGCCGCTCGTCATGCAGTTCAAGCAAGTGCATGAGGTGGTCGGCAACCACATCGCCAAAGCGCAGGCGATCAAGCTGGCCAAAATGCTGGTTGCCTATGATTTTGAGCGCCAGAAGAACCCGTTTGTGGAACTTGGCGGGTTCCTTTTCACCTTCATTGGCGACGGTTTTCCCGGCACCGGCAAGACGACGCTCATTCAGATGACCGCCGGGCTGGTGAAAGAGTATTGCGACATCGCCGGCTACCCGTTCGTCTACGAGAATTTCGGCATCGACCAGATCTCCGAGTATCAGGGCAAGTCCGGCCAGAACTGCCGCGCCTTCATTGATCGCGTTCTGGACCCGCAGGCCATCGGTTTCGGCACCATCGACGATATCGACCAGGTCGCCGGCAAGCGTGACGACCGCCAATCCTCGTCCGGGCAGCAGGAAGTGACGGGTGTTCTGATGGGCGCATTCTCCGGGGCGGAAACCGTGGTGCGGGGTAACGCCAGTTTCGGCATGTTTTCCAACTATCCGGACAAGGTGGATGACGCGCTACGGCAGCGCGCTGGCGCGCGTTGGTTGGTCGACGGGCCGCAGACCGAGAACGACTATATCGACATCTTCCATCTGCTGCTTGGCTCCAAGCACGACGTACCTTTGGGACAGGAAGACTTCTTCGCCGATCAGGCGCTGAAGAGGGCCGTCGCCAAGAGCTATGCTCAGCACAACCGGCCGCAGGAAGCCGGGCTGATGGCCGTGTGGGAAGACCATGTGAAGGAGCATGGCCAACCGAAAACCATCCGCGATGTCGGCCTCTACCTGCACGCCATCAAGGAGGCGGAGCCGCGCTTCACCGGCCGGGCGATCAAGAACGTGACCGACGCCATCAAGTACCGCGCCATGGATGTGGAACTGCCGGATGACTGGTTTGAAAACCCGGAGACCTTCCTGCAGCAGGGCTACGACACCAAGCTTGCCATGATCGAGGAACTGCAAAAGCCGATTTCGATGGATTTCATCCTGCAGGAGATCAACCGCTACGCCGACAGCGAGTTTCGCTATTCCGACAAGTCCGATGAGGCGGCGATCAATGCCCTCATCCGCGACCACCGGGTTCGGCAGAAGGCGGCCGAACGCCTCGACGACCTTGAGGACGATTGATGCCAGAGAATCCGCATGCAACGTCTCATTGAGGAAGGTCTACGGTTTGGCGGGCTGCTGCACATCGATGCGGCCCATCTGGTGGAGCGCTACAATGCGGCGCTCACCGCCTTTGGCCTGCCGGCGACCAAGCTTACCGATTTCTACATCGATGCCTCCGGCTACTCCTATGAGGTGGCGCTGGAGATGGGCAACGCTGCCTATCTCGACCCCAAGGGCATCAATCGCCGCTTCATCATCCTGTCGCCGGACCAGGCCGACCTGCCGCTGATCCGTACCAGCTTTTCCGCTGACGGGCAGGTGGTGCGCGCCTTCTTCGCCGCTAATGACCGCATGGTGCGCGCGGTGACGCTGAAGGACGCGCTTTACGGTGAGATCGAGAACCTTGTGTTCGATGTCGACCGCCCGGCCGATGTGCTCGGCATCCGCGATGTGCGGTTCATCGTGCGCACGCCGTCCGGCCTGTTGGAACAGGCGCAGGCGCTGAAGGTCAAGATCGACCGCTTTCTGGACGAGCCGGACAGCTGGCAGGATGCCGGCTTGCTCGACGCCATTGTGGAGGGTGCCTCACGCGTTGGCGATGTGCGCCGCAACGGCTTCCTGCCGCGCGATCTCACCTTCCGCTGGCCCGAGGTGTTCTGGACCTCGCATTTCGGCGGCGCCTATGTGGTCGCCAATGACAATGGTTCGGTGATGATCGGCGACCCCGATCAGCTTCAGCCCAAGCCCTTCGGTGCGTCGATCATCGCGCTGCACGAAACGCCGGTGCTCTTCTCTTTCCTGGAAGAGCAGCGCTTGATGGAGCCGTTCAACGCCCGTTGGCTGAAAGAGTCCGGTATTCTGGACCACCGCCTGAAGCTTTTGGTGGCCGAGCTCCTCATGCTTGGCGATCACTCCTTCGACGCGACGCCCATGATCGAAGATCAGTACCTCTCGCGCTGGATCGCGGATAATATGGTGAAGCTCAATCCTGACCGGCGGTTCCGTGTGATCAGCCAGATGCGCTCGCTGCTCGACACGCCGGCTGAAGCAGAAGCCTATGAGCGGCGGCTGACGCCCGAACAGCGGTTCTACTTCCGCCGCGCCATGCCCGATGTGCCGGGCGCCGGCGACATCAACCGCATCATCGTGGAGCACCTGCCGTTTGACCTGCTCTCCACCTTCATTCTCAACAAGCGTCGCTTTTACGACATCTACGAGACCTACACCGAACGGCAGCAGGCCTTTGCGGTGGACTATCTGACCACGCATTATGCGCCCAACACGCATGACCGCTGGCGCATGCGCGCCAAAGTGCGCGAGGCGTTTTTCGGGCTACACTAGCCCGCGCAAGAAGGACGAGACCCATGCTCGAACCCATTATCGATTGGATTTGGAGCAGGACCAGGAAAAGTGGGAACCGGTTTTCCGTCCGGGCCTGCGACCACAAAAAGCAAGGATCAGGGCTGTGTTAGACCCCATCATCGACTGGATCAGAGCCATGTGGCGGGGGTTCATCGCGCTGTTCAAGCTGCGCCTGCCCAAGCCCGAGGAGGGCGGCCCGGAAAAGATGCGCGGTATGCGCGCCACGGGCCGGATCTTCTGGCGCGGGGGCTTGCTGATCTTCATCATCCTGTTCGTCATCTGGAACGTGCACTTCTTCTGGAACGTGCTTTGGACGCGCGGCGACAGCTTGTCCTATCCGCAGACGGTACTGTCGCAGACCGATCCGGTCGTCTCCAGCGAGACAGTGTCGCCCGATGGCGGCAATGACGCGACGCGTACCTGCGCCCGCTCGCAGATCGTCGATATGCAGGTGCACCTTCTGGACGTGATGGTGAACCAGAACGCCTGGATACCCTCCATGCCGCAATACAAAATCGGGCTGCTTGGCGTCGTGGAGTGGGAGGCAACGCCCTATTTCGACAACAAGGCATCCTTCCAGATCGGTGTGTTGACGGCGCTTCGTCGAACGGCGGTGGAGCTTGTGGATGTGCTCGGCCGTGAGCGCGGCACCTCGGCGGCGGACAGCGACCTTGAGACGGCGCGCGGGCGGCTTCAGTTCGATGAGCGCACCTGGTGGTTCAACCCGTTTGACGACCAGCGGCCCTTCGGTCCGGTGCAGCCCTCAAGCCGGCTCTACGCCAACGCGATCCCGCTTTACGCGCGCTACAATGACCGGCTGGAAGCCTGCGAGGCGCTGTTCGATGCGCGTGCCGACAACCTTATCCAGTTCTTGGACCGCGTGGCGCGGGACATCGGCTCATCGGTCGATCAGCTCTCCCGCCGCTCAACGGGCCGACAGTATGATGCTCAGCTCGATCAGTTTGTGCCCGGCGACGGCAATGATCGCGGCTGGTTCGACTTCCGCGCCGACAATCTCTTCATGCAGGCAAAGGGGCAGATGTTCGCCTATCACGGGCTGTTGCAGGCCGCGCGGGT
>ERZ1740060.312-NODE-312-length-33914-cov-5.580230_pt1 | contig 33914 bp, 33 predicted proteins | sample MGYA00581743_ERZ1740060 | MGnify/ENA primary metagenome ERZ1740060 (study PRJEB43018, sample SAMN04849235) | marine metagenome | isolation source: floating plastic debris | place: Pacific Ocean | collected 2008-08-27 | study: EMG produced TPA metagenomics assembly...
CATCCAGCGCCTGAACAAGTGGACGGATGAACAGAATGAACACCCCCACCAACAGGAGTTCCGTGCCGTGTTCTTCCAGAAACGTGGACGGATCGCCGGAGAGTATATCAACGACACGACCCATATAGTAGATCAGCCAGACCTCGATGCTGGCGACCAACAAAGACATAAACGCGGTCACCACAAAGACCTTACGGAAAGGTCGCATATACTCCTTCATGAACGGCCAAAGCCGGTCCGGCGGCGTGTCCGCCTCCTCATATGCGACATAGGGGTCGACGATGTTTTCGAAGAATCTGAACATGGCACACTCCGGCCCTGCATACCTAACCGAAAATATGGGACTGCCCAGAGGAAACGGCGGAAATTTCAACCCGGGCCCAGGAGCGGCCGCTCTAGGACGTCAATCCGTTTTCAGCCAACAGATCCGCGCGCGTGAGTGTGAAACCTGAGGCGATCCATCGATCTTCGAGTTTCTTGAGATGTTGTCCGAGTGCAGGGCCTTGATAGCTTGGCATCAGATCGTCGGCTTGCACAGGAAACTGCGCTGCAGCACCGGATGCCGCGGCGGCCGGCCAATCCGGCCGGGGCTCCGACCCGTTCATCGCTGCGCGCAGGCAAAGCATATCAAGTGCGGTCGTCTCTCCATGGCGATACCCCAGGGCCTGCGCGGACTCACCGGGCGCTGACTTCAGAACAGCCAGCGCGTGCGCGTCCTTCCGGCTCAAGCGCAAGGCCGCTTCGGGTTCTTCGCCACCCAACGCGGCCAGTCGTCGAACCGGATCCGCGGCAAGACCAAGTGCCACTTCGCAATGCACAAGCGGACCCAGCAATGCTGACTCGGCGCCGGGCAAAACGTGGTTCAGAATGCCCGCCTTCTGCATCGTCGCCGAAACGGGCGCCGGATCGGAGGCAGACAAGAGCTTCATCATTTCAGCGCCAATCCGTTCTCGTGACAGCGACCTGAGCCCATCGGCCAGCGCCGCACAAGCGGCCAGGCCGTCCGCGTCCGGCCCGTCATCGGGTTTGGCGTAGCAGGCTTGAAACCGGAAAAATCTCAGAATGCGAAGATAGTCTTCTTTGATGCGCTGAGAGGCATCGCCAATGAAACGAATACGTCGCGCCTTCACATCCGGTAGTCCGTTCAGTGGGTCAATAACCGTACCATTCCGTATGGTATACAGAGCGTTTACCGTGAAATCGCGTCTAAGAGCATCACTCTCCACATCATCGGCAAAGACAACAACGGCATGTCTTCCATCCGTTTCCACGTCCTTGCGAAAGGTCGTGACTTCAAACCCTCTACCCGCTTCAACAACTGTGACAGTCCCGTGATCGATACCGGTAGGGATCGCCTTTCGTCCGGATCGCTCTGCCAGTTCATGAACGCGATCAGGGCGTGCATCGGTTGAAATACCAATGTCTGAAACAGGTTCGCCCATCAGGGCATTCCGAACGCAGCCGCCGACCAGCAAGGCGCGGTGTCCGCCATTCTCCAGCATTTGGCAAAGATCCTGGACTGCAGGATCTTCGATCCACGCGCCCGAAAGTTTCATGCCGCGGCAACCTCTTTTCGCGCGACCTCGGCCAGAGCAAACAAAATACGCGCGGTTGCGCCCCAGATGTAATATGGTCCATACGGTATAGTATAGTAATGCCGTCGCTGACCACGCCAGCGACGGCTTTGCACACTGAACCGGCTGGTGTCGAGAACATGCTGCAACGGAACGGCGAAGGCCTCTTCAACCTCTCCGATCTCTGGTTTGGGGGTAAAGGGTGCGCGGATCACGCCAAGCACCGGCGTGACCAGAAACCCGGTCACGGTTTCATGCGAAGCAAGTCGGCCAATCAACTCGACATCTTCGGAAGGCAGGCCGATTTCTTCGCGAGCCTCGCGCAGCGCGGTTGAGGCCAGATCGACGTCCGTCTCATCCTTCTTACCGCCGGGAAAGGCCACTTGCCCCGGATGATGTTGCAAAGCTGAGGAGCGTTTCGTGAGCCAGAGACACGGATCAAATCCCGACAGGTCAATCAGCGCCAGCACAGCGGCGGGCCGCAGCTTTCGGTTCAGCGGCAAGCTCACATCAGGATTGAGGTCATAGTCCGAAGACGGTGCCGGGGGAGTTTGCAACGCCCGGGTCAGGGAGGTCAGGAAATCATCCGTCATTCCCGGCCTGTTCCTTGGCCTCAAAGCCCAGCGTCTCGGGTTTGAGGCGATAATGCGCGCCGCAGAACTGGCAATCGGCCGTAACCCACCCCTCTGCGGTGGTCATCCGGCCGATGTCCTTAGCAGAATAGATGGACAGCGAGTTTCGCACCCGCTCCTCCGAGCACGTGCATCCGAACTGGACCGGCTGAACGTCGAAGACGCGCGGCGCTTCTTCGTGAAACAACCGCACCAACAGATCAGAAGGCGACACGGACGGCCCGACCAGCTCCAGAGCTTCGACCGTGTCCAGAAGCATATTGGACCTGTTCCAGTTATCAGATTCATCTGAGTCGACCAGATCATCGGCCGTCAGCAATCCTGCCTCACCGGAACCGCCGCCCGTGGCAAAGGGCGATGCCTTCGGCATGTGCTGCAACATGATCCCGCCCGCGCGCCAATGTTCTTGACTGCCAGACTCGATGGACCGGCCATAACTCAATGAAAAGCGCGTTGGCAGCTGTTCAGACTGAGCAAAATACGCCGAGGCACATTCCGACAGGCTGCGACCGGTCAAAGGCGTAATGCCCTGATAAGGCGCGGTGTCCCGACCCTGGTCAATCAGAACCGCAAAGTAACCTTCACCCAGCTGTTCAAACGCGGGCGCGTCTGTCAGACGATCGGCGTCAAAGCTGGCATAGGCCCGTATGTGCGCCGGTTCACCCGCTTCTTTGGGTGCGAAGTAATCGGTTGCAATCCGTCGCACCGCGCCTTTGGACTGCACCTGCAAGGACAGCTTCCACCGAAGCTTAACCGTTTGCCCGATGAGTGCCGTCATCAGGGCCATTTCTGCAATCAGCTGTTCCACCTTTTCGGGATAGGCATGTTGCTCGAGAATACGCTGAAGTGCGCCATCAAGACGCGCAACCCGGCCGCGCACATCGCAACGATCCAGTTGAAACGGCAGAACCGTGTCATCCCATGCGATTTTTTGCGCCAATGTCATGATGCGTTCCTTGGGAGGTGTCGCGACAGCCCCGAACCGGGCTATATCGTCCGGACTATATATGTGCTCCGATCACGGAGCAAAGGGGGCTTCTATGCGACGCTTCGGCGAAAGGGTGAGCCCGGATCGAAAATATACGTCAAGGCCAGGAGTTTACGCCATACTCCCGATAGGTACGCAGCTTCTTCTGACGTTCCAGAGCACTCCTGAGCCAGAGTTGCAACTGCCCGGCGGTGGGATCGATCCGGGGGAATCCCCGCTTGAAGCGCTTCATCGCGAAGTCTTCGAAGAAACCGGCTGGCGGATCTGCAGGGCGCGTCGTCTGGGCGGTTTCCGGCGCTTTGCCTACATGCCGGAATACGATCTATGGGCAGAGAAAGTGGCGAGCATCTATGTGGCTCAACCGGTGCGGCCCCTCGGGACGCCCACGGAAACAAACCATACGGCTGTTCTGACCGATGCGACACTTGCGGTGGACCACATTGCCAATCCAGGTGATCGGGACTTTGTGAAGGAATATCTCACGAGGCAAGGCCAGGCTGCCGGAATTCCAGCAGCACGCAGGAAATATCGTCGTTGAATTCCGCTGAGCCCGAATACTCCGAAAGCTTCCAGACCAGCGTTTCATGAAAACTCTGAGCATGTAGCGATCTTAGCTCACCAACCAGAACGGCCAGACCCTCGTCCCCAAACAAGGTGCCGTCGGGTGCTGCGCATTCACCCACCCCATCCGAATGAAGCAGCAACCGGTCCCCGGGATGAAGTCGAACCTCAAACTGATCATATCCCGCGTCTTCGATCAGCCCGACCGGGAGACCGCTTGTACCGACGAACTCCACATCGCCATTGGCACGCTGGATCAGCGGGTTTGGGTGACCGGCTTGCGTCATGATGACCTGCCCGGTGTCGAGATCGACATCGGCCAGCACCATCGTGAAATAGTGTTCCGTTTCGATTTCCCCCAGGAGAAGCTGATTCAGGTCCTCGACCGTCTGCTTTGGCGGGCGCGGCACATACATGCCGTTTTCTGTGCGTTGCAAGGCCACGTTCTGATCGGGCGAATTGGCGGAAAGATACCCTGCGAGACGCGCGGTCATGAGCGCCGAACTGATACCGTGGCCCGACACATCGATCGCGTAAATCCCCAGCCGCCGCTCACGCGTCTGGAAAAACCCTACGAGATCACCACCGACATGGCCGCTGGACCGCAACATGAGTGACACCTCAGCAGATCCGAAATCACGATAGCGATCACTTACAAGCGATTGCTGTAACTTTTTGGCTTCGATCAGGTCGTTATCAATCGAATCATATACCTCGCGAAGCTCATCCAGCGTGGCATGGATCAGGCGGTTTTTTTCTGACAGTTCCCGCTGCATGCAAATGATCCGATCGCCTGCCGAAATCCGCGCGCGCAACTCCCCCAGATTCACCGGTTTCGTCAGAAAGTCATCTGCCCCGGCGTCCAGGCCATGGGCGATCTCTGCCTTTTCACTCTTGGATGTCACAAGGATGAAATAGCCATAGTCACTGTTTGGCAGGTCTCTGAATTTCTTACAGAATTCAAGACCGTTCATTTCCGGCATCATCCAGTCGCTCACCACCAGATCCGGCGGAGAGCTCCGGCAGATCTCCAAGGCCTCAACGCCTGAAGATGCCTCGCATACATGAAGGCCAAAGCGCTTCAGCGCCGATGTCAGGATCCGGCGCTGCATACGGCTGTCATCCACAACCAACGCAGTGCGAATGCCCTGCGCCCGCGTTTCAGGCTCTATCGCTTTGCCGTGCTGTACCGCCACACAAGTCCCCAATCATCCGAAATCCAGCCTGCACATTCGGATTTAAGAGGAGATGAAGGACAAAATTCCGTTCAATTTGTTTCTTTAAGCCTCGGCTAACGGGTCTGCATCACACTGTCCCGCAGGAGGGTCAACAGTGATAAACTGGTCTCGCGTGGCGGAATTGCGTGATGAAATCGGCGCCGAGGATTTCGGCGACGTGGTAGATCTGTTCCTGGAGGAAGTCGACGAAGAGATCGCAAACCTGTCCGGACCAGTCGCTGCCGAGGGTCTGGAGGCCCGCCTTCATTTTCTGAAAGGCAGCGCTCTGAACCTCGGTTTTGATGCGTTTTCGGATCTCTGCCGTGATGGCGAGCAACGCGCTGCGGGCGGAGAGGGCGGTGCCGTTGATCTGGTCGCGATCTGCGATACCTACGCGCGGTCCAAAACCCGGTTCCTTACAGAACTGGAACACCGTTTCGCATAATCAGATCAGAAATTCCGCGAGCACCGGATCATCAGTGATATCGCGAAAGTCAAACCCGATATCGCGCATGCCCTGAAGAATCTGTTCAAAGTTGCGCGCATCCCCGGTTTCGATCCCGATGAGAACCGAGCCAAAGTTGCGCGCAGATTTCTTCAGATATTCAAAGCGAGTAATGTCGTCTCCCGGTCCAAGTATACCCAGAAAGTCTCGGAGAGCGCCGGGTCGCTGCGGCATCCGGAGCACAAAGTACTTCTTCAAACCCGCATAGCGCTGAGCCCGCTCTTTGACCTCCGGCAGACGTTCGAAATCAAAGTTACCGCCAGACGTGACGCAGACGACGGTTTGCCCCCGGATCGCATCGCTAATGTCTTTCAGAGCATCGACCGCAAGCGCACCTGCGGGTTCAAGAACCATGCCTTCGACATTCAGCATTTCGAGCATCGTGGTGCACAACCGATCCTCGCTGATTGTGACGACATCACCCGGATCAATGTCGGACAGTCTGGCAAAGTTGCGCGCGCCGATCTGGGCCACCGCAGCGCCGTCAGCGAACGTATTCACAAAATTCAGTCGTTCAGGACCGCCCGCGATCAGCGCGGCTTTCAGACATGCACCGCCGTCAGGCTCAACAAGGGTCATCGCAACACCCGATCCCACATAGGATCGCACACCCGATGACAGGCCGCCACCGCCCACCGGTAAAACAATCCGGTCCGGCATGCCCTGCATCTGCGCCTCGATCTCCACAGCAACAGAGGCCTGACCCTCGATCACATCCTCGTCGTCGAAGGGAGACAGAAAATGTCCGCCCACCTGCGCGCAATAGGACTGTGCCTCGCCCAGGGCGACATCGAAAAAATCTCCCGTGAGCCGGACGGTTATACTCTCCCCGCCGTGCTTCTGCGTCATGTCGACCTTCTGCTGAGGTGTTGTAATCGGCATGAAAATGACGCCCTTGACCCCAAAATGACGACACATGAACGCCACACCCTGTGCGTGATTGCCTGCACTGGCACAAACGAAAACAGGCGCGGTGTCGCGGTCGGCCAGAACCTTGCGCATCGCGTTGAACGCCCCGCGCAGCTTGTAGGATCGCACCGGGCTCAAATCCTCGCGCTTGAGAAGGACGCGCGCCCCGTATTTCTCGGAGAGATGCGCGTTCTCCTGCAGGGGCGTGGCGGGAAAAACCGCCCGCATAAGCGCCTCTGCCTCGCGGGCGCCGTTGCAAAAATCACGCTGATCATGTGCTGTCATGCCCGGTCTCTCTCTCAAACCTGCGGTCAGATCAAGCCACGACGTCTCCCGCGACCAGCGGGCCCGTCTCTTCATCTTGCCAGAAATACTCCGATCCGCGGGCCGGTCCCGGGTGGGACGGCTGGCTTGCTCCGCACCACGAAACCCGCTAATCGCCGCCAAAACAAGAGGACAATTCGCATGTCGGCACCCAAAAAAGTCGTCCTGGCCTATTCCGGAGGTCTGGATACGTCGATCATCCTCAAATGGCTGCAAACCGAATATGGCTGCGAGGTCGTTACCTTCACGGCCGATCTGGGGCAGGGCGAGGAACTCGACCCGGCGCGCGAAAAAGCAGAGCTTTTGGGGATAAAGCCTGAAAACATCTATATCGAGGACATCCGCGAAGAGTTCGTGCGCGATTTTGTCTTTCCGATGTTCCGCGCCAATGCCGTTTATGAGGGTCTTTATCTGCTCGGCACGTCGATCGCGCGTCCCCTGATTTCCAAGCGTCTCGTCGAAATTGCTCATGAGACGGGCGCGGACGCCGTGGCGCACGGCGCGACCGGCAAGGGCAATGATCAGGTTCGGTTCGAACTGGCCGCCTATGCGCTGAACCCAGATATCAAGGTGATTGCACCCTGGCGGATCTGGGATCTCACCAGCCGCACGCGGCTGATCGACTTTGCCGAAAAGAACCAGATCCCGATTGCCAAGGATAAACGCGGTGAAGCGCCTTTTTCGGTCGATGCCAACCTTCTGCACACCTCGTCGGAGGGCAAAGTGCTCGAAGATCCTGCAGAGATGGCGCCGGACTACGTCTATCAGCGCACCGTGCATCCTGAAGAGGCGCCTGATGAAGCGGAATTGATTGAGGTCGGGTTTGAACGCGGAGATGCCGTCTCGATCAACGGTGAGGCGCTCAGCCCCGCCACTCTTCTGACCAAGCTGAACGCGCTTGGCGGAAAACACGGGATCGGTCGACTCGATCTTGTCGAAGGTCGCTTCGTCGGGATGAAATCGCGCGGGATTTATGAAACGCCCGGCGGCACCATTCTGCTGGAGGCGCATCGGGGAATAGAACAGATCACGCTCGATCGCGGCGCGGCGCATCTGAAGGACGAATTGATGCCGCGCTATGCCGAGCTGATCTATAACGGCTTCTGGTTCAGCCCGGAACGCGAGATGCTGCAAGCCGCGATTGATGCCAGCCAGGCCCATGTGACGGGGACGGTACGCCTGAAACTCTACAAAGGGTCCGTACGGACCGTCGGCCGCTGGTCCGAGCATTCGCTCTACTCCGAGGCGCATGTGACCTTCGAAGAGGATGCGGGTGCCTACGATCAGAAGGACGCAGCCGGTTTTATCCAGTTGAACGCCCTAAGGCTGAAACTTCTGGCCGCGCGGGATCGACGCTTGAAGAAGTAAGCTCTCAAACGCGAAGCGCGTGCGTCTTCAGATCCTGAAAATACGGCAGCGTACGGTCAAGCAGATCGGCCTGCGCTCCGTCTAGGCGCGGCAGAGGCCCTTCCGCTCCGGCAAATCCGGTGGAGCGGTGCACCGCCCCGTACCAGTGCTTGGCCCAGACACCATCCGCCTCATGACCACCCGCAGGCCACGACAGCATCGCAGGATCCCAGAGCAAGCCCAGCGCATCACATAGCGCCCGCAGCATCGGCTCGGGTGCCGCGCGGATATCCGCGCTGTCGATCACCAGCGGCGCGGGTCCGGTCTTGCACAGATCCTCAAACATCCGCGCCTGCAAGGCCACGCCGATCTCGTCCATACTTGGCGTTTCATGCTTGGCCGCATAGCTGGCAATCACCCGCGCCGGATGGCGAATAAGGAAGACATGCGTCACCTCATTCATCCAGTCGCGCGTCACGCCATCAACCATGTGGTGGCACATGTGTTTCTGGTAAAAGTGAGCCTTCCCGCCTGGGATGGGACCCGTCAGAGTGGCTGATATGTCCGCAGTGTCGGTCGAATGCGCGGCAAGGATCTCATCCCGCATGGGATGGGGCAGGCCGGTACGCACCAGAAAGGCGGCATAGAACGGCTCGTCGATCACCGCGCAATCTGACCGGGCGGCAAAGGAATACATCATCGCCGTCGACAGGTTGCGCGGACCCGACCACATCGCAATTCGCATCAGGCGACCTGCGCGGCGATCAGCGCCTTGTAGAGACTTTGAATCCGCTGCGTCACCGGCCCCAGGATCCCGTCGCCAATCACACGACCGTCGATCTCGCCGACCGGGGTCTGAGCTCCGAACGTTCCGGTCAGAAACGCTTCATCGGCACCATAGGTGTCAACCAGAGAGAAGTTCCGTTCAAAAACAGGAATATCATTCGCCCGGCACAGATCGATCACCTTTTGTCGTGTGATCCCGTTCATGCAGTAATCCCCGGTCGAGGTCCAAACTCCGCCTTTGCGGACGATGAAGAAATTGCAGGCATTGGTCGTATTCACGAACCCATGCACATCCAGCATCAGCGCCTCGTCCGCTCCGGCCTTCTCAGCCGCGATGCAGGCCAGAATACAGTTCAGTTTGGAATGCGAATTGAGCTTTGGGTCCTGGCTCATCGGAAGGCCACGAATATGCGGCACGGTGGCCAGCTTGATCGGACGCGGCAGGCTGGGGCGGGAATGCTCCATGATAATGGCGATCGTCGGACCCTGCTGCGACAGTCCCGGATGCTGAAACGGCCGCGTCTTGACCCCGCGCGTCACCATCAGCCGCGCATGAGCATCTGTCCGCATGTCGTTGGCGGCTTGAGTTTCCAAAATGGCCTGTCGAAGCGCCTCTGCTGGCATGCCGATGTCCAGATCAATCGCCTTGGCCGCGTCGTAGAGCCGGACAAGATGCTCATCGAGGAATGCCCAGACACCGTCGTAGAGACGCAAGCCCTCCCATACCCCGTCGCCAAGCATGAAACCGCTGTCATAGATGCTCACAACCGCTTCGTCGCGCCCAATGATCCGCCCATTCAGCCAGAACCGAAGATCGGCATTGCGGGGATCGACCTCGGCCTGATGCGTGGTTTGCATGTCCATGAGCTGTTTTTGATCCCGGGATTGTAACAATCTGGCCGTCGAATTGTTTCAAAGCACGCTAGAGCGGGCGGAAATCCCTGCCAAGTCGATAATTCCTGTCACTCGGCTGTGAGCTCACGAGCCAGTGAATGGGAAAAATACCCTCCACGGGCTAGCTTTGGGTCAGATAGAGGAGGTGACCATGCCCCAACTGAAAACCATCAAAGCCACAATATTGGCAGTGTTGATCCTGGTCGGTCTAGGCGTTCAACATAGCGGCGCCAAGGCCGACGACACCGAAGTGCTGACCGTCGCGGGCGGCTGTTTCTGGTGCGTTGAATCGGATTTCGAGCGGGTCGCGGGCGTGAAAGAGGTCATTTCCGGCTTCACCGGTGGGACGGTCGCCAACCCAACCTACAAGCAGGTGGTCAAAGGTGGCACCGGGCATTACGAGGCCGTTCAGATCATTTTTGACCCCAAGCAGGTCTCCCGCGATCAGATCCTGTCGATGTTCTTCCGCTCAATTGACCCCACCGATGCCGGTGGTCAGTTTTGCGACAGGGGCGACACCTATCGCACCGCGATTTTTCCAGCCAGTGAAGCGCAACGAAACGCCGCAGAGCAAGCCAAAGCCAGCGCCCAGGCCGAACTGGGTCGCGCGATTGTAACGCCGATCGTAACCGCTGGAACGTTTTACGAAGCCGACGAGTATCACCAGGATTACTACAAGGGTGAAAAACTCGTCATCACGCGCTTCGGACCAAAAACACAGGCCTCTGCCTACAAGGCCTATCGCAAAGCCTGCGGACGCGACAGGCGCGTGGACGAGTTATGGGGCGACGCCGCGCCTTTCACCGGATCCTGAGCCGAAAGGTATCCACATCTCCCTGAGAAGGGATGGCGCTCGCCGTCCCTTTTTTCGTCGTCATCATAGATGCGGCACAGACGGCATTTTCCAGCGCCTCCTCTATAGGTCGACCCGCGCTCAAGCCGGCTGCCAGATATCCGGTCAGCGTATCACCCGCGCCGGTCGTATCGACGACATCGACGGTTGGGGCAGGCAACGTCACGGCCTTTTGCCCTTTTTGATAGAGACTGGCGCCTTTCGCACCGTCTGTAACCACCAGCTTTTCAATGGCCAGCGTCTCTGGTGTCACGTTCAACGCCGCCTGTAATTGCGCCATCTCGACAGAGTTCAGGACCAGCGTATCAACGAAGGCCCGAACACTCTGAACCGCTTCCGAAGAGAAGGGGGCGGCGGCGTAGAGCACATGCGCCCCAGCTTTCGCGGCTGTCTTTGCCGCAAGCTCACCAAGGGTGGTTTCATTCTGGAAGAGAAAGACATCCCCCGGATCAATCCCTTTCAAGGACTTCAACACCTCCGCTTCGCGCAGCGCGCCATTCGCCCCGGCAAGAGTTACAATCGCATTCTCACCACCGGGATCTCTGAAGATCACGGCCTGACCGGTTGTCGCATCGGGGAGGACATCAACACGGGCGTCAATTCCAGCCGCACGCAATGCGTCCACGGCCCAGAGCCCGTCTTGTCCCACGGCACCGATGTGACAGACTTGCGCACCTGCCTTGGCCGCGGCAATCGACATGTTGGTGCCTTTGCCACCTAGATCCCGTTCCATGTTGGTGGCGGCCAGGGTTTCTCCCGGACTTGGCAGGTTCGGCACGGAGAAAAAGAAATCGGCGTTGATAGAGCCGAGATTGTAGATCATTTTCCTCTCTCCGCGGCACCAGAACCCGGCGAGACGACGCTTTGCGCTTTTACCCGGTCGGGTCGCTTTGTAACCTGCCCCGGAGCGGAGGGACAGGCGTGACACAAACGCTGACGCCGATGATGGCGCAATATCTGGAAATCAAGGCGCAGTATGAAGAGGCGCTTTTGTTTTATCGGATGGGCGATTTCTATGAATTGTTTTTCGACGACGCGGTCGCGGCGGCGGCCACACTGGATATTGCGCTGACCAAACGCGGCAAGCATCTGGGCAACGACATCCCGATGTGCGGCGTGCCGGTTCATTCTGCCGAAGGATATCTGCTGACGCTGATCCGGAAGGGGCATCGCGTGGCGGTGTGCGAACAGCTCGAAGATCCGGCGGAGGCGAAGAAACGCGGCTCCAAGGCGGTGGTGAAGCGCGATGTCGTTCGACTGGTCACGCCAGGCACGCTGACAGAAGATAGCCTTCTGAACGCAAGGCGGCACAACTATCTTGCAGCCTTTGCCGACATCCGCGGCGCCGGGGCGCTCGCCTGGACGGACATTTCCACCGGCGCATTTCGGGTGATGCCGATGGCGACTGATGGGCTTGGCACCCAGTTGGCGCGTATCCAGCCCCGCGAACTCATTGTCGCGCAAGGCAATGAGACCGAGCTGCGCCAGATCGCCGATGACACGCAGACAGCACTTACACCCCTGGCGCGCGCCGCATTCGACAGTTCGGGGGCGCAGACCCGGCTCTGCGCGGTCTTTGGCGTCAAAACGCTGGAAGCTTTTGGACAGTTTACCCGACCAGAGATTGCCGCCATGGGCGCGGTGCTCGAATACCTGGAAATCACCCAAAAGGGCAACATACCCCTCTTGCGCGCTCCCATGCAGGAGGTGCAGACCGAGGTCATGCAGATTGATGCCGCGACACGGCGCAATCTGGAATTGACACATGCCTTGTCTGGCGGACGCGCCGGGTCTCTGCTGTCGAGCGTCGATCGGACAATGACCGCCGGGGGCGGCCGGCTTCTCGAAAGCCGATTGTCCAGTCCCAGTTGCGACATCGAGGTCATTCGCAGGCGGCTCGACGCCGTTGACTACATTCTATCCGAGGCACGGGCACTTGATGATGCGCGGCAGGCTTTGAACCTCGTGCCTGATCTGGACAGAGCGCTGTCGCGGATCGCATTGGAACGCGGAGGACCAAGAGACCTCGCCGCCATCCGGAACGGTCTGGCACAGGCGCAGGCCCTGTCGCTTCAAATGACGGATCATGATTTGCCCGATCTGCTCTCCCAGGTCACTGGCAGGCTCGCGCAAGACGGGGAGTTGCTGGACCTGCTGGATCAATCCCTCGTCGCCGAACCGCCCATGCTGGTGCGTGACGGAGGCTTCATTGCCGAAGGGTACGACACCGAACTTGATGAAGCCCGACGCCTGCGCGACGAAGGGCGCGGTATCATTGCGGGCATGCAGGTCGAACTGGCAAGTCAGACAGGGATTCAAAGTCTCAAGATTAAACACAACAATGTGCTGGGATACTTTGTCGAGGTGACAGCGACCCATGCGGAGAAAATGCTTGCTCCACCGTTGAACGAGACCTTCCGCCACCGGCAAACGACAGCCAACCAGCTCCGCTTCACAACGCCGGCGCTCAGCGAGCTGGAAACGCGTATTCTGAATGCTGGTGCACGGGCGTTAGAAATCGAAAAGCGGCTCTATGCCACCTTGAGAGAGGCTGTTGTGTCGGACTCAGCCATGATTTCGGCAGTTGCTTTCGGATTGGCGGAACTGGACCTGATCAGCGCCTTTGCCAACTTGGCGCGTGAAGAAGAATGGTGCCGTCCGACGGTCGACACGAGCCGCGAAATCAACATCAAGGCGGGACGCCATCCTGTCGTCGAACATGCGATGCGTAACCAGGGGGCAGGGTCCTTCATCGCAAACGATCTGGAACTGGGAGAGACGGCGGATATCTGGTTGCTGACCGGACCCAACATGGCTGGCAAATCCACCTTTCTGCGACAGAACGCATTAATTGTGCTGCTTGCCCAGAGCGGCAGCTTTGTCCCTGCGCGTGAGGCCCATATCGGATTGGTCAGCCAGCTCTTTAGTCGGGTCGGGGCCTCTGACGATCTGGCCCGCGGTCGATCCACATTCATGGTCGAAATGGTGGAAACCGCCGCAATCCTAAATCAAGCCGATGATCGCGCCCTTGTCATCCTGGATGAAATCGGGCGCGGCACGGCAACTTATGACGGCCTGAGCATTGCCTGGGCGACGCTGGAGCATCTGCATGAGAGCAACAAGTGCCGCGCACTTTTCGCCACCCATTATCATGAGATGACCCGGCTCTCGGACAAGCTGGATCGGTTGGAAATCGCGACCGTGGCGGTCAAGGAATTCGAGGGTGAGGTCATTTTTCTGCACGAGGTCCGTCGGGGGGCTGCCGACCGCAGTTACGGGGTGCAGGTGGCTCGGCTTGCGGGGTTGCCGGACTCCGTCATTGCCCGGGCGCGCGTGGTTCTCGAAGCCTTGGAGCGCGGCGAGCGCGAGGGTGATGGCAAACGCGCCACATTCGTCGACGATTTGCCTCTCTTCTCCGCGGCACCATCAAGTGTATCGCCAATTGCCTCGAAACAGTCCTCGGCGCTCGCCACGCGATTGGAAAACGTGCTTCCCGACGAGCTTAGCCCTCGCGATGCGCTGGACCTGATCTATGAGCTAAAGACCCTCAGCGAGGGTGAGACCGACTAGCCGGGATTGGACGAGACGCCAACCTGCGCGGGCCTCAAGACCCGGTCATGCAGCATGAAACCCTGAGCGGAAACCTGAATAATGTCCCCGGCTTTGGTGCCGGGAAGCGGTGCCTCGAACATCGCCTCGTGTTGCTGAGGATCGAACTTATCGCCGACTTGCGGATCAATGACCGCGATCCCGTGTTTTGAGAAGACATTCAACAACTCGCGCAGGGTCAGTTCGACCCCTTCGATCAGCGCGCTGGCCGCTTCTTTTTGTTCCTCCGTTACGGATTCCATTGCTCGACGAAGATTATCGTGAACCGGCAGCATATCGCGCGCCAGACGCGACCCGCCGTAATTTTCGGCCTCCATGCGGTCCTTCTGGGCGCGTTTCCTCGCATTCTCCGCGTCTGCCAGAGCGCGCATGAATTTGTCCTGCAATGCGTCGCGTTCCGCACGCATTTCGGCCAACTCTTCTTCCACCGTCAAAGGCGCGTCATCCAGAATGGCCTGTTCTTCGGCCTCCGCCGCTTCGATGTCGTCCAGGAATTCTTCTTCTTTCGACTGCGACATGACTGCCCTCTAATTTCTGTCAGCAATCAGCTTGCCGACAAGCTGAGCCGTATAATCCACAATGGGCACAATTCGCCCGTAGTTCAGGCGCGTGGGTCCTATGACACCAACCGCGCCAACAATCTTCCGATCAGCGTTCATATATGGGGAGACAACCAAAGAGGAACCCGAAAGTGAGAAAAGTTTGTTCTCAGACCCAATAAAGATGCGCACACCCTCGCCGGTATCGGTCAGATCGAGGAACTCCGCGATGTCGCGTTTGCGCTCCATATCGTCAAAGAGCCTCTTGATCCGCTCGAGGTCCTCTTGCGGAATGTCCGTGTTTAGCAGGTTGGACCGGCCCCGAACGATAAGGCGTTCATAGCTCTCTGCCTCTTCGTCCCACACAGCCAGGCCGCTCTCGACAAGCTGATGTGCCAGTGAATCGATCTCCTGACGGCGCTGGTCGATCTGGTCACCAATCTTACCCCGCAGGTCGCTGATCGTTTTGCCGTCGATCAACGCATTCAGAAAATTCGCCGCCTCTCGCATCGAACTCGGCGTTTGTCCGGGGGGCGGATGAAAAATGCGGTTCTCGACATGCCCGTCGGCAAATACCAGAACAACAAGAGCGCGGTCCTGTGCCAAACTCACAAACTCGATATGTTTGATCGGGGCTTCATGTTTCGGGGCCAGATCCAGCGACGCACCCTGTGTGACACCGGATAGGGCTGATCCAATGCGATCCAGTGCGCCGGCGACGTCGTCCGAATTCGTCCCCAAAGTTGCGTCGATCATTTCCTGATCGCCAGATCGCAGGTCCCCAACTTCCAGCAGACCATCCACAAACATGCGCAAGCCGGTCTGCGTTGGAACACGCCCCGCAGAGATATGCGGACTGTCCAGCAAGCCGAGATATTCGAGATCCTGCATCACGTTACGGATTGTCGCTGCAGACACTTGCTCGCTCATATCCCGAGCCAAACTACGAGAGCCAACGGGATCGCCTGTCGCCAGATACCCTTCGACCACCCGGCGAAAGACCTCGCGCGAACGATCATTCATTTCATCGAGGATCTGGCGCGCTTCGGTCATGAGTTTCAGGGATCGTGGGTTTCTTCAGGATTCACTCGAACAGAGTAAAATTCGGTCGTTGCAAAAGGTCAATCGGGCTTGCCATCCAGACCACGTGAGGACTATGCCGTCTGCCATCACAACGGAGAGCCCGCATGCGACCATCTGGCAGAGAATTAAACGAAATGCGCCCGGTTTCAATCGAAACGGGCGTGACCAAACATGCCGAAGGCTCTTGTTTGATAAAGATAGGCGATACGCATGTTCTATGCACCGCGACCATCGAGGATCGCGTGCCGCCCTTTATCAAGGGCTCCGGTCTCGGTTGGGTAACCGCGGAATATGGCATGCTGCCGCGATCAACGACAACGCGCATGCGGCGAGAGGCCAGTGCAGGTAAACAAGGGGGCCGCACAGTCGAAATCCAGCGGCTTATTGGACGCAGCCTGCGGGCAGGTCTGGATCGCGTGGCCTTGGGTGAGCGTCAGATCACGGTCGATTGCGATGTGATTCAAGCCGATGGCGGAACGCGCTGTGCATCCATCACCGGCGGGTGGGTGGCGTTGCGTCTCGCAGCAAATCAGTTGATCAAGGCGGGGGATGTGACAAGCGATCCTCTGCTAAGTCCCGTTGCCGCTGTCAGCTGTGGTCTCTACGCAGGACAACCCGTCCTTGATCTGGATTATCCAGAGGACAGCGATGCCGGAATGGATGGTAATTTCGTGATAACGGGTGATGGACAACTGATCGAGGTTCAGATGAGTGCCGAAGGCGCGACCTTCAGCCGAACACAAATGAACGAACTGATCGATCTGGCTGAAAAAGGCGTGGGTGAACTTGTGGCTGCGCAAAAGAGCGCCACAGGTGCGTAAGCTCGACAGCGCAAAACTGTTGGTGGCAACGCATAACGGGGGAAAGCTCGAAGAGATCAGCGCGCTGCTTGACCCATATGGCATATCGGTGTCCGGTGCCGCCGAGCACAACCTTGATGAGCCCCCGGAAACCGGCACATCCTTTGCCGAGAATGGCCGGATAAAGGCGCACACAGCGGCTGTCGCCACCGGCCTGCCCGCCCTTGCGGATGATAGCGGACTGGAAATCGAGGCGTTGGCCGGCGCACCCGGCGTCTACACCGCCGATTGGGCAGAAACGCCATCAGGCCGGGATTTTGCCCTGGCGATGAGCCGGGCTCACGACTGGCTTGCTCGAACCGGCATTGCCCCGCCGTGGCGTGCGCGCTTTTGCTGCACGCTGGTTGTGGCCTGGCCGGATGGGGAAGATTCTGTCTTTACCGGCACCGTTGACGGACAGATCGTCTGGCCGATGAGGGGCTTGAACGGACATGGTTACGATCCAATTTTTCTACCTGACGGCTATGATCAAACCTTTGGGCAAATGGATCGCTGGGAAAAAAATCGCATCAGCCACCGCGCGGACGCACTAAGCAAATTTGTCGAGGGTTGCCTTGATTGACGAAGACTGGCGAAACGGCGGGTTCGGCCTCTATCTCCACTGGCCGTTTTGCCAGGCAAAATGCCCGTATTGCGATTTCAACTCCTTCGTGCAGCCAGAGATTGACCATGCGCGCTGGACCGAAGCCTATCTCACGGAAATTGACCGGTATGCGTCACTGGTGCCCGGACGTGTCCTGAATTCCGTTTTCTTTGGGGGCGGTACGCCCAGTCTGATGGAACCCGAAACGGTCTCGCAAGTGTTGGACCGGATCAAATGCCATTGGCCCCTGGCCAATGATCTGGAAGTAACGCTTGAAGCAAACCCAACATCTGTTGAATCCGCTCGTTTCAAGGATTTTATGTTGGCTGGAATCAACAGGATTTCAATGGGCGTTCAAGCTCTGAACGACGCGGACCTTCAACGATTGGGTCGCTTGCATACAGCACAAGAAGCCATTCAAGCATTTGATATTGCTAGTAATTTATTCAACCGCGTGAGTTTTGATCTGATTTATGCGCGCCAGACCCAAACCATTGATGAGTGGCAAGCAGAACTCTCAAGGGCTCTGGAATTGGCTGTGGATCACCTGTCTCTCTACCAGTTGACGATCGAGCCGGGCACCGTGTTCAGCGCGCGTCACAGCCGGGGCAAGCTGCGTGGACTTCCCAGCGATGACACGGCGGCCGACATGTTCGATGTCACACAGGACCTTTGCGCCGCCGCAGGGTACACAGCTTATGAAGTGTCGAACCATGCCAGACCGGGTGCGGAATCCCGTCACAACCTGATCTACTGGCGCTATGGTGATTTCATTGGGATCGGTCCCGGCGCGCATGGGCGTATCACGCGGGACGGACAGCGCTATGCGACCGAAACGCTCAAACAGCCAGAGAACTGGCTTCAAAGGGTGAGCGCAGGGCGACCTGAAAAACCCCCCGTCCTCATCGAACCTGAAGATCAGGCAGAGGAATACCTGATGATGAGCATGCGTTTGCCTGAGGGCACGAGCCTGTCGCGTTACGCAAGACTCGCCGGTTGCCAACTGGATGCCGAGGCCATTGCGCGCCTTGTTGATCTGGGAATGGTGAATGTGACCGGTGACAGGATAAGAGCCACGGCTCAAGGTCGTGTTGTGTTGAACGCCGTCATTGCAGATCTGCTGACAGAAACTGAATGCTTCAGGTCTCCGCCCGTTGCGATGTCAGGATCCGACACAGATCGTCAAGTTGATCAAAGCTTTCATACGAAATAGTCAGAACGCCTCCCGCCTGCCCGGGCTTATGCTTTACAGAAACGGGCATGCCCAGAGTCGCGGATAAATCACCTTCCAGCAATTTCGTGTCCGCATCTTTCTCCGCCGGTCCACTGCGTTTCGCGTGGTCGTCTGACTTAGGCGCGGCCGCGTTGCGAACAAGCATCTCTGTCTCTCGAACAGACAACCCTTTTCGGACGATGTCGCGCGCCAGAGCAACGGGGTCCTCCGCCGTGATCAATGCACGAGCATGCCCCGATGACAGTTCCCCCTTTCGAACGAGATCTTGAACCTCATCCGGAAGCGACAACAGACGGACCAGATTGGCGATGTGACTTCTGCTCTTCCCAAGCGCGGAGGCCAGTTTTTCCTGCGTGTGCCCAAACCTCTGCATCAACTGAGAGTAACCTGCCGCCTCCTCAACAGGATTAAGATCTGCCCTCTGGATATTCTCGATAATCGCGATTTCCAGTGTCTCGATATCATCAAATTGTCTAATTATTACAGGTACTTGATGTACTTTCGCGAGTTGAGCAGCTCGCCAGCGGCGCTCTCCTGCTACAATTTCGTAGAACCCCGATTTCGAAGGGTGCGGTCGCACCACAAGCGGCTGAATGATCCCTTTCTCCCGAATGGACTGTGCCAGATCGTCAAGCCGGTCCTGATCAAACAAACGGCGCGGCTGATCCGGGTTGGGCTCAACCTGTTCGATAGGAACGGATCGGTCCGGGTTCTTTGGATTGGCGTCGTCCGGCCCCGAAACCTCGGCCACATCTGACATCAGCGCAGATAAGCCACGTCCCAAACCCCGCTTTGCTTTTTTGTCACCCATTGCTATCCCCTCAGGCCGCCCGTTTCTCGTTGTTCTTGAGCATCTCTTCCGCCAGATCTCGATAAGCGTGGGCCCCTTTGGAAGAGGGGTCGTAGTCAAGCACAGGCAGCGCAAAGGACGGTGCTTCGCTCAACCGAACGTTCCGTGGGATACGCGTTTGAAAAACCAGAGCCCCCAGATTTTCGCGCGCATCGTCCTCAACCTGGGATGACAGATTATTGCGCCCATCAAACATGGTAAGAACAACACCTTCGATCCTCAGATCAGGATTTGCTGTCTCCCGCACCTCGCGCAGGGTCAGCATCAGCTGTGACAATCCTTCCAGGGCGAAGAATTCGGACTGCAACGGAACCAGCACCGAATGTGCCGCAACCATGGCGTTCACTGTCAAAAGGTTCAGGGACGGGGGGCAATCGATCAGAATGAAATCGAAGCCAAACGCATCCATCGCAGGTTGGCGAAGGGCGTCAAACAACAGGAAACTGCGTTTTTCGTTCGAAACGAGCTCCATATCCGCAGAACTAAGGTCTACCGTTGCCGGCACAATGAAAAGCCTGTCGTGAGTCGTCTGGCGTATCACGCGTCGCAGTGCGACCTCTTCGAGCAAGAGATCATAGGTGGTGAAATCCCTCTCATCCGCCTCGATACCCAAACCTGTCGAGGCGTTTCCTTGGGGATCCAAGTCTATAAGCAGGACACGACGGCCGAGATCAGATAAAGCCGCGCCAAGATTGATCGCCGTTGTTGTCTTGCCAACCCCGCCTTTCTGGTTCGCAATCGCAATGATTTTGGTTGTTTGCGAGCGTGTCGGATCAGACAAGTCTCACTCCCTTTACACGAAGAATAACTGAAGACGGGCTGGTGTCACTTGTATCAACCTCGTAGTCGAAATGCCACTTTGATTGCGCTTCTTTCAGCTCTTTCCGCCAGTTTTCACCCTTTGGAAAAATTGCTGTACCGGACTCGCCCAGATGTTGAGCGGTGTAGCCCAGAAGACTTTTAAGATCTGCTAAGGCGCGCGCGGAAACAATGTCGGCATCTAGTGGATCGACATCTTCAATCCGTTGTGCGAGGACGTCCGCCCGTACACCTGTTTCCCGCAAAACTGTTCTCAGAAAAGTGGCCTTGCGGGTATCGCTTTCGACCAAAGTCACTTTCCGTGGGCTGCCCGTATCCTGAGAAAGAAGCGCAATAACAAGTCCTGGAAAACCGGCGCCTGATCCAAAGTCCGCCCAATGCGCACCGCTCTCCGGCGCCCGCTTAAACAACTGAGCGGAGTCGACGAAATGTCGCTGCCAGATGTCCTCCACCGTGCCACGCGACACCAGATTAATCCGCTGTGTCCATTTTTCGACCAGCGTTTTGTAGATGATTAGCCGCTCGAGTGTTTCACGTGAAACACTCAGGCCTGGGAGCGTAAGCACGCTGCTTTATCCCGCTTTTGCTTGCGAATCTTGGCCAGGATCAATGTCAGTGCGGCAGGCGTCATGCCGTCAATGCGCCCGGCCTGTCCCAGATTTTCGGGACGGGATGCCTTAAGCTTTGTTTTTAACTCATTCGAAAGGCCTTGCAGCACGTCATAGTCGAACGTCTTGGGAATAGCCTGTGCTTCATCCCGGGCCAAACGTTCAACATCCTGCTGCTGTCGTTCGATATAATTCTGATACAGCGCGTCTCTTGATAGCTGCCGCCGACTCTCGGGATCAATGTCGTCAAATTCCGGTGCCAGCCTCACCAGATCCTCAAACTTGAAGTCCGGAAAGGCCAGCAATTGATATGCACTGCGCCGGGATCCATCCTGATTCACCAGATGACCCGCAGATTTCAGATCTCGGGGCGTGAAAGTCCTCGATGACAGCTTCGTTCGGCCTGTTTCCAGACGTTCCATCTTATCTTCAAACACTTGCTTTCTCTGTTCGCTAACGCAACCCAGCTGAAGTCCAAGTGGCGGTAAGCTCTGGTCAGCATTATCCGCGCGTAGAGACAGACGAAACCCTGCACGCGACGTAAACATGCGACAGGGCGCTGACACGCCACGGGTGACAAGATCGTCAATCATCACTCCGATATAGCTAGTCCGCCTGCTGAAGGTGACAGGCTCGCGCCCCAAGGCGTCTTGCGCGGCGTTCAAGCCGGCGACCAGCCCTTGCGCTGCCGCCTCTTCATACCCCGTTGTCCCGTTGATCTGACCCGCGAGGTAAAGCCCGGGCTGATCCTTGATTGCCAGGGTCGGGCTCAATGCTCGAGGATCCACGTAATCATATTCAATGGCATAGCCGGGTTGAAGGATCTTCGCGGTCTCCAATCCATGAATAGAGCGCACATAGACCTCTTGAATCTCTTCTGGAAGCGATGTGGAGATGCCGTTTGGATAGATAACATCGTCACTCAGGCTCTCTGGTTCCAGAAAGATCTGGTGCGACTCCTTCTCTGGAAAACGGACGATTTTATCTTCAATGGATGGGCAGTATCGTGGTCCAACACCCTCGATGTGACCGCCATACATCGCGGATCTTGATAGATTTTGCTGGATAACATCATGCGTCTGAAGGTTCGTGTGCGTAATCCCACAAGAAATCTGCTTCGCATGTGGCTCTTTGGACAAAAACGAAAAAAGCACCGGATCATCATCAGGGGCTTGCCACGTGACCTTGTCCCAATCGATGGTCTTGCCATCCAGACGAGGGGGAGTCCCCGTCTTCAACCGACCTAATGGCAAGCCAAGATCATCGATGCGCTCTGCTAGCGCATTCGCTGGTCGATCGCCCATGCGGCCGCCAGGGAATGAGCGATCTCCAATGTGAATCACACCCCGGAGGAATGTTCCGGTGGTTAGAATAGTGGCGGTCGCGTCTATCCTTGTCCCATCCGCGAGGAGGGCTCCGGCAACCCGGTGCCCATCATATCCGCAGTCAACGGCTTCCCCTTCGACAATCTCGATCCTGGAATGTGCGGCCATTTCTTTCTGCATGGCGCGGCGATACAGGTTGCGATCTGCCTGAGTCCTCGGCCCTTGAACAGCTGGTCCTTTTCTTCGGTTCAGAAGCCTGAATTGTATTCCTGCCTGATCCGCGACCCGGCCCATAACACCATCGAAGGCATCGATCTCGCGGACGAGGTGACCTTTTCCTAAACCTCCAATTGCCGGATTGCAGGACATGACGCCGATACCGTCTTGCGAGAGAGTGATCAACGCCGTGGACGCCCCGAGGCGCGCCGCTGCATGAGCCGCTTCGGTGCCTGCATGGCCAGCCCCAATCACCAGAACGTCAAAATGTTTCACGTGAAACACTCCTCATTTGCCAAGGCAAAACGACTGAAAGATCTCATCAAGAACAAGCTCGATATCGAATCTTCCGACAATAGAATCAAGGCTTGTAATCCCACGCCTCAGATCTTCCGCAACAAGTTCTATATCGCCATCGTTGTGTGATAACCTCTTTTGCGCGGACAAAAGACGCGCCTTGGCATCTTGCATGGCCTTTTGATGACGCTCCCGGATCGCCAATCCCGCCTGCGGGACGCGGTTTTCGAAATGCGCCACTATTTGATCCAGAAGTTCTGGTATCCCTTCACCCGTCAATCCTGACACAGAACCTGATCCTGTCTGATGAACATCTGACTTACTCATGAGAACAATATCACCGGTTTGCACCGGAAAATCTGGATAACCATCTGGTAAATATAGATAAATACGTAAATCCGCTTGTGTCGCTCGCTTCCGGGCACGGTCAATTCCCAGTTTTTCGACGATATCGTCAGACTCTCTAAGACCAGCTGTATCAAGGAGCGTTACCGGGATACCCCGAAGGTCTATCTGCACCTCGATAACATCCCGCGTCGTGCCTGCAACAGAGGAGGTAATCGCCGCGTCCCGTCCCGCTAAAGCATTCAAAAGAGTGGATTTTCCAACATTTGGAGGTCCTATGATGGCCACCTCGAAACCGGATCTGACCCGTTCGGCAACCGAAAATCCGGACACATCTGCTGCCAGTTCAGACAAAACACGATTGATCAATTCCGAAACTTCCGGACTTACATCCTCTGGCACCTCTTCATCTGCAAAGTCTATCGTGGCTTCCAAGAGCGCAATCGCCCGGATCAGATCGGACCGCCACGTTTCTACCCGTTGCGTCAGATGGCCATCGAAAACCCGCAGCGCCTGTTTTCGCTGAATTTCCGTCTCCGCCTCCAACAGATCTGCCAGTCCCTCGACCTGCGCGAGATCAAGTTTTCCATTTTCCAATGCCCGCCGCGTAAACTCCCCCGGCTCAGCGAGTGTCAGACCGTCAAATTCTGACAAGCGTGACAGGACGGCCTGAACCACGGCCGGACTTCCATGACAGTGAAACTCCGCGCTGTCCTCACCGGTGAAGCTTTGTCCCTGCTCGAAACAAATCACCAATGCCTTATCGAGCAATTGCCCGTCAGAATCCCTGAGTTCACGAAGCGCAGCAAATCGGGCATCTGGCATCGATCCTGCCAGATCTTTCGCAACATCAAATGAGCGAGGGCCGGACACGCGAATAACGGAAATACCCGCCCGGCCAGGCGCTGTCGACACAGCATAGATTGTGTTCATCGTGCAATCCGACCCGATCTCCGATCAGGTCGCTCCAGCCGATCAGGTATTCATCGAGTCGAAGAATTCTGAATTCGTCTTTGTCTGCTTCAACTTGGATAACAAGAACTCAATCGCATCGGTTGTGCCCATCGGGTTCAGGATTCGCCGCAACACATAGGTTTTCTGCAGGTCCAGCTTGTCGATAAGAAGATCCTCTTTGCGCGTGCCGGACTTCAAGATGTCAATCGCCGGGAAGACACGCTTGTCCGCAATCTTGCGATCCAGAACGACCTCAGAGTTACCCGTGCCCTTGAATTCTTCGAAGATCACTTCGTCCATCCGGCTGCCTGTTTCAATCAGAGCCGTGGAAATAATCGTCAGAGAGCCGCCTTCTTCGATGTTTCGGGCCGCGCCGAAGAAACGCTTGGGTCTTTGCAAGGCGTTTGCATCCACACCGCCCGTCAGGACTTTACCAGAGGAGGGGACAACAGTGTTATACGCCCGCCCAAGGCGCGTAATGGAATCCAGAAGGATCACGACGTCGCGCTTGTGCTCGACCAGTCGTTTGGCTTTCTCGATCACCATTTCCGCAACCGCGACATGCCGCGCAGCAGGTTCGTCAAAGGTCGAGCTGACAACCTCGCCCTTCACCGACCGCTGCATATCGGTCACCTCTTCGGGACGCTCGTCAATCAGAAGGACGATCAGATAGCATTCCGGATGGTTGCGCTCGATACTTGTCGCAATGTTTTGCAAAATCACCGTCTTACCCGTACGCGGCGGAGCAACGATCAGAGACCGCTGACCTTTTCCGATTGGCGCAACAAGGTCGATGACACGGGCAGAACGATCCTTAATGGTCGGATCGTCGATTTCCATTGTAAGGCGCTCATCCGGGTACAGCGGTGTCAGATTATCGAATGCAATCTTGTGCCGCGCCGCTTCCGGGTCGGAAAAATTGATCTCTGATACAGTCGTGAGCGCGAAATAGCGTTCATTTTCCTCTGGCGCGCGCACCTCGCCTTCGATCGTGTCACCGGTGCGCAGGGAATGCTTCCTGATCGTATCGGGCGAGACATAGATATCGTCCGGACCCGGCAGGTAATTGGCCTCTGACGCGCGGAGAAACCCAAACCCGTCCTGGAGAACTTCAAGAACACCATCGCCAAAGACGGTCCATCCTTCATCCGCGCGTTCCCGGAGGATCTGGAACATCATTTCGCCCTTCCGCATCGTGGAGGCGTTTTCGATTTCCAGATCTTCCGCCATCGCAAGAAGGTCTTTTGCCGATTTCGATTTAAGATCGGACAGGTTCAGCGTATCTTTGGCCATCAAACACCCATGCACCGCGGCCGGCGCCGGTCAAAATTGGAGGGGAAAGTCACCCCGAACGGGGTGCGACATGTTGGTACGACCCTTATCGGGAAGAGTCAACGCAAACTGTCACTGCACAAAAACTCATAATAATTAAAAGATGTAAGAAGAAAGATGATGGTGTAGTAGGACGCCGCTTATCTGTGGAAATCGCATTTATCCTCGGATTATCCTTGATTGTATATCTCGTACAAAAGTGTTCCCGTGCTGTTGATAACACTCTGGATCTGATATTTTTTAAATTTAATCAACTACTTAAAGATAATTTGCCCGTTCCAAGCAGTGGATAAACTGATGATGTTAAACAGAGAGGAAATGATACACATCGACGAGTTATTCTTCTTAACAGATGAGTAACTTTCGGAACTTTGTGAGATCTTGACCAAATAATCGTATGACTTCCAGATTTGCGGATATTCTTTCACTGAGACATCTGATTTCGCTGAAATTGCTCATAGGTCTGTCCACATGATGACGCGTCTTATTCTGGCATCCGGGTCAGATGTTCGACGCGATTTGCTGGAGAAAGCCGGGCTGGATCCGATTGTCAGGCCTTCAAAGATAGATGAAGGGGCATTGAAACAAGGATATTTTCGCCAAAACCTGTCACCAGATGCAATCGCTCAAAATCTGGCGACAGCGAAGGCGATGGATATAAGCGAGAAAGAGCCCGCGGCACTGGTGATCGGTGCAGATCAGGTTTTAGTGTTTCAGGGTCAGATCCTCTCCAAACCCCAGTCACCGGATGATTCCGTCGCTCAACTGAGGTCTTTGCAGGGCCACTCTCACAGTCTGATCAGTGCTGTCAGTCTTGTGGAGGCAGGAAAGGTCAGCTGGAAAATCTGTGACAGAGTCGATCTTCATATGCGCGCATTGTCAGTTCAGTTCATCGAGCGGTACGTAGAGGAGCAATGGCAGAAAATCCGATGGTCAGTCGGATGCTACATGATTGAAGATCGCGGTATCGCTCTTTTCAAGTCCATTCATGGGGATTATCTCACCATTCTGTGTCTTCCGATTATTGACCTCCTGTCCTATCTCGAAGATCGCGGTATTCTATCCTTATGAGCACAGAAAAGATCCCTCTTGCAGGTGTCCTTGGATCGCCGATTGCCCACTCAAAATCACCGCAGATCCATATGCACTGGCTGAAGACTTATGGGATTCCTGGCCATTACATCCCGCTGGATGTAGGTCCGGATGACCTGAGTATTGTGACCCAAACCTTGCCGAAAATGGGATTTGTCGGTGCAAATGTAACGATCCCGCACAAGGAAGCCATCCTCAAGATTGCTGATCGCGTCACGGATCGGGCGACGCTGATCGGCGCGGCAAACACGCTGATTTTCCGACAGGACGGCAAGATTCACGCGGATAACACAGATGGTGTGGGATTTATCCAAAATCTGCGCAGCAATGCACCGCAATGGGTGCCGTCATCTGGTCCCGCCGCCGTATTCGGCGCGGGCGGTGCAGCCCGCGCGGTGGTCAGTGCTCTGCTGGAAGTCGGTGTTCCGGAAATTCGCCTTTCAAACAGAACCCGGGTCAGAGCAGACGCTTTGCAGGCGGAATTCGGTCATAAGATAACGGTTGTCGACTGGGTTCAGGCTGGAAACATGGTGGATAATGCACATCTGCTGGTGAATACAACGTCGCTTGGAATGATGGGGAAACCCGCCTTGCGCGTTCCGCTGGACGGGCTACGGCCCGGGACGATCGTAAACGATCTGGTCTATGCGCCTTTGAAAACTCAGCTTCTGGCAGAAGCAGAGAAAAAAGGCTGTGCGATTGTCGATGGTCTGGGAATGCTCTTGTATCAGGCGGTTCCCGCCTTCGAACGCTGGTTTGGTCAGCGTCCGGTGGTTGATACAGCGACCCGAGTTGCGGCACTAAGATAATGGTTCTGATGGGTCTGACCGGTTCCATCGGAATGGGGAAATCGACAACTGCCAAACTCTTTGAGGAAGAAGGCTGTGTTGTCTGGGACGCCGATAATGCTGTTCATAGATTGTATGCAAAAGGCGGTGCGGCGGTGCCCCTCATCCAGGACATTTTTCCAGAAGCAATTCAGGACGGATATGTATCGCGCACCATCTTGCGGGAGATCATTGCGCGACAGCCCGATGCTCTGAAGAAAATTGAATCTGTTGTTCATCCGCTGGTGGCCCAGGATCGCGCACGTTTTGCGGAAAAGGCCGTCGGCGATGTGATTGTCTTTGATATACCTCTTTTGTTTGAGAACAGTCTCGAACAGAACTTCGATAAGGTCATTTGCGTGAGCGTCGACCCAAAAACCCAGCAGAACCGCGTTTTGGCGCGGGGTAACATGACGGAGGCCGATTTTGACAGAATTCTATCTCACCAGATGTCGGATGAGGAAAAACGACGCAAATCGGACTATGTGATTGTCACTGACACGATCGAAAATGCACGCGCAAGCGTTCGCGAGATCCTTCGGGAGGTAAGAATAAAGGAAGGCAATGCGTGAAATTGTTCTGGATACGGAAACAACGGGCCTTGACCCGTTCCAAGGTGACCGCATCGTCGAAATTGGTGCAGTGGAACTCTATAATCATGTTCCCACTGGCCAGACATATCACCAATACATCAATCCCCAGAGGGCAATGTCTGCTGAAGCGTTTGAGGTTCACGGGCTAGAAGACGAGTTTCTGGCCGACAAGCCGGTATTCGCGGAAATAGTACAGGATTTCCTGACATTCGTTTCTGGTGCGAAACTGATTATCCATAATGCGGCGTTTGATATGAAGTTTATCAATGCCGAGCTGGGTTGGGTCGACCGACCTGCTCTGCCGCATGACGTGGCGATTGATACTCTCGATATCGCGCGCCGTCGCTTTCCCGGCTCTCCTGCATCGCTTGACGCTTTGTGTCGCCGATTTGGAATCGATAACTCATCCCGCACGCTGCACGGTGCTTTGTTGGATTCCGAGATTTTGGCGGAAGTCTACCTTGAGCTCATAGGTGGTCGCCAACCCGACTTCGCCTTGTCGGCGCACACCCATGCTGATGGACAGACAGAAGTCGCCAACGAGAATTGGCAGGCGCCCCCACGACCGAGCGCTTTGCCCGCGCGTCTGACCGATCAGGAAAAAAAGGCACATGCCGATTTCGTTAAAGGACTCGGGACAGATACCCTTTGGTAGATGTCATGCGTCGGCGTTACCAGCCGTCTGACCAGCTTCGGCCTGCTGCCGGCGCAGCAACTCGTTTCGATAAAGCTGCACGAAGTCGATGGTTTCCAGATTGAGTGCCGGGAATCCGCCGTCGCGTGTCACATCACTGACAATCCGACGGACGAAAGGAAACAGCATGCGCGGGCATTCGATCAAAAGATAGGGATGCATCTGGTCGTCAGGCACGTTTTCGATCTGGAACACACCGACATATTCCAGCTCTACGACAAATAGCTTTGTGTTCGTGCCCTTGTCGGATGACGTGATCGTCAGCTTTGTCATCACCTCATAATGGTTGTCTGCCGATCGTTTCTTTGCGTCCAGATTTACGGCAACCTGCACATCGGGATTGACGTCACCGCCTGTGCCCCTTTGGGCGAGAACGTTCTCAAACGACAGATCTCTTATGAACTGAGTAACAACCCTCATTCTCGGTGCGGTTTGCTGCGCCTGATCCCCTGTACCTGCTGCTTCAGTGGACGCCGCACCGTTTTCAGTATCTGCCATTACACTCTCCTGGCCATGTGTCGCGCCACGGTTAGCAGCTTGCCGGTTGGTGCTCAATGCTTGGTCCAGCCTGATTTTCTTGTATCCGCTCCGGTGGCTGGTTCGACTTCTGAATACTCACCTTCGATCGTGTCTTTTGCGGCGTCAGGTGGCGGCGATGTACCGGCAAAGTCCGAGGATGGTCCGTAGTGCACCGTTCTAACATTCAATCGCTGTCGCAAGAACGAAAACACGCGGCGACGTATTTGCGGTGATAAAAGAGCAAACCCGACTGCGTCAGTGAAAAACCCAGGCGTCAAAAGAAGAGCACCGGAAAAAAGGATCATCGCGCCGTGAGCCAACGGCTCGGTTGGATCTTCTAGCTGTTCTAATGAGCCGCGCAACTGACCAAGAGCTGCCAGACCCTGAGCACGTACAAGCCATGTTCCGAGAATGGCTGTTAAAACAACGATCGCGAGGGTTGCCCATAATCCGATAATGTCACCGACCACAATGAAGAGCGCGATTTCGATCAGGGGAACAATCAGGAAGGCCAGAAACAGCCACATATGCAATTCTCCCGGTTTTGCGGGGCGCTATGGTGGACTTGCCCCGACCGGCGTCTTACATAAGGGCGGTGCCGTGCAGATTCCATGCCCGGTCAATCGAGAGGTCATGATGAATTCGCCGCTTCTACAGCTTTTGGTGCTCGCCGGAATAGCGATTTTCCTTATTCTGAGGCTCAAAAGCGTCCTCGGCACCCGCGACGGGTTCGAAGCGCCGCCTCAGTCTCGGCCAAATGGCGCATCGTCCCCACGTCGACAGGAATTCGAAGTGATCGAGGGCGGTCAGGATCACGATATCATCGATCATGTCGACGAGGATAGCCCCGCTGCTGATGCACTCGCGGGTATGAAACGTGTTGAGCCGAGTTTCAGTGTCGGAGAGTTCATCCAAGGGTCACGTCAGGCCTACGAGTGGATCCTGATGGCCTTTGAACGTGGAAACATGGATGAAATCGCGCCCTTTATTTCCGAGGATGTGTTCGAAGCATTCTCGCAGGTTGTCGATGCGCGTCAGGAACAGGGCTTGACGATCGAAGCGGATTTTATCGGTGTTCGCGATACGAGCATTTCGAATGCGGCCTTTGATACGGAATCCGGTCGGGCTGAAATCACGGTCAAATTCGTCGGAGAGCTGATTTCAGTTGTCCGTGATGAGGCTGGCGAAGTGCTTGAGGGCGAACCCGGCAAACCCAAGCGTCAGAAAGACAGCTGGACGTTTGAGCGCATAATGGGCTCGGACGATCCAAACTGGCGACTTGTTGCGACCGGCGAATAGCACGCGCATCGCATTTTCTTTCTCGTATTGTGGTCTAACTGGTAAGGACGGCTCCGGCCGGTTGGATCGAACGATTGCCATGGTATCGGAGCATTATTTTTGAGCCGTCGTAAGCTTACGCCCGATGAACAGGATCTCTGGCGCAGAGTTGCCAGGACGACGGATCGATTGCATCACGACGCTTACGTCCCAAAGCCCCCGAAATCGGAGGTTAAGAAGAGTATTGGTCGTCCAGCGGTGTCATTGCCGGATTTTGAGATCGGTTCCGCTACGCCTCCGAAACCTTCAAAAACTCAAGATTCCAGATCGTTCAGAAAACAAACCGCGTCCCTGCCGATTGCGATGGATCAGAAAGCCTATGGGAAACTGAAACGCGGCAAACTAAAGCCCGAAGCAAGGATCGACCTGCACGGGATGACACTTGCCGAGGCGCAGCCAGCGCTGATTGGATTCATCCTCCGGGCGCAGGGACAAGGGAAACGCCTGGTTCTCGTCATTACCGGAAAGGGAAAGGCCGCATCTGATGATGGACCCATTCCGGTGCGACGAGGGGTTTTACGTCATGCGGTGCCTGAGTGGCTTCGCTCCGCGCCGCTGGCACAGAATGTCCTTCAAATCAGCGAGGCGCATGCGAAACATGGCGGTGGTGGCGCATTTTACGTGTACCTACGCCGGCAGCGATAAAAGCGGCGTCGCCCGACGAATACCGATCACCATCATCGCCGTGGCAAAGGCAAAGTACCCAGCGACAAAAATGTATTGTTGCTCCAGCCCAATGCCCAGATCGATTGCCAGACCCGTGATCCCGGGACCAAGCGCACTGCCCAGAACCATGATCGCGGCGGCCATGGCTTTGATCGATCCTATATGCGCTGTTCCATAGAATTCAGACCAGAACGCAGCAGCCAATGTGGCGTGGAATCCGGTATTCAGTGCCAAAAACACCAACCCAAATGTGAGCATCTCGATCGACTGGCTTGTCGCGAACAACAAGAAGGCGATGATCATCGGGATCTGCATGTATGGGATTAATCGCGGCGTACCCCAGCGATCCAAACTCCAGCCGGCCCCGATCATCGCGAGAATGCAGATGATTGTGTAAACTGGGTAGAGTGACACAAGGTCGATATGCGCGATGCCCTTGATGTCCGCGAAGTGAACCTGATGGAAGAAAAACGCCGTGTTGAAGGCGGACGGCCCCAGCATCGCCGGAACCATGAACCAGAATAACCAATGGCCGATTGCGTTGTTGCGCGTCCAGTTTCGAAGATTCATTCCGGTATTCTGCTGCGTATCTGCCAGCGATTGTGGTGTTCTTTCCTGACGCAAAAGGCTCAGAAGAACGGGAATACCGGCCAGGCAGATCAGGGTCGCGGCCATCCAAAGAAGTCGCCAATCTACAAAGCCCATGAGCAAGACGACAATGATTGGCAGAAACGCTTCACCGCCCGAGCAGCCCAGCGTGGCAATGGCCAGGGCGCGGCCGCGCGCGGCCGAGAACCATCGCGACATGGCAACGATGGCAATATGCGATGTCATGCCCTGGCCGGTGAATCGCAGAGCGAAAACCACCAAAAACAATCCCCACCATACTGGATTGAACGCCATCGCCAGGCAGGACACGGCCAAAAGAACAAGAATGATGGGACCCAGTGATTTTGCGCGAAACCGGTCGCTCAGACCCCCGGCCCAGATCATCACGATGGCCGATGCGAAGGTTCCGATGGAGTAGATGGCCCCCCATTCGCCATGTGAGAGGCGGAACTCGGTTTGGATTTCAGCGGCGAAAAGCGAGATGAAGAACGTTTGCCCGAAACTGCTCAGAAAAGTCAGAAGTGCCCCGGCGGAGAGCCACCTTGCATTCGATTTCATGAAGCCGAGCGTATTCATGGCGCTACTTGAAGCCAGCATAGGAGAAAAGCCAAGAGCCGCTGAAACCGCGTTTCAGAAAGTCTGAATTGTGGTCTTACAAGACGTAGCGTGACAAATCGGCAGACTTGGCAAGCTCGCCCACGTTTTCGTCGACAAATGCCGCATCGACGACGACTTGGTCGCCAGATCGATCCGGCGCGGTGAAGCTCAATTCTTCAAACACGCGCTCCATCACCGTGTAGAGCCTCCGCGCCCCGATGTTTTCCACGCTATGGTTCACCTCGGCCGCGATGCGCGCGAGCGCCGCGATGCCGTCATCGGTGAAACTCACCTCAACCTCTTCGGTTCCCATCAAGGCGGAATACTGTCGGGTCAGCGCATTGTCTGTTTCGGTCAGTATGCGGACAAAATCCTCTTCGGTCAGTGGACGCAACTCGACCCGGATCGGAAGACGCCCCTGAAGTTCGGGTAACAGATCTGACGGTTTGGCGATGTGAAAAGCGCCGGAGGCAATAAAGAGGATATGATCGGTTTTGACGGCCCCGTACTTGGTGGAGACGGTTGTGCCTTCAATCAGCGGCAACAGATCCCGCTGCACGCCCTCGCGGGAAACGTCGCCGCCCCGGGCCTCCTGCCGCGCGCAGAGCTTGTCGATTTCATCGAGAAAAACGATACCGTTTTCTTCAACAGAGCTAAGCGCCGCGCGGTTGACCGTCTCATCGTCCAAAAGTTTATCGGCCTCTTCGCTGATGAGTACCTCATAGCTTTCAGCGACTGTCAGTTTTTTCCGGGTTGTCCGCCCGCCAAACGCTTTGCCAAACAGATCGCCCAGATTCATCATGCCCATCTGTCCGCCCGGCTGTCCGGGAATGTCCATCATGCCCAAGGGATTTGATGTGTCTGCCACGTCGAGCTCGATCTCGGTCTTGTCGAGCTCGCCTGCCTTGAGCTTCTTGCGAAACATCTCACGCGTCGCGTCGCGGGCATCTGATCCGGCAATCGCCTCGATCACCCGATCCTCTGCCTGCTGATGTGCCCGTGTCTTCACATCTTCGCGCATGAAATCCCGGGTCTGCGCGATCGCAGAATCCACCAGATCGCGAATGATCTGTTCCACATCGCGTCCGACATAACCCACTTCGGTAAACTTGGTTGCCTCGACCTTTATGAACGGTGCCCGGGCCAGCTTCGCCAGACGGCGTGAAATCTCGGTTTTTCCGACTCCGGTGGGACCGATCATAAGGATGTTCTTGGGATAGACCTCGTCCTTGAGATCATCGGGCAACTGCTTGCGGCGCCAGCGATTGCGCAGGGCCACCGCCGTCGCACGCTTGGCGTCTTTCTGTCCGAGGATGATCCGGTCCAGTTCCGTCTCGATTTCTCGGGGGGTCAGATCAGTCATGTCAGTCCTTCGTTAGTTGCGCGGGCGGCAATCTTCCGAGCGGCAGGCCGGGAATCACGCGCAAAAGCTGCGCCCTGATCACCTCCCAGAACGCACCAAGCACCAGAAGGCCGATGCCGAGGCCGAGAACCGACCATGCGGCGCCATAATCCTCGAAAATCGTCACGGTGAGCGCCACCACATAACCCGTTGCCGCGATCAGAAACGAGCGTCGGTCGATCACGATGGCCACGATCGCAAAAAGAACGAGTACCAGCAGGAGGAGGAGCGTTGCCGTCATATCCTCGCGCTGAAGAAGTGTAAGGGCAATCGTATTGGACAGTGCGGGGGCCGCCAGAACATGCAGCCAGAAACCGTTAGCCGCACGCCGTG
>ERZ1740060.313-NODE-313-length-33760-cov-12.081323_pt1 | contig 33760 bp, 28 predicted proteins | sample MGYA00581743_ERZ1740060 | MGnify/ENA primary metagenome ERZ1740060 (study PRJEB43018, sample SAMN04849235) | marine metagenome | isolation source: floating plastic debris | place: Pacific Ocean | collected 2008-08-27 | study: EMG produced TPA metagenomics...
ACCGGAGACCGGAGACCGGAGACCGGAGACCGGAGACCGGAGACCGGAGACCGGAGACCGGAATTTTTTAATTTCTAACCATTCACGCAAATTTTAATATCTCTTAATCTATAATTTCTGAACTCCCAGCACCACGCGCCCCGCTCTTAGCTTTCTACATTTTATCTTTCACATCTCACATTTCTTATTTCTCATTTCTAATTTCTCATTTCATATTTTTCCCCGAACACTGTCCACCTTGTACGCAACTGAACAAAAATACAATGATCTGCCAATGAGACTTGTTTTTTCGTAATTTTTTAAGGATAATTTGCCAACGTTTTTGTTAAAAAATAGTAATTTAAAAGTGAAACAACATATCCAATTACATTAAATACTGTTTTATGGGATCCATTGCTATACCTCTTCCATCGGCTAGTGGCCACCAAGACATTGAAGTAGACATTCGCGTGAACGGAAAACTTCAACAGCAAAATTACCGAGTGGAAGTTTTTTACTGGAAAGATTGTTACCATCGCCACAATCGGGCGGAGTGCATCCGGGAAATTCTGAATGGCTACGATAAAAGCTGGCAACTGTACTACATCGGTATGCCAACCGAGGAGTACGTACCTATTACTTTTATGAAGCGTAGCGCTTAATTCTACAGAAGCTTTTTCTGCTTTAGCACGTCGCGCAGTTCACCCATACCAGGGTTTTTCAACCAGGTATCGTCAATCTCCAGTACCGGGAATTTTAATTTTCCTTCGTATTGGTTGCGTACTCGTTGGGCAGCCTCTTCGTCTTCTTCTACATTACGGTAAGTGAAATCGACCCACTCCCGTTGGAGAAAATTCTTAAAGCCACTGGTTTTTAAACACCAGTCGGCACCATATAATACAGGTTGGGAATCACTCATTGCACCACTTTTTTAGGAGTAGGAAATATACTAGCTAATTGGGCTGCATTGGCAATAATGAATGGAGCTACGGCCATGGTTAAAATAGATACAGCTAAAAATACTTGATAGTTGTTATCAGAAATTAGTTCATTATCTAACCCGGTTTTAGCCAGAATGAACGAGAACTCTCCGATTTGAGCCAGCCCGAATCCAACCATTAGCGAGTTCTGAACCGAGATCCTAAGTGCTCGGGATGCCAAAAACCCAGCCATAATCTTAACCAGTACAATAAATACAAACCAGAAAGCAATGGCCGCTGGCTCAGTCATAAATACGCGGTAATCGAGCAACATCCCCATCGATATGAAGAAAAAGCTAATGAACACATAGCGAAAAGGCAGAATACAGGAAATCGCCAAATGATTGTAATCTGTTTCGGCAATAATAAGTCCGGCAATAAACGCCCCCAGTGCCAGCGAAAGGCCCATTTGCTGAGTAAGTAACGTGATGCACAGCACTACCAGAATGGTGGCAATGAGAAAAACCTCCTGATTACGAGCCCGCATTACTTCTTTAAAGAAACGGGGAATGATAAACTTAGCTAAGACCCACGCCACCAGCGCAATACCAGCTAATTTACCCACTAGTATTAAAATAGTCATTATTCCCCCTTCGCTCTTACCAGCAATAATAGGGGTGAATAACATCAGCGGCACGATGGCAATATCTTGAAACAGCAGCATAGCCAGGATGGCTTTACCGTGCGGGGTGTTGATCTCCATCCGGTCTTGCAGCAGTTTAATTACAATAGCGGTACTACTGAGAGCGGTGACAAACCCCCAGAACACAGCTTCAGGCAACGCTCGATCCATTCCCATCATTAGAATAGCAGTAATACCGATGGTAAATACTACCTGCAACAACCCACCGAGCAGTACATAGCGTTTGATCTTCATCAGGTTACTAAAGGAAAACTCTAGTCCTACCGTAAACAGCAGAAGGATGACCCCAATCTCAGCGAAGATTTCAACATCATGGGTGTTTTTGAGTAAATCTAGAGTACTAGGCCCTACCAAAATACCAGTAACTAGGTAGCCAATGATGTAAGGTATCTTAAGTAGGTTGCATAGCATGACAATAACTACTGCCACCGCAAATAGGATGGCAATATCAGTCAGCATAGGAATTTCGGTGACAGCAGCAAAAATCATAGGTTAGAATATTTTCAGTAGTTAGTACGAAAGATTTCCTAAGGTGTTTTCGACCCCTTTATCTTGATCAAACTCTTTAGTGCTGTCAATATACTAATGAACCATTTAAGGAGCCGAAAGATATGGTCAACTTTTCATTATAATTGATAGTATTCACCTTCCCTACTGACTTATTTTTCACCTACTCTTTATCCCTCTGATTACGGGATTTTCAATACACGCTTAGACAAATAAGCTGGTTGATTTGCAGGAACAATCACTTTTTATCACTTTTCAAAATTATTTTAACCCTAACGTACCTGATCATGAACCGTAACATTTACCTACTGGCGGCAATCTGTTTTCTAAGTAGCAGTATTTTTGCCCAATCAATCACCCTTCCCCCGAGTGGTAGCAATCAAAAAAGTGAGGTAACTCAGTACATTGGAGCACTAGCTAAAGTCACTATTGCTTACAGTAGTCCTGATGTTACTTCCCCTACCGGCGACGATCGTACCGGACAAATTTGGGGGCAAGTGGTGCCCTACGGGCTTAACAATCTAGGCTTTGGTCCGGCTACTGCAGCTCCCTGGCGAGCAGGCGCTAACGAGAATACTACAATTACCTTTTCACACGATATGCTAGTAGAAGGAAAACCTATTGCCGCTGGCACCTATGGCTTACACATGATTGTAGAAGAAAATGAACCCTGGACACTAATTCTTTCCAAAAATGCTTCCGCCTGGGGTAGCTACTTCTATGATGAAAAAGATGACGCTCTTCGGGCAGAAGTAAAACCAGCCGAAAGCGAGTTTCACGAATGGCTTACTTACGAATTCATCGATCGCCGGCCTGATCAAACTACGGTAGCTCTGATGTGGGAAAATAAAAAAATACCTTTCACCATTGAAGTACCGAATGCAACCGCCTTGTATTTGGATAATATGCAACAGGAGCTTCAATCTACCGCCGGATTTAACTGGCAGGGCTGGAGCCAGGCCGCTAATTTTGCTCTTCAAAATGATACTTTATTAGAGGAGGCTTTAACCTGGGCTGAAACTGCAATCAGTGCGCCTTTTGTTGGTCAAGAGAACTTCAATACCCTACAAACTAAAGGTCGAGTTCTGGATAAGCTAGGTCGTAGCGAGGAAGCTGAAACTATGCTAATGCAAGCGATTAATCACCCCACTGCCGGACCATTACAAATTCATGGTTACGGACGGCAATTGTTGACCCAAGGTGAAACTAAGAAAGCACTGGAGGTATTCCAACTCAATGCTGAGAAGCACCCTGATATCTGGCCGGTAAATGTTGGCTTAGCCCGGGGATACTCTGCCACAGGCGACTACAAAAAAGCGTTGAAGTACGCTAAACTGGCTCACGAAGAAGCTCCCGACACACTGAACAAAGACAATTTGCAAGCCGCTATTGAGGTACTAGAGCAAGGTGAAGACTTTAACCAGTCTAATTGATCGTTGTAATAGAATATTAATTTAGGGGTATTTTCCCAGGACGAGCGACAGCGAATTCTGGAGCCTCCTGCTTGAGATGCCAGAATTTGCTGTCGCTCGTCCGTCAAGAGTATTTATATTTTATCCCTAAATTATTTTACTACTATAGATAGCAATTATTGATTGCTTACGATACTTAATCTCGAGACAAGTTCAGCATAATCAGCACTCCCCATTCCTAGGAATGGGGAGTGCTGATTCTTACTAATGAACAATCCCAGGGTAGAGCTCCGAGGAATACTCTCAATTAAATCCCCCTGCACCCCATTTTCCATAAGGGGGAAATAGTCAACGGGCAGACTAAGTTCACTCTGTGGACGAAATAGACCTAATCATCCTTTCCCCGCGCCGCGTGGGCTTAGAAAAAAGACTACTGTAAAATAGGACTGGGAGATTTCTCCGTGATTTTACTATAGGAAGTGCACTAATCAACCAATATTGGGATAAATCACTTAAGCTCGGCCTTCAATTGGTCAAGTCCCTTCAGATTTTGTACTAAGACTTCTTTTACATCCTGTTCATCCTGATGGCCAATAACCCCGATAGGACCTTGGTAGTTACTGTTTTGAATAGCTTGCATCATCGCTAATTCTTCGGTACCATCTCCTAGTGCCAGTATTTTCTCTCCCTCTCTCACCATACCGTTGAGATTAATACACAGTAAATGATCTTGCATCTTCTCTAACAGTGCCGGAAATTCATCAATTTCATGGTGAGCGTGATGAAAATTGTAAACCATTCCTAAGTGATCATCACCTAGCGAATCAATAATTGCTAACTGATTCATTGGATTACCAAACCAATCGCCGTGATTATACATACCTAACGTACACCCCTGCTGCTTAGCCCGTTCTCTAAAATCAGCAATAAAGGCAATGGTGCGCTGACGTTTTTCTTCATCAGATAATCCTTCAAAAAATTGGGGTGAGAACGAAAACCAGCATTCAGTTTGTACATTATTAGCTACTATCTTGTCCCACAGGGCTTCATTGTCCTCACCTAAGTAACCTACTGAATCCTGATCAATCCAAAACCAAACTGACTGGAGATCGATGTTGTATTTATCTAGCATCTCAAGTTCGGTCTCAAAAGTGGGCAAATGTTTCTTACGCCAATCGTAGGCCAGCTGAGAAATACCTAGCTCCTGTAGCATCGCTGCCCGCTCTTCGGGGCTGCGCTCCTTACTGTCAAACGGCACAATACACCAAGCCACCAGATTTGATTTGTCAAATAAGAAAGAAGCATTTTCAGTTTGGTTACTTTCTTTAGGAGCACAGGAAAACATCGCACTCAGTCCTAGCAGCACGAGCAGAGTGGTTTTAATATTCATAGCTTTTATCATGGTTGGTATCCTTCGTTATAAAATACACTTAATCCATCTTTTCCAGCTACGGCGATATCATTTCTTCCGTCACCGTTCAGGTCAGCTACAGTCATAAAAAGCCCAGCCCCTTTACCCACTCCCAATGAGCCATAACTAATGGTATGCTTAGTAAACGACTCCCCGTTCCATTGAAAGTAGTACAACCCGAGCGGATCACCCGAGCCAGGATCACGACCGTTATGCGCCCGGAAACGTTTTCCGGTAATCAGTTCGGGTTGACCGTCACCCGTTACATCTTCCCAAGCCATCGTATGGAATTGCGCGTTATAGGGATCAATCGGGTGAGCAATCCAGCTTCGTTGTCCGCTTTCATCTGAGCTTTGCTCGTACCAGACTAAACCATAGCCATGCCCCTGCCCAACAATTAGATCATTTTTACCATCATCATTCACATCTACAACCAAGATCGGTACACTAGCTGAGCCTAATGATAGTTCACGGTGCATTTTCCACTCACCCGAGAAAGGGTCACCTGGAGCTTCATACCATTGTTCATTACTGATTAGGTCTCCTCGGCCATCGCCGTTAATATCCCCAAAGCCCAGTCCATGTCCCTGTTCTGGTCCTACTTCGTAACGGGCAAACTTACCATCTTCCAGCTGATAGAACTTAAGTTCCTTTCCGGGATTGTTCGGCACAATTTCCGGTTGTCCATCACCATCAATATCCCAGGCCTGAGCGCATTCTACCGGGCCAGTAGAATCAATAAGGTGCTCTTTCCACATTTCATTACTACCCGGGTTTTCCCGCCATAGCATGGTCTGATCGCCCCAACTTCCGGTGATAACATCTAAGCGACCATCATCATTAACATCCATCGGAATGCTGGCAAAGTCGTTATAATATTCCCCCCCACCCCAGCGAGCTACATTGGTAATAAAATGACGGTGCTGGAAGTTTGGCCCTTCGTACCAAAATGCGCCGGACACTAAGTCTAATGTATCATCCCCATTTACATCAAATGCACCCACTGCTTCGTAGCTTTCCATAGCGATATTCTTTTGGTGAAACTGTACAGGCTTTTCAGGAGGACTCTCAGCTTGGCTCAGCACCTCTAGTGGCATAGAGCAACACAACAAATAGAGTAGCCGACGAACTAAGTAGTGATAATCAAAAGTTAGCATCAGGGTTGCAACTTAGGTGGATAGGTCAAAGGTTTTGCAATTTGAAAATAGCTGGTTAGCAGTAACCGTAAATCTACGAAACTTCTCGGAAAGCTTAGCTGAGAAAACCTACGTAACCAAGTAGTGCTCTTAATTAAACTCTTCTGCTACCAAAAGTGCTACTTCAGCAAACCAGACTGAACGACTTAAAACTTCTATCTACCGCGAGAAAATAATCACTCGTCGATAATAATTAGGCAATCCCCTGTAAATATCTCATTTTTAGACGACTTCACACCAACTAACCTTTATAAGCATGGAAAATTACCAAGATCAGCTTGATCAGGCCTATAACTTGATCATTGAATACACTCCTAGACTATTATTAGCCATTATCACGCTCATTATCGGCTTATGGATTATCAACCGGATTACCGGGCTACTCCGTAAAACACTTAATAAACAATCGTACGACCCAAGCCTGATTAAATTCTTAATGAGCTTATTGAGTTGGACACTCAAGCTTTTGCTCTTCATTAGTGTAGCGGGAATGGTAGGTATTGCAACTACCTCTTTCGTAGCAGTACTCGGGGCGGCTGGTTTAGCCATTGGATTAGCTCTACAAGGAACACTAGCCAACTTTGCAGGTGGGGCACTTATTATGATTTTCCGCCCTTATCGGGTTGGTGACCTGATAGAGACTGAAGGGCATTTGGGGGTAGTGAGAGATATTCAGATCTTTACTACCATTCTTAGCTCGCCTGAAAGCAAGACGATTATTATTCCTAATGGGGCAATTTCTAACGGTAGCATAGTAAATTACACTGCACTGGGAGTTATCCGAGTAGACCTAACCGTGGGCATTTCTTACGGAGCAGATATTGACCAAGCGAAGAATATTCTTTTGGAACTTATGAAAAAGGATAGTCGAGTTTTATCCGACCCCGCTCCATTTGTAGGAGTACAGGAATTAGGCGATAGTTCGGTTAACTTAGCAGTACGCCCTCATTGCAATCCGGCAGATTACTGGGACGTATACTTTGATACGCTCGAAAATTCTAAAAAAGCACTGGATGCTAATGATATAGAGATTCCGTTTCCTCAGATAGACGTTCATCTTGACGGAAAATAAGCTAGCTACTTCATGATGTATATTTGGTGTCGCTTATTAAACAGCCGGGCTAACCCGGCTGTTGCCGTTACAACCCTTTGCGAACCCAATAGAAAGGTAACTTGTAAATGGCAAATAATACAAGTAGATTACTATTACCACTACTAACCTTATTTCGCTACTATCAATGCTGCAACGATCTAGCCTTCCCTACTTTAAGATCATTCTACTATTACCAATACTTGCCGTATTCGCTCTCCCAGGTTTTGCCCAGCCCCACTGGAAAGAAATCGTTTCGGTAGAAGATATATGTATTGCGTATCCGCAGGAGATACAAGAGATGCTCGAGCAGTTTGATCTAGACTACCCCGGATTAGAGAAAGTAAAATTAGCAAGGGCTGAAGGTAACTTACCTCAAGCCTGTCAGGCATTACTTGACTACTATCACAATTGTGATAATGCTGCTCATCTTCGGAAAGAAAAGCCCCAACTCACCACCACCACGGTAGCCGAAGCCGATACTATTTTAACCAATGTCTTTACCATTCAAAATGTAAAGGGACAAGTGCCCGTTGGCGAAGATGGTCACCGTGATTGGTACCACAAAGGCCCAAATAATGATCGGGAATGGGCGTGGCTTTCTAATCGGCACACACAGATTCATCAGGTTCTTACTGCTTATTTTGAAACGGGTAATCCCAAGTACGCTCAATACATTGATTTCTTCCTACGAGATTTTATCATCAAGAGTATGCCCTACCCTGCCGTTAAAAGTCGCACCTCAGTATGGCGAGGGCTGGAAGTATCATTTCGTAGTAAAGTCTGGTCAGAGGTTTTTTACAGCCTCATCAATACTGGTTATTTATCACCCGCCACCCAACTGCTAATGTTAAGTAGCTTGCCCGATCACGCCCACTATAATCGGAATTTTCACGGAGGCAATAATTGGCTGACGATGGAGGTTTCGGCTTTAGCGACAGTAGCCACGAATTTTCCCGAATACCGGCAAGCTGAGGAGTGGCTAGATTATTCAGTGCAGGCAATGGTAGAAAGTATGAAAGACCAAGTGTACCCTGATGGGGTGCAAACTGAACTCACCTCACACTACCATAATGTGTCTCTACGAAATTTTGAACTCTTCAAAGAAATCTGTGATCGAGCCGAGAAGACTCTTCCGGCCTACTATAACGAAACTCTGGAAAACATGTACCGCTACATTGCCCATGCAATGCGCCCTGATGGCAACAGAGTTCTAAATAACGACGGCGACCGGGGTAGTGACCGAGCTATTATCTTGAAAGGTGCAAATACATTCGGCAAACCCGAGTGGGAGTATATTGCCACCAATGGCAAATCAGGTACATTACCAACCGATGGCCCGTCCTATTTTCATCCCTGGGCGGGGCAACTCATTTCCCGCAGTGGTTACGACAGTCTCGCTCACTGGTCGTTTTTTGATGTAGGCCCTTGGGGTAGCGGGCATCAGCACAATGACAAATTACATCTTTCAGTAGCGGCTTACGGTCATGATTTTTTGGTAGATGCTGGACGGTTTGCCTACACTGGAGCGGTAGCCGAGAAATTTCGTCCATACGCTCGGAGTAGTGCGGCTCATAATGTGATGCTAATAGGTGGACAGGGGCAGGATGCTGGCCCTACTCACGCCCAAACCCAACTCAATAGTACTTGCTATAAAATCACCAACGATTTTGATTATGCTACTGGCTCATTTGGTGAATTCTTATCTACCGAGGGTGAAATCAAACACCAGCGGGCAGTTATGTACGTACGGAGCGAATTCTGGGTAGTAGTGGACCACATAAAGACCGATCGCCCTCGTAAAATAGAAGCCCTATGGCATTGGCACCCTACTTGCCAGGTTATACAGGAATCTTCTACAGTGAAGACAAATCACAAGCAGGGAAACTTAGCGATCGTTCCACTTAGTAAGCAACCATTTTCTGTCAAGTTTATTAAAGGACAAGAACAACCAGAACTACAAGGCTGGTACAGTCCTGAATATAATCTTTATGAACCTAACCTTACTACTAGCTATCATGGTGAAATAGAAGGAGATGCTACACTAGTATGGCTTTTACTGCCTTCGTCAGATAAAATTGTTGTCCCTGAGACTACTATTTTGCAAGAAACTGAACAGTACGTCAATCTCAGAATAGAATCATCTCAAAACATCTGGGAGCTAACCATACCCTATTCCAATAGTGGATTAGCAAGCGTTCAAGAGATTCAATAAGATGCAAACCTTAGATTCATTGCTGATCACTCGACTTCTGTTCTATTAGTACTTCCTGTAAAGGACACAACGAACATTGTACATTGAGAAAATCCTGCCTAATTTTACATTCATATTTTTGCACCAATATCTACCCAGCCTAGCCACCACATTTATATAACCACAAAGTAGATATGCAATTAGTTTTTATTGATCTGCCCCAACGCTGGACGGCTTTGAAGCCGTTTACGCTTACCCGACCTATTGCCACCTTACGGGTAGGTATTTGTACGCTAGGCGAAAAATGGCAGATGTGGCTAAAGAACGAGCTAGAATCAGAAACTTTTTCGTACCTGACTATTTCCTATCTTCAGAAAAAATATCCGCTTAAGATTGAGGCTGACAACTTGCTAATTAACCCAGCCGTTTGCCCCGATGCATCTCTAATAAAGTTTGTTACTTCGTTGAATCCCCGTAGTATTCTTATTCAGGATGATAGTTTCATTGCTGCGCGTATTTCCGGAGAAGGTTTGCAGGCGCTAGTACAAAACGAAACTCTTTTAGATAATCTATCCAACAACTTATCGAATTACAAATGCCTAACTTATACTGAATCGATTACGCAAATTCATCGTCCTTGGGATATTTTTCTGAACAATGGAGAACAAATTCCGCAAGACTATGAACAGATAACTAAAAATCGTAGCTCGGCGAGCATTTCTGATTCTTATACCCGAACCTATGGTGATTCTCAAATTTTTGTAGAAGAAGGAGCAGACATTAAAGCCGCGATTATCAACGCCGAAGGTGGCCCGGTTTATATAGGCAAAAGCGCCACTATTCACGAGAATGCTGCGATTAAAGGCCCGTTTGCTATGCTGGAAGGCGCTCACATAAATATGGGAGCAAAAATCCGGGAAGCTACTACCATCGGTCCTAACTCTAAGATTGGTGGCGAGGTGAAAAATATTGTGGTGCAAGCCAATAGTAACAAAGGGCACGAAGGTTTTCTGGGCAACTCCGTAATTGGCAAATGGTGTAACTTTGGAGCGGATACCAACACCTCTAACCTCAAAAACAACTATCAGTCGGTGAAACTGTGGGATTATCATACCAGGCGATTGGAAGACAGTGGGCAAACCTTCTGCGGTCTAATGATGGGCGACCATAGTAAATGCGGTATTAATACAATGTTTAATACTGGAACTGTGGTAGGCGTATTTACCAACCTATTTGGTGGTGGATTTTTACCTAAGTTTATTCCATCCTTCTCTTGGGGAGGTAGTGAGTCATTAGAAGAATATAGATTTGATAAAGCGGTAGAGACACTCACGAGAGTGCTAGCCCGTCGCAACCAACAACCCAATCCGCATGATTTGGCAATCCTTGAATATATTTGGCAACATCGGTCTTCTGAGTTCAGAAATATAATCGCGTGACTCTTTCTACATCAGCCTACATAGGTTCGAATAATTGTATCGAGAGTTTCATCACGACTCTCAAAATAAATCTTTTGATGGAACTGATCTAGTTTTATTAACAGCTCCGTAAGCCTTCTTACTTCATTGTCGTCCAAATCACCTAACAATAAATCTGATACTTTTGCAAGCTGATCGTCAATTTGTGCTATGGCTTTTTGCCCTTCCTCAGTAATAAAAACCTGTTTTGTACGGAGGTCTTTTTGATCAGGTTTATCATATAAATATCCCATCTTATGCAGACGCTTAACAATTTCAAAACTGGTAGTAGGCTCAAGCATTGCTTTGTATACTATGTCTGATTTTCTTGACCCAGGATGCAATTGAACCAACTTTAGTACACCGTACTCATCTATGGAACGTAGAAGTGCATTTTTAAACATTTTCTTGCCCCATAGGCTTGTATAGCGAGATAAGCGTCCGACGAGATAAGCGGCGTAATTATTATCAGGTGGGGTTTCATTGACATTAGGAAATTGCTCTGAATTTTCTGTATGAGAAGATCCAATAATCCACTGGGCAAACTCTTTAATACTACCGTTGGGATGATCATCAGAAAAATGCCGCAACAGCTCAAGTATTCGAATAGCTTGGCTAATATCTTTACTCATATCTATTTTATTTTTGTAGTAAATTATTCAAAATACGTAACAAATATTCTCTCAAACCCGTTCATTGATCTATATTTGCTACGAAAGTGTAATAAAATTACTAATTATCCCTTATCCAAACAGTTATGAATAGTAAATTTACTCGGGTTTGTATTAAATTTTTTCTGATTCCACTTATTTTCATTGGCTATTTTGACGTAACCTACGGACAAAGCACTGGCGAGATCAGTGGATTTGTGCGCGATGCTCGCACCGAAGAGCCGCTGATTGGTGTGACCGTTCGGTTAGAAGATAGCACCTTAGGTAGCATTACCGATGTGAATGGTTTTTATACCATTAAAAATATTCCGACGCAATCGTATAATATCACCGCTTCCTACGTAGGCTATCAGTCCAGTACCCGCTATAATGTAGTCATCCGTTCGGGCGGAAATCCCAATATCAATTTCACCTTACAAGAAGCAGTAGACGAACTGAGCGAGGTGGTAATTCAGGCTAGTCCGTTTGAAAAACGACTGGAAACGCCCAACTCCATCCAGCGATTGTCACAAGAGGAAATTGCGACTTATCCGGGTGGAAACAATGACATTGCTAAGGTGGTACAATCGCTACCTGGCGTTTCGGGTTCAGTAGGTTTTCGGAACGATGTAATTATCCGAGGCGGAGCACCTAATGAGAATGTGTATTACTTAGACGGAGTAGAAATTCCGAATATCAATCACTTTGCTACCCAAGGAAGTGCTGGGGGACCGGTTGGCCTACTGAATGTTTCTTTTATTGAAGGAGTGACTTTGAGTACCAGCTCGTTTCCGGCACAGTACGATAACGTGCTATCAGGTGTGCTTCAGTTTGACCAGCGTAATGGTGACCCACAAAACCGACGATTGAACTTCCGACTCGGTGCTAGTGAAGCGGCAATTACATTGGAAGGCCCCTTATTTAAGAAACCTGCCGAAGATTCGTTGGCTAATACCACATTTATCTTTTCGGTTCGTCGCTCTTATCTTCAGTTTTTATTTCAACTGATTGACTTACCCTTTCTACCTGATTATTGGGATTATCAGTACAAAATCAACCACAAAATTGATGATCGTAACGAAATTAATCTAATCGGTATCGGGTCGCTCGACGACTTTCAGATTAACCCACCCGAAGATGCCACTCAGGACCAGCAGGCCGTTCTGGATCAGGTTCCAGTAATTAGGCAATGGACGAGCACAGTTGGGCTTAGTTGGCGCAAACGCTTTAAGGAAGGAAAAGGATTCTTTCGAGCTACTGTGAGCGGTAATATTCTAAATAATGACTTCCGACAGTTCGCTGATAATGTGAATGAAACTGATGAAATCTTTAGAAATGAATCAGTAGAAGATGAGAATAAACTGCGCTTTGAGCTTACAAATTTTCTCAATGATTGGACGCTAAGCAGCGGTTTTCTAGCACAATATTCCCGCTACGAAAACAATACTACCGATGTTGTAAACAATGTGTCCTTTGAGACAAATCTAGATTTTTTCCGCTACGGTATTTTTGCTCAGGCATCTCGCTCCTTTTTTAACGAGCGATTCACGCCGTCGTTTGGCTTTCGGGTAGATGGTAATACTTTTACCGATGATGGAAACAATGTACTAAATACCTTCTCACCTCGGGTTTCGTTGGCGTATAACGTTTCTCCTCGCTGGACACTCAATGCTTCCTGGGGACGCTACTACAAGATTTTACCCTATACGGTGTTGGGTTTCCAAGATCAGAACGGTGATTTTGCTAATCAAGATGGAGATTACACCCGCAGCGATCACTACGTAGCCGGACTGGAGTTCTTACCGCGTCGCTCTACTCGTATTACGCTAGAAGGCTTTTATAAAGATTACGCTAACTATCCAATATCCGTCCGAGATGGCGTTTCGTTAGCCAATCTGGGTGGAGATTTCTCAGTACTCGGTAACGAGGAAATTACTACTGATGGGCTAGGTCGAACGTATGGCGCTGAATTTTTACTGCAACAAAAGCTCGCGCGCAATTTTTACGGAATTTTAGCTTATACCCTTTACTGGAGCGAATTTACCGGAAGTGATGGGGTTTTTCGACCTTCACTATGGGACAATCGACATTTACTGACCTTTACCGGCGGTTACAAATTACCCCGTAACTGGGAGATTGGACTTCGGGTGCGCTATCTGGGTCCTGCCCCATTTGCTCCGGTTGATATAGAAACATCAACTGAAACCTACCCCATATTCTTCTTTGATTATGACCTTCTGGGTGATACTCGCCTCGGCGCATTCAATCAAACGGACATCCGAGTGGATAAGAAATGGAATTTCAGCAGTTGGACGCTGAACCTCTTCTTTGAAATACAAAACGTACTGGGTAGCGACTTACCCCAACCGCCGTCTTACGTACTCGCTCGTAACGATGCCGGACAAATTGCTCTACCCCGTAACTTGGTAGAGATAGAGGAAGCTGATAACAGTTCAGTCTTGCCTACTTTAGGTGTCGTGATAGATTTTTCTTGGTGAAAATCAATTTTAAGTTATGTAGCTAGAGGTACAGTAGTAAACCTTTTCCGCTTACTGCTGATTATCATCCCCAAATCGTGGATTCTCTCGTCTTTTGGAGGTTTATGTAACGTTTACATACCAAATACTACATCTGTACTTTTCCAATAGTAGCTCTCACTTTTTTTACGCTGAAGCCCAGTAGGTTCGTAAATCCATGAGGGTATACGCTACTCAGTATATTCTCATATTTTATTCATATAACTTATTGAATTAATCTAGCGTCACACTGAATTTATTGCACTGATTTTGGTGTATAGAACGCTGTAAGTCATTTAATTTTATTGCTTATGTGTGGAATTGTTGCCTATATCGGAAATCGCCAAGCCTATTCAGTAGTATTAAAAGGATTAAAGCGTTTAGAGTACCGAGGCTATGATAGTGCTGGACTAGCTTTGATGAACGGGGAATTATCCGTGTATAAAAAGCAGGGGAAAGTATCAGATTTGGAAAATTACTTACATGAGGTAGGGCAAGCTAAATTACACGCCCCAATAGGGATTGGGCACACCCGCTGGGCTACCCACGGAGAACCTAACGATGTAAATGCCCATCCCCACTACTCAGGAAACAAAGAATTAGCAATTATTCATAATGGTATCATTGAGAATTACGATGCCTTACGGACTGAGCTGATCAGCAAAGGGCATCAGTTCGAAAGCGAAACTGATACCGAAGTGCTCATCCATTTTATTGAAGATATTAAGGAACACGAAGATCTTTCATTAGAAGAAGCCGTACGAGTAGCTCTGACTCGGGTGATAGGAGCTTACGCCATCTGTGTAGTTTCGGCGCAAGAACCTAATACCTTAATTGCTGCCCGTAAGGGCAGTCCTCTGGTGCTGGGATTGGGAAAAGACGAATTCTTCTTAGCCTCAGATGCTACTCCTATCGTCGAGTACACCAGCGATGTTGTCTACCTAAATGATAATGAAGTTTGTGTTATTAAGGATGGGAAATTTACCATCAAAGATATTCACACTGAGTTAGAGACAGCACCCTACATACAAACTCTGGATATTGAACTAGAAGCCATTGAGAAAGGCGGGTTTGAGCACTTCATGCTAAAGGAGATCTACGAGCAGCCCAAATCCATTAGTGATTGTATGCGGGGAAGGATTAACGCCGAAACTGCCACTATGATGCTGGGTGGTATTCGCGAATACATTGATAATATGGTAGAAGCTAACCGCATTATCATTATCGGTTGCGGAACTTCGTGGCACGCCGGATTAGTAGCTGAGTATCTTTTTGAAGATTTATGCCGTATTCCGGTGGAAGTAGAATATGCTTCCGAATTTCGTTACCGCAATCCAGTGATTACTCCCGGTGATGTAGTAATTGCTATCTCTCAGTCAGGCGAAACTGCGGATACGCTAGCGGCGATTGAATTAGCAAGAGTACGAGGAGCAATTGTGCTAGGAGTTTGTAACGTAGTTGGTTCATCCATTGCTCGGGCATCGCACGCGGGTTCGTACACCCATGCCGGTCCAGAAATTGGGGTAGCCAGTACCAAAGCGTTTACCGCCCAACTAACCGTGCTGACGATGTTCGCTATGTTAGTTGGGCACCGTAAGGGTACGCTGGATGAAAACGCTTACCAACAACTTATTAAGGAGATGAGCCTAATACCCGAAAAGGTAGAGAAAGCACTGAAACTTGATGCTCACATAAAGTATATCTCTGATTTATATAAGGATGCTACTAATAGTATTTATCTTGGGAGAGGCCACAATTTTCCGGTAGCTCTAGAAGGCGCGCTAAAACTGAAGGAAATTAGCTATATCCACGCCGAGGGGTATCCGGCAGCAGAGATGAAGCACGGTCCTATTGCGTTAATTGACGAAGAAATGCCCGTGGTAGTTGTAGCCACTCGGGATAGTTCCTACGAAAAAGTGGTTTCTAATATTCAAGAGGTAAAAGCCCGCAAGGGACAAGTGATTGCGATAGTGACCGAAGGCGATGGTTTAATTGCCAGCATGGCTGATCATGTGCTAGAAATTCCAGCCACCAATCAGTTATTGACTCCTTTGGTGTCAGTGATTCCACTGCAACTACTTTCGTATCACATTGCGGTGCTACGCGGTTGTAATGTTGACCAACCCCGGAACTTGGCTAAATCAGTAACAGTAGAATAAAGGTATAAGGTACAGGGTAAAAGGTTGGTCTATGCTACCAACCTTTTACCATTTACCCTGAAACCATCGGATTAAGCAGCCACACTAATTGGCACGACTACTTTGGTATCTTCCCAAGCCATGATCATCTCGGTGCCCGCTTCATTGAACATGATGGTAAAAGGCTCGTAGGATTCTTCGGTTTTAGAGGTTGGAGCTTCCACCCGCAATGCATCTTTGTCTTTATCGTAATTATAGTGCCCCCATTCGCCTAAGGCATTGTTAAAAATAACAGTCCACTTATCTTTTTCAGGTATTGCGTACATGGAGTAAGTTCCGGCAGCTAATTTCTGTCCATTCAACATTAAATCTTCGGTGAGAGTGATTTCAGTTGCTTCGTTAGCGCCCAATCGCCAAACCTCACCGTAAGGAACTAGACCGCCAAAAACCTGACGATCACGCTTGTGCGGACGGCAATAAACTACTTTTACGTAAGTATCGCCCTGCTTCATAGCCGCTACACTCATGGGGCTAGGTTTTGGCTCCAATGCTTTTTGTGCTAATGCTGTTTGGCTAACGAAACAGCAAAGAAGTAAAAAAAGAGAAGTGTAAAGAATAGATGATTTCATTTTAAATAGATTAAGTTCTGAGTTAGAAACGATGAAAGTGAGGTTTAGTTATAAGTATTAGAACTATTAAATTCAGAATTCTGAGTTTCAAGAACTGAATACCTAATATCCCCCTTCGGTAGTACATTTTTATCTGGCTAGATGATGTTTACCTCAGGTTGGATGAGGATACCGAATTTCTCTTCTACTGATTGCTGAATGTCATAGGCCAGCTTCTTTACTTCTTCACCCTGTGCTCCGCCCAGATTGACCAATACCAGTGCCTGACGGTCGTGAACACCCACATTACCAAACCTCTTGCCCTTCCATCCAGCTTGCTCAATGAGCCAACCCGCTGGAACTTTCACTTCATTTTTAGAAACTGGATAGCCTGGCACTTTATCAAACTGCTGCTGTAACGTCTCAAATTGCTCTCGAGGCACAACGGGGTTCTTAAAGAAGCTTCCAGCATTACCAATTTCTTGGGGGTCAGGCAGCTTACTTTGGCGAATGTGGATTACCGCATCACTCACCTCACGAATACTGGCTGATTTTACCCCGACTTCACCCAACCGTTCGGTAAGTACTTCTTCAATAGCTCCATATGAAGTGTTAATTTCCGGGTGTTTACTTAACCGAAAAGTGACTGAGGCAATAATGTACTGCCCTTTATAAATCGTTTTAAACACGCTCTCACGATAGCCAAACTGACACTCCTCACCCGAGAAAGTTTGTCTTTGGACAGTATCGATTTTAACTGCTTCCAGTGAAGCAAACACATCTTTGATTTCTACTCCGTAGGCTCCAATATTCTGCATGGGTGCCGCCCCCACTGTTCCGGGAATCAGCGAAAGATTTTCCACTCCGCCCCACCCTTGCTCAATACAATGCATCACGAATTCGTGCCAGTTTTCTCCGGCTCCTACCTTAACCCAGATAAACTCATCATTTTCCTCCACCAGTTCAATACCCCGAATATTCATCTTAATGATTAACCCATCGTACTGAGCGGTAAACAGTAAATTGCTACCACCGCCTAAAATTAGCTTGGGGGTATTTTTCCATTCTTGCAGTCTGAGTAATTCTTGTAACTCTTCTACCGAACTCACTTCCACAAAGTGGCGAGCAGTAGATTCTATTCCAAACGTATTGTAGGCTTTCAGCGAGATATTTGACACTACCTCCATTCTATCAATTTTCTATATTAGTGCAAAAACTTTACCCTTTTTACTAAGAGTGTTCAAGTGTTTATGTGTTCAAGTATTCGTGTATATTTGCCTTATATTGATTTTCTCTCGAGAAAAAATACTGCACGACATTTACCCGAACACATGAATACCCTAACACCACTCTATGGAAACTTTTGAAGAATATTTGACTAAGAAGAAAGTTGATAGTGTAGCGTTTCAGGCTGAGGAAGAAACCTTGTGGAATGAGTGGGCTATTTTGTTCGAGCAGCTTCATCCGAATAGTTTTACTACTCAAAAATTATTTCTGATCAATAAAATACGGCGAAGGTTTCCTTTAGAAGTTAAGAAGAACTAGTAGTTTCAGCCTCTACGTCATCATCTACTTCTACCGCAGCATCAGGCTTACTTTTCTTCTCTTTCTTTTCCAAATCTTTTCCCTTTTTCTCCAGCTCTTTTTCTTTTTTCTGAATAAAAGCTTCTTCTTCGGCCTTGGCTTGATTAATTACAAACTCCTCATTATCACGCTCTTCCGTCAGATACTGATTAATGCGCTGTCGCAACTCTTTGGTAGACAGGTTTCGATAAATTTCCCCATTTACTACGACTGCCATCTGCCCAGTTTCTTCGGAAACTACCACTATCAAGGTGTCCGTAATCTCAGTCATTCCGATAGCGGCTCGGTGACGTAGGCCAAGTTCAGCTGGAAGGTTCTCTCGTTCGGTCACAGGCAGAATACAGCGGGCTGCTTTAATTTTACCCTCGTAGATAATTACTGCTCCGTCGTGTAGTGGACTATATTTGTTGAAGATTGAGAGTAGTAACCGCTTGGATACCGTAGCGTTTATTTCGTCTCCTGATTCGGCGTAGAACTTAAGCGGAGAATTTTTTGAGAAGACAATCAGTGCTCCGGTGTTTGAACCACTCAGACTTTTAGCAGCATCAATAATAGGAGTGAGATTAAGTTTCTCCTCCTCTTCTTTTTTGCGCCAGAATGTATTAAAGAAATTATCCCGGTTGATGGTAGTTGTTTTGCCTAATAGCAACAAGAATTTCCGAATTTCTTGCTGAAACAGGATAATAGCAGCAATCACCCCAACTTCCATAAACTGCCCTAGTATAGTAGATAGCAACTCCATTTGAGCCGCTCTCACCACTAAGTAAAAGAGATAGAGTGTTAGGAAACCAAAGAAGATACTTAGGGCAACACTACCACGCATCAGCTTGTATACCTGATACAGCAGCACTGTTACCAACAGTATATCAAAGATGTCGTTCCAGTTAACTTCTAAAAACCCTATGTAAAAAAGTTGTATCAATATCGTCTACACATTCTGTATATATTGTACCAATTGAATCACCTCCTGCGCTGCCTTTATATCGTGAACCCTCAAAATAGATGCTCCCTGCATCAGAGCCACAGTATTTAGCACTGTAGTTCCATTCAATGCTTCATCTGGACTACCACCCAGTCGCCTGTAAATCATCGACTTACGAGATAAGCCTGCCAATAGTGGAACCCCCAGCTCCTGAAAAGCCCGTAGATTTTTTAGGAGAAAATAATTTTGATCTATGGTTTTAGCAAACCCAAAACCTAAATCAAGAATAATATCTGCTACTTGCTGCTCCCGCAAACGAGCTACTTTCCGTTGAAAATAGTCTAGTATCTCAACAATTATATCGTCATAATCGGTCAGATGTTTCATAGTTTGGGGTGTCCCTCGCATATGCATCAATACATAAGGCACTTTGTGCTGGGCAACTACCTCAAACATTCGTGAATCTAATTCACCTCCCGAAATATCGTTTATCATGCAGGCTCCCGCATCTAGAGCTTCTTCAGCCACCTCGGCCCGAAACGTATCAACTGATATATTTGCCTCCGGAAAGTTGCTTACTACTTGTTCAATAGCCGGTATCACCCTTGACTTTTCTTCTTCTACTGAAATATGGGTAGCTCCCGGACGGGAGGAATACCCTCCCATATCAATCATTGATGCGCCCCCCTGTAACATTTCTTCTGCCCGTTTGAGCAGCGGTTGGTCGCGCTTGTGGTATTTCCCACCATCGTAAAACGAGTCGGGAGTGATGTTGAGAATCCCCATCACGTGAGGACGACGCAGGTCAATTAACTTTCCCCGCAGATTGAGTGTAAATTTCTTAAAAAAGACGTTACTTTCTACTTCCAATTCAATTACCGTACCCAAGTAAGAACTAATAGGAAAAAATCTTGAAAAACCAAACTTATCGCGAATATAGTCAAGTAATTGCCCGTTGTAAAGAGGTTTTCTTAAAGAAAACGCAAGATTACGGTACTGCCTGGCGAATTCTTCGTTTACCCTCGCTTACTGACCAGATTTTTATTAAAGCTCAGCGTATCCGTTCTATTCAGGAAAAAGGTACACAGCAGGTACAGGACTCTATTGCCGACGAATTTATCGGAATTATTAACTACTGCGTTATGGCTCTTATCCAACTCGACCTTACGGATGATCAACCACTGGATATGTCGGTTGAGGAACTCGAGCCAATGTACGATCATATGGCTACTGAAACCTTAGAACTGTTAAAAAGTAAAAATCACGACTACGACGAAGCCTGGCGCGATATGCGAGTAAGCTCCATGACCGATATTATTCTGATGAAACTATTACGTACCAAGCAGATTGAAGATAACCAGGGAAAAACGTTGATTTCAGAAGGCGTAAAAGCCAATTACCAGGATATGATCAACTACTCAGTTTTTTCACTTATTAAGTTATCAGTCCACAGTCCATAGTCCACAGACTGCTGTTCTGATTTCAATCGTAAACTTATGAAAGCTGTCGACTGTGGACTGTCGACTTTGAACTATCGACATGATAAAGCACATTGCAAGAATAATAGTAGGGGGATTATTTATTTTCTCCGGCTTGGTGAAGCTAAATGATCCGGTGGGTACTGCTATCAAGCTAGAGGAGTATTTTGAGGTATTTGCGGTAGACTTTGCGCCTTTTTTCAGTGCTTTTGTTCCACTGGCACTTGGTCTTTCGGTCTTTCTGAGTGTACTAGAAGTAGCCCTAGGTGTAGCCGTACTGATTAATTACCGGATGAAGATAACCACCTGGGTACTAATGGGATTAATTGTCTTCTTCACCTTCCTGACCTTTTACTCAGCCTACTTCAATAAGGTAACGGATTGCGGTTGCTTCGGCGATTTCATCAAACTCACGCCCTGGGAGTCGTTCACTAAAGACATTATTTTACTAGCACTCATTGGCATTTTGTTTATTAACCGAAATCGGTTCAGTGAGGTCTTCTCCCTACAAGCGAGCCACGTTACTGTAGCTACTACTACTATTGTTTGCACCTTTCTGGGTATTTACGCTATTCAGCACCTCCCCTACTTTGACTTTCGGGCGTATTACGTTGGAGCTAATATTCCTCAATTAATGCAACCTTCCGAAACGCTGCGATATAAGTACATCATGGAAAAAGACGGTGAAACCGCCGAGTTTACTGAGTACCCTACCGAAGGCGGTTACGAGTTTAAGGAAATGGTACTACTCAACCCCGAAGCCCAACCCAAAATTACCGATTACAGCGTATGGAATGACGAAGGTGAATTTACTCAAGGCACCTTTGAAGGTAACAAGTTAGCTATTGTAATGTACGATGTGAATAAAGCTAACCAGAAGGCCATCGGCGAAATCCAACAGTTAGTTGCTAGTTTACCTAGCGACATTACGCCAATTGTTCTCACTGCCTCCGGTGCCGAAGCTTACGTCGAGTTTCAGGCTTCTCACCCCAACTTTACGGTTCCCCACTACTATGCCGATGCCACGGTGCTCAAAACCATTATCCGCGCTAACCCGGGCATTGTACTGCTATCTGATGGAGTAGTCCGCGGTAAGTGGCATTATAATGATATTTCCTCTGCAAAAAAATGATCAACGGTCACAATATTTAATAAAGTCGCTGTAAGTAGGTACTGTCTTAAATACAAAACAGCACCTACTTTTATCTCATTTCTAACGCCATTTTTTTGGTTGTACCGTAAGCTCGATTGTTCCTGTACTGATTGTATATGGTACCTGAACCGTTCCACTTCTCCTACGAGAACTTGGCTTCTCTAAAACTAACGGATCATCAAAGAATAATATCGCTTCACCAAGTCTATCAGAAGCGATTGTGGTCTTGAATGTATAGGTATTCGATTTGGTAAAACTCGCTTCTCCTCCGAAGACTGACCCTTCCTTCTCCCCATTGCTTTTAAAATTTAAACCGAATTTAGATTCTACTTTAGTTGTGTACTCTTCTTCTCCAGCTTGATCATGCTCTATAACAATAAACTTCCATGTATCTCCATATCTTCTAAAGTCCCAAGGGATAATAGCTTCATTTACAGTTACGGTTCTTGGACTTCCTGAGGGAATACATTGACACCTACCGCCCATTCTTTCCAATTCTGCTCTATTTATGCTTAATACTTTAGTCGTATTATCTAAACCTCCTTGATTGTTGATATATACTATTTCTATCACAAACTCTAACTCACCGTCTGTATAGTCTGATGCCGGATCATTATACCAGTTATTAATTGAACTCATACTTTTCATCTTAAATGATGTAATATATTCTTTATACCTGTTGTTGAAAGAACCTTCATTAACTCCGAGTTCGGGGGCAATCCCATAATAAACGTAGTCACGTGGAGAATTTAAACCTTTCGCCTGCTCAATTACAGGATCACCGGATGAGGATGAAGGTGTGCGAGGAGCCGGAGTATATGAAGACCTTCTTTCCGATGGAGAATGTTTTACTCTGCTATCGAATATTTCATCTATAAAGACAAGAGAGCCATGTTTAGTATCTGTTAGCTTAGAGCTTTTTGATTTATCAAAACGTGCACGTAGCCCAGGATTATAATCTTCGGAATCTACCATCACCCGTTCATTGTCTTTCACCAAAACAATAGGTGTTTCGGGTGGCTTGATGTAGCTAAGTTCTATCACTTTTCCTTTGGTATCAAAACCGATCATACCCTTACCTTTATCTTTATCTAGTTCGTTAACAACACCAATTACTGGGACTTCATTACTAGTATCCCAAGTTTCACCCGAGAAGTGACTCAAATTGGGTACAAAGACAGTGAGCAAAGGATTATCTTCAACTACAGCTTCGAAGTTGCTATTATCTGAAAATGATGCTATCCTTTCCAAAATGGTTTTACCATCTTGTAGCTTATGATCTTTGACTAGCTGAAATAACACATCATAGTCGTTATCAAATTTTTTTAGTGCCTCTTTTTTGAAAGATTCCCGAATCTCAGGATCAACCATCGCTTTTGCAAGAGCATGACCAAACACTAGCTTATTTGTTTCATGTGGTTCAGTATTTTGCACTACGCTATTAAGGCTTTGTACTTCATATAGATCCTCTTGACAAGAATAGAGGCATAAACTAATTGTACAAAATAAAATACATATGAGATATTTATTACTTTTCATACTATTTGAATTAGAAGATTTAGAAGAATAAAAAATCTGGCCAGATTACTTAATATAGACTATAATTAATTATGCTTAAATATAGTCTTATGCAGTGCACAAATACAGCACTATTCTGAATCTTCAAACTTTCTAAAGGCTAGAAATTCAGCTTTTCCAGGGTTTGTATAATAGTAAGTTTGACGGGTTGAACAGTAGGCAATCGGGAACCCAAAGTCTTCAATCAGTTCAGTTTTGAAGTCATGAAATGCTCTCTTAGATAAACCTAATCGTTTAGCTACTGTACTTGGTGGACCAGTTCTATTCATTCTTACTAACTGATCAAACTGGGCAATACGTTCTATATACTTACGTAAAGGCATAGTGACTTATATATTATTCCTAACTGAGAAGATACCTTTCCGATGAAAGACTCATTTATAGATGCAAAAAAGTGAATGAGGTAAACACATTTTTCTAAAATTTTTCGCGTTGAGTGATTAAAGACACAGCAGGTTCATTGTTGAGAGGACGAAAAAGTATATCGTTAGTAAACTCGCTCTTAGCAATAACTTAATGTGGAAATACATTGTACTTTTTATAGATATTTTCTACCATTGAAGATTATCTCTACAGACTACTGTCATGCCTGACCTACTTCAAGCCTGGAAAAAACAGTTACAACAAGGGAATACTGAGCCTCTAGCTATACTATTTACCAAGTTTGGTTCATCCTGTATTCGTAGCCTACAGCAAAAGGGGTGCAGTCTGGAAGATGCCGAAGATATTTTACAGGATGCTGTACTGATCTTCCGCCAAAATCTGATAGACAGTAAAGTTTGCCAGGCCGATAAGCTAAATAAATACCTGTATACTATTTGTCTAAACCTGTACCGTATCCGGCGACGCCAGCCTATGCTAGAGGATATTTCTGAGGTGGTTGGTAAAGCAGTAGATCAAAATAGATCATCCATTCCTGAAGAAACTGTAGTGAAAGCTATGCAAGCATTTCGGCAACTTAGCTCCAAGTGCCAACAACTGTTAATTTCTTACTACGATCAAGGAATGCGCATGGATGAGATTGCCGAAGAACTTCAATTAGCTAACGCAGATGTAGCCAAGGCTACTAAATTCCGCTGTATACGCTGTTGGATTAAGCATCTGACGACTCTATCCGGTAGTAATGTCCAAATAGAAGAAAAGAGCAAGCCGAATGAATGAAATGGACTATCTACTCATCGATAAAAAAATAGACGGCACCCTTACCCCAGACGAAGTACTCCGCTTTGAGCGCAAGCTCGCCCAAGACGCTGACTTTGCTAAAGCGTATGAACTGCAACAAACTGCCATTGCCAGTTTGCAACTTCAACAGCACCGTAAGCGTAAGACAGAAGTTCGGGCATTGTACGAATCGATAAAGGAAAAACAAGCTCAACGACGTAAACTTCAATGGTATTCGCTGGCTGCGGCCTTAGCTGTAGTAGTAATAAGTAGCTTGGCTTACATTACCATTGGTAGGTCGTCCTCGCCCGAAGCACTATTTGCCCAGTACTATACTCCTTATCCGGTTATTTCTACCCGAAATGCCACTGATCGCAGTCCGACCGAACCTTCCGACAGTGTTCAGGCTATTCTGCGGTACGCTCAAGAAGATTATTCAGCAGCGATTCCTCTTCTAGAAGATTTATCTGAGCAATCCGAAAATATTCAATGGAAGCTTTTACTAGGGAATGCTTACTTGAAAAATAATCAGCATAACGAAGCAATTACCTCTTTTCAGCAAGTTGCGAGCCTCGCTGATCCAGTAGCCCAGCAGTACGGACGGTGGTACTTAGCCTTGGCATTGCTAAAAGTCAACCAACCCAAAGATGCTCAAACTCAGTTAGAAACTATTACCCAACAACCCGGACTCTACCAAACCCAAGCCCAAACTTTACTAGATGAATTGTAATCAAATAGCCTCTCAACCTACTAACCATGAAATTAGGAATAATCTTTCTTACTCTATTGCCTCTGTGGGCAAACGCCCAAACACCCACTGATACCGTATTAGCTAATAAATACTATGCCATTGGAGATTCATTAGGTAAACACGGTAAATACGATGAGAGTAATGCGTATTTTCAAATGGCGCAGCCTATTTATCAACAGGCAGAAGATTGGGCAAAATACTTGTCTTGCTATAATGTGATGGTAATCAATTTAATTGATATATCTGAGTTTGACTCGGCTTTACTTCTATCTCAACGTGTACTTACTATCGGACAGAGGAGGCTAGGTAGTGAACACAAAGAAATAGCTGATGCCTATGAAAATATCGGTATCATTAATGAATATAAAGGCGAATATGATTTAGCTATAGAATATTATCGAAAAGCTTTGATTTTGAAAATTGGCCTTTTTGGAAAGCGGCACCCTAATATAGCTAGAACCTACGATAATATTGGACTTACATACTGTATAGCTGGAAAATACGATTCTGCTTTGTTTTATCACCAAAATGCTTTCCACATACGAAAAACAGCATTAAAACAATTCAACCCATTATTAGCTATCAGTTATAATTATATTGGTATAGTTTATGAAAGAAAGTGGGAACTTGATCGAGCTCTCTTCCATTATCTGGAAGCTCTCAAAATCAATAAGAAGCTTTTCGGAAATGTACATCCTGACATATCTGCTAATTATAATAATATTGGTGTAGTTTATCAAAGAAAAAGAGAGCTTAATCAAGCATTGGCCTATTATCAACAAGCTCTCAAAATTAACAAGAAGCTCTTCGGAGATATGCATCGTAAAACAGCTATTAATTACAATAATATTGGTATGATCTATGAAGAAGACAATAAACTTGACCAAGCACTCTTACATTACCAGCAAGCTTTCGAGATCAGTAAGAAGCTCTTAGGCAGAGTACATCCTAATACAGTTTCTATTTATAGAAATATTGGTGTGATTCATGAAAAAAAAGGAGATCTTGACCAAGCTCTCGCCTATTATCAACAAGCTCTCGAGATCAACAAGAAGCTTTTCGGATACGTACATCCCGAGATAGCTTATGATTACGACAATATTGGTATAGTTCATGAAAAAAAGGAAGAACTTGCCCAAGCACTTATCTACTATCAGCAAGCCCTTAAGATCAATAAGAAGCTTTTTGGAGACGTGCATCCTGAAATAGCTTATGATTACAATCACATTGGTGTAGTTCATGAAAAAAAGGGAGAACTTACCCAGGCACTTGCTTTTTATCAGCAGAGTATTATGGCCAATCATGCTATCTTTGATGACACAATCACATCCGTTACTCCTTCATTAAAGGGGTATATGAATAGCTTGCTATTTTTAGATGCTCTTTTAGCTAAAGTCAATATGTTAAAAAAGATATACGAAAGCGATACCTCTTCAGTCTTATTTAACACAATACGGGCAACCAATCAGCTTTGTGATAGCTTGATTAATCAATTGAGACAGTCATTTAAAACACATCAAGATAAAATAGCATTAGCTAAGAAAGCGAAACAAACCTACGAAGGGGCTATTAGCACTCATTTACTTTTTGACTCTACATTTTCCGCAAACGAAACGGCGTTTTATTACGCGGAAAAAAGTAAAGTAAGTACACTAGCAGGGGTACTAATGGATTTACAAGCTAAGAAAATCAGTAATATTCCAGACAGTCTACTATCTCAAGAACAATCCCTGAAGGATCAGCGTAGTTTGCATCAATCAAAGCAACAGGATGCTTATCTAGAAGGAGATAGCTTACTAGCTCAACAGCACCAAAATGAGCTATTTACCGTTAACCAGCAGTACGATTCTTTAATTGAAGCTTTTGAACAGCAGTATCCCCAATACTACCAGCTAAAGCATAACAATGAGGTTATCTCGGTCGAGACACTACAAAACCAGCTTTCCCCTGAAACTGCTTTACTAGAGTATTTTATGGGCGATAGTGCTACGTATGCTTTTACTATTACCAACAACAGTATTCACATAGCCACCCTGCCTAGCGATAGTACCCAGCAGAGTCAAATTCAGGAACTTCGCACTCTGCTAAGTCCAGAAGGCGCGGTTCAATTTAACCAGCAAAAGTACGAACAACTAGCTACTGCTTTATACCAAACAGTAGTTACTCCAGCATTGGATAGTCTTCCTACCTCTATCACTAAATTGCAAATAGTACCTGACGGCGAACTAGGGTATCTGCCCTTTGAGCTTTTACTCACTGACAACACATCTGACGCAGATTATCGTAGTTTGCCTTACCTGATGCGAGACTACGTAATTAGCTATGGCTACTCGGCTACCTGGCTCTATCAACCATTTTCTCGGCGTGAACAGCCAGTCACCCAGCAGTACTTAGCTTTTGCTCCCAGTTACGAAAATGCATTGACTGATTCTATTCAGCTACTAGCAGTAGGAAGATTTCGCGATCAGGTACTTCCCTTGGAATGGAATCAACAGGAGGCTAGAGCGATTGATCAGCACTTGTCTGGCCAAACTTACGTGGGTTTGGAAGCACAGGAGCGCTACTTCAAAAAGCAAGCTTCTCAATCTCAAATACTTCACTTAGCCATGCACGCTCTGGTGGACGATCAAAACCCCATGTACTCCCGCTTAGTGTTTTCGCCTAATCCTAGCGACTCAGTAGAAGACGGTTTCTTGAACGCCTACGAGCTATACAATATGGAAATCCCTGCCGATCTAGCTGTGCTGAGTGCTTGCGAAACTGGTTACGGAAAACTAGAACGAGGTGAGGGAATTATGAGTTTGGCTCGGGCGTTTGCCTATGCGGGCTGCCCCAGTTTAGTCATGAGTCATTGGACGGTAGACGATCAGTCGACTGCTCAACTAATGGGCTATTTCTACGAGTTACTAGCGGACGGACTACCTAAAGATGAAGCCCTGCATCAGGCTAAGCTTCGCTTTCTGGATAAAACCAATATACCTACCACCCACCCTTTCTTCTGGGGCAGCTTTGTAGTGATGGGTGACACTTCCCCCATTACTCAACCGAACAACTGGACAGTGTGGTATTACGCCTTATCAATTATTAGCTTATTAAGTATTACTACAGTAGTATACACCAGAAGAAAAGTATGAAACTCTTTTTAGTCGGCCTACCCGGTTCAGGAAAAAGCACGTTGGGGAAGCAACTGGCTAAGCGGCTTGACTTGCTATTTATCGATCTGGATGATGTTATTGAGGCTAAGGCTCAGCAGCCAATCCGAGAGATTTTTGCCCAGCAGGGCGAAGATTACTTCCGTGAAGTAGAGCGAGAAGCCTTACTAAATACTATCTCGAAAAACTCAGATTTTGTAATGGCTACGGGTGGCGGTGCCCCCTGCTTTTTTGATAATATGCTGCAAATGAACCAAGCGGGAACGACTATCTTTGTAGACACTCCGGTAGCAACCATTGCCGAAAGAATGAAAAAAGAGGGCGTTGCGGTTCGCCCTCTTCTCCATGAATTAGATACTAACAACTTCGCTGAGGCTTTCCACCAGAAGTTTGTCCATCGGCTACCACACTATCGGCAAGCCAAAATCACCGTAACTTCGGAAGAAGGCTTAGATGCTATTCTAGCTCAGCTTAGAAGTTAAAGCCTAAGGTCAGCAAAGCGCGGGTTTGTGTATTTTCCTGAGGAATAAAGTCTGCACTCCGATACGGTGAGAAGTCTGAATCAAAACTAGTACGGCTTACTGTTAAATCTGCAAAGAAAGAAGACACATTAATTCCTACACCTCCCGACAGGATAATACGATCTCGATTTAGGCGATCATCGGGGAATAAAGTAGGGTCATCATAGAAAGCGTACCCTGCTCGAAAACGTAGAATTTTGTACCGAAACTCACCGCCTGCTCGTAAGTTAATAACAGATTTGAATAAGTTTTCCACATCGTCATTTACGTCACTCACTGAAAAATCTTGGTTCGTTGAGAAACGATTTGCCTCATAATTCACGTATTCGGCATCTAGAGTAATAAACCCAGCTTTCTCGAAAAAATAGGCTAAACCAATACCGGTACGAGATGGAGTAGAAAGATTATATTCGCCTATTACTTGATTCCCTTGTACTAATCCAGAATTTCCAGTTCCATCACCAATATCAAATATCTGACTCACATCGTCTACTTCTAGAATACCTGTTACTTCTGAGTACAGATCAAAGAATTCTTCTGTTCGCACGCTGTAATAGGTTGGAGTTTGGTACGATAAGCCAATTGTCAGCTCATTAATTGGACGATAGATAATTCCTAAGTTAGCGTTGATTCCAGTTCCACTAATTTCTAGTACCTCGTTAACTTGATTGTAATCCACAAAATCTACCGAGACTGAATCTCTTCCCTCTCCTCCTGGAAAGAAGAAATTTCCATCATTAATAAAATCTATATATTGGTCAGTATAATTATAAGTTTCGCGATATTCTTTCTCCAGTTCGTAATTGAATCCTCTAAAACCAATACTAACCCCTACATACAGTTTATCTTTATAATTTCCTCCGTAAGCAAAATTCCACTGAGAGAGGTTACCGGTAGCAGAGACATTTCCTGATTGATTGGTAGTAGCATCGTCGGGAGTGGATCTAAAAAAGTTTCTTCCGGTATCATCCGGTCTAATTAGAAAGTTTTGTAATGCAGCTTCCGCAAAACCGATTATATTTCCGTCATCTACTCGTTGTTGAATAACGTCAAAGTTCTCGCCAAATTCATCTACTAGAAAATTAGCTTCACCAGCAAATGCGTCCAGAATAGAAGCTCCTGTAGTCGCAGAACCGTATTCAGCTTCAAAATTTAAAGAATTAAGTTGATTATAAGAAATAGCAAACGAACCGCCTCGCCAATCCGCTGGCATTAGATCATCTTTGGTGTTGTTAATGACAATTCCAAAGTTAGCAATATTGAATTGAGTACCGAATACTTCTGCGGAAGTACCTAAATAATTAGTATTGGTATTACGAACATTGATACCAGGCGTAAGCACTACTGAAGAACGATTATAAAAGCCTAATCCGGCTGGATTTAGTGCCGCTGCACTCACATCTCCTCCTAAAGCAAACCCGGCACCACCAATGGCCTGAAATCTGGCAGTACCAGTAGGAGCATACTGACCAAATAGTATAGCATCCTCAGCAATCTGAGAAAATACTGGACTAACCATCATTAGTAGCCCAATTATGATAAGCGATTTATGAAGTATAGTATTCATGATAATAGGATAGATCAAAAAAAAGAGTGTAGTGAGAAAACGCTCTCACTACACTCTTAGTACTAAAATCAAGCCAAGCTTGTTTTCCGACTACGGTCTTCTACTTCTACTACTACCCGATGAGCGTGAGTAAGAACCACTGCTACGGCTACTACTACCTCCTCTGCTGTAGCCACTGCTTGAACGGCTTGAACTACCTGAAGAGTAACTTCTACTTCGGCTACCAGAAGATGAACTACCAAAACTACTTCTGCTTCGGGAGCTACCGTAAGAAGAACCACGGCTATTGCTGCCTCTATTATTGTACGAGCGGTTATAGCTATTACTTCTACTTTGTACACTAGGTGCCGTGCTTCGCTGCCGTGTACCATAATTACTAGTTGATCTTTGCCGCTGTACTCGGCTTGGATCATATCCACGACTGCTCCTAGCAGTAGAAGGAGCTACACGCGAACGACTAGTGGGTGTAGAAACTCTACTTCTTGCGCGGCTTTGATCTCGATAAAGGCTATTTCTAGTACGAGCGTTGTAAGCATCTCGAGTGGTTCTATTAGCTGTGTAATTACTGCGTGTGCGAGTGTCGTACTGACGACCTGTATTACGAACTGCCCGAGATGTTCTTGCCGTGGTACCTCTAGTTACTCGACGTTGGTTAGCTATCACAATATCGTTTCGTACTGCCACTACTGCCGGAGGACAGAATCCAAAACGATTGTATGGGTTACCGAAGAATAATCCATCGTAGAAACCAGCTCTATACCCACCGAAGCCGCCACCAAAACGTCCCCAGCGGTTCCACCTATTCCAGCCCCAAGGGTTACCAAAGGCAAAGGCATTACCAAAGCCGAAGCCAAAACCTACGCTAACATTAAATCCAGGGCGGAATCCAAAACCAGCGCCAGGACCCCAAAATGGATCAAACCCCATTGGACCCATCATAAACGGATCAAAAAATGGATCGTAGAATGCCATACTATTCCAGTACGGATTTCCGAATCCACCACCCCACATAGGGTTGAAGAATGGGTCATTCCACATGCGAGCCCGGTTAAACGCTGGGTTACCAAACGAAGCATAGTTAGCTTGAGCACCATTAAACTGGTTATTATCTAATGCCCGCTCTTCTTCAGTTCTATAATATTCACCCTGAGCTTCTTCAGTATTGTTATCGCTAGTGTAGCGATTAACATCTACCGCATCTGGGTTAAAGTTTTTAGAAGCTACCTCTTCCTGATATACGTAAGAGCCTTCTCTATCGTAAGCTGCTTTCTGTGGATCATTCAGCTTAGTTACCGCTACTGTAGTGCGGTCGCTGGAGTTAAAGTACAAATCATCATACTCCCCTTTCTGAGCGTACTGATCGGGCGCACAGGCGGTGAACAATACCACCCCACTGAGGCCAAGAGTTAATGTCGCAAGTAAGTTTTTCATAAATATCCTCCTTCTATTTCTGGTAGTGTGTCTAATTTTATACGGTAAAACCGCCGATAAAGATTTCTTATGAATATCTTTGCACGTAAGAAATCAACCAAATCTACATAAAAAACAGCAATTATTATACCAATAGAACAAATATATGGGTAAAGGAATTCCATCGCGCCAGGAGGACTATTCGGCCTGGTACAACGAATTAGTAAAGAAAGCTGACCTGGCTGAGCCTTCGGCGGTACGGGGCTGTATGGTGATCAAACCTTACGGGTTTTCTATCTGGGAAAAGATGCAGGCCGAGCTAGATCGGATGTTTAAAGAAACTGGGCATACCAATGCCTACTTTCCGCTATTCATCCCAAAATCTTATCTAAGTAAAGAAGCCCAGCACGTAGACGGTTTTGCCAAAGAGTGCGCGGTAGTTACCCACCATCGACTGAAAAACGCTGAAGATGGCAGCGGAGTAGTCGTTGATCCCGCTGCCAAACTAGAAGAAGAACTGATCGTTCGCCCTACTTCCGAAACGGTTATTTGGAACTCCTACCGCAACTGGATTCAGTCGTACCGCGACTTACCGCTATTGATTAACCAGTGGGCTAACGTAGTACGCTGGGAGATGCGAACCCGCTTGTTTTTACGCACGGCTGAGTTTCTTTGGCAAGAAGGACACACCGCCCATGCCACTGAGCAAGAAGCTGTGGATGAAACCGAACAAATGCTAGAAGTCTACGCGACCTTTGTAGAGCAATTTATGGCTGTTCCTGTTATCCGAGGACTGAAAACTCCTAGCGAACGCTTTGCCGGAGCCGTAGAAACTTACTGTATTGAAGCATTAATGCAAGATGGAAAAGCTTTGCAGGCCGGAACTTCCCACTTTTTAGGGCAAAACTTCGCAAAAGCCTTCGATGTAAAATTTGCAACTAAAGAGGGAGGATTAGACCACGTTTGGGGAACTTCCTGGGGAGTTAGCACCCGACTGATGGGTGCATTAATCATGGCCCACAGTGATGATAATGGTTTGGTACTTCCTCCTAAACTGGCTCCCATCCAGGTGGTGATTGTTCCCATCTTTAAAACAGAAGAGCAGTTCAGCGCTATCTCAGCGAAGGTAAACTCGCTCAAAACTGAATTACAGCACTTAGGAATTACGGTGAAGTTTGACCATCGGGATACCCACAAGCCTGGCTGGAAGTTTGCCGAATATGAACTAAAGGGCGTTCCAGTTCGCTTAGCCATTGGTCCTCGCGACCTGGAAAATAATACAGTAGAAGTAGCCCGTCGCGATACCCTAACTAAGCAATCCATGGAAATGGACGACTTCTTTCCTCAGAAAATCCGGGATTTATTAGAAGAGATTCAGACTAATATTTACGACAGAGCTCTAAAATTACAGCAAGAAAATTCTCAGAAGGTAGACACTTACGAGGAGTTTAAGCGAGTACTGGAGCAAGACGGAGGATTCGTATACGCTCATTGGGATGGCACCGATGAAACCGAAGCAAAAATTAAGGAAGAAACCAAGGCCACTATCCGCTGTATTCCGCTTAGTGCTGAAGAAGAAGAGGGCAAATGCATCTACTCAGGAAAACCTTCTAACAAACGAGTACTGTTTGCGAAAGCCTATTAAACTCAGGTGTTCAGGTGTTCAGGTGTTCAGGTGTTCAGGTGTTCAGGTGTTCAGATG
>ERZ1740060.314-NODE-314-length-33700-cov-9.196255_pt1 | contig 33700 bp, 30 predicted proteins | sample MGYA00581743_ERZ1740060 | MGnify/ENA primary metagenome ERZ1740060 (study PRJEB43018, sample SAMN04849235) | marine metagenome | isolation source: floating plastic debris | place: Pacific Ocean | collected 2008-08-27 | study: EMG produced TPA metagenomics assembly...
GGCGGTTGTAATTAAATCACGGTGGCCATTATTTTGGATTGCCGGCGCTGTAGTGTCACTTGGGGTGCCACCACCCATACCCGGCATACCACCGCCCATACCCGGCATGCCCATTTGGCCAGAACCCATTTGCTGCATTAGCGATCGCATCTTTTGAAAATCACTCACTAGCTTGCTGACATCCTTTTCTTTGTATCCAGCCCCTGTAGCAATGCGGCGGCGACGGCTGGGAGAACCCGAGAGTAGTTCAGGATTTTTGCGCTCTTTCAGGGTCATGGATTTGATCATCGCTTCCACCCGCTTCAGTTGGGTTTCCCCCTCCCGCAGCTGGTCGTCAGAGATCTTGCCCGACATGCCAGGAATCAGCTTCATGATTCCGCCGAGGGAACCCATGTTCTTCATCAGGCGGGTTTGCTTGAGAAAGTCGTCGAAGTCAAACTTGGCCGACAGGATCTTCTCCTGCATTTTCTCAGCATCGGCAAAGTCCACCGCTTCCTGGGCTTTTTCCACCAGGGTGAGCACATCGCCCATGCCCAAAATGCGGGAGGCCATGCGGTCTGGGTAAAATGGCTGTAGGGCTTCGACCTTTTCCCCGACCCCAATAAACTTAATCGGCTGACCCGAAATTTGCCGAACGGACAGAGCCGCGCCCCCGCGAGAATCCCCGTCCATCTTGGTCAAAATTGCCCCGGTCACCCCAATTTCGTCGTGGAAGGTACGGGTGAGGCTAGCGGCCTCCTGGCCGGTCATGGCATCTACCACCAGCAGCACCTCATCCGGCTGGATGGTGCGCTTGATTTCTGCCAGTTCTGCCATCATCACCGGGTCAATTTGCAGACGACCGGCAGTATCGACAATGACCGTGTCTACCCCGGCTGCCTTGGCCTGGGCAATGCCTTGACGGGCGATTTCGACTGGGTTGGCATCGGTGCCCAGCTCAAAAACGGGCACGTCAATCTGTTTCCCCAGGGTGATCAGCTGATCGACCGCAGCGGGACGATACACGTCCGTAGCCACCAGCATGGTAGACCGGTTTTCTTTGCGCAGATGCAGGGCCAGTTTGGCCGATGCTGTGGTTTTACCCGTCCCTTGTAAACCCGCCATCAAGACCACAGTCGGAGCCGTATCGGCATGGGCAAGGGGGGCGTTATTTTCCCCCATCAGAGCCACCAGCTCATCGTTGACGATTTTGATGAACTGCTGGCCGGGATCTACCCCTTTGACCACTTCTGCCCCTTGGGCGCGCTCTTGCACCTGGGCCACAAAGGTCTTGACTACCTGCAGGTTTACGTCGGCTTCGAGTAGCGCCCGCCGTACATCTCGCAGCGCCTCCTGAATGTTGGTCTCGCTAATTTTGTCTTGGCCTCGGAGCTTTTTCCAGGCCCCTTCAAAGCGTTCAGAGAGGGCTTCAAACATTTAAGTACGGTGCAAATAGATAGCAATAAATCACCCCATTGAGATGCAACCTGCACTCGGTGAGGGGAGGGTAATCGACAAATCACCTAGGGATTCTATTTTAGAGTGCGCTATGTACTAACGGGAAAAAACGGGTCAGGCAACCGTAGCTGCACCGCCTCTCATAATACTTCGAGGCGCTTTAACCCTTCCCATACAAGAGTGTTGATTTTGATCGATGAAAGCTCTTCAGGTCTTGCCTGCTCCGGTTCACAATTCGGGCACACTGGTGAGCAACTGTAGGGGTAAGGCCGGATTGAACGAGGTCAGTAGTCTATATAGGGTGGAGCCATGGCGCAGGGAATAGAGCTACACAATCCAGCCCTTGATCAGCCCGTCAGTGGAAGGCACTGGTGGCGGTGGATTAAGGCCTTATTGCGTCCGGCAGGTCCCGCTTTAGTCAGCAGTGCAGACCCGGAGGCTGTAGCCGTGGAAGAGACCAGTATGGATGCTGCCCATGGCGAGACTGCTCCTTTACCGTCCCAAATGCCGGACTGGTGGTCAGTCATTCAGCGGTATAGCCGCCTCTTGGTGGCGGTGGTTGACCTGAGCACGCATCGGATTGAATGGACCAGCGATCGCTTCCGCAAGTTAGTGGGCATGACTGAATGTCCACCAACCCTGGGAGATGTAGTGCTCAGTCGCCTCAGCCCGGTGGATCAATTGTTGGTGCGAGAGCGGGTGCGCCGCCATGTCTTAAATGCAATTTTGACCGATCACTATGGTCAACCCGGTCTAATTGCTCCCCGCTGGCTCCATGAACCGTTGATTGTGGCAGTGGGGCAAACCGAGAGTGATGGCCAAAGGCCGGTCGGAGACCGCCCCCGCTATGTCGAGTTTTCAGTTAGCAGCGATCTGATTCAAATCGAGCATTTGACGGAACCCGTGCAAGCAGCCCTGAGTCATTGTTGGGGCACGGTCCCTGATGCGGCCACGGTGATGAACCAACTTCATGGGGAAAGTACGCCGCTGCAGGGGGTGCTGGAGCAGCTCAGCCCCCAAACCTATCGGGCCAGCGGCACGATTTTGATTGAAGGGGTCGATATTACGGAGCGGGAGGTGGCCCAGCGCCTTATACAGCTCTTGCTCGATCGCGAATCGGTTTTAGAACCCAGCCGCTTTAAGCAAGTGAATGAACTGATGCGGCGACTCTTTCGCGCCCAAGATAGTTTGATCCTCACCGTTGAAAATGATGTGGCTCGGGTCTATACCGATTTAGAAGCCCCAGATTGGACTGAAACCCTCTATCCCGTCGCCACTTTGCAAGGGTCGCCGTTGTTTCAAGCGGCTTGTCAGGGCCAGGTGCTGTCTGTGCCAAACTTGACGCCCCCTTGGGCCACAGCTTTTGAGCAAGTTTTGGGCGATCGCGGCGCTAAGTCCGTCTTAATGCTGCCTTTGATGGTGCAATCCACCCAGCTCAAAATTGCGTCGCGACTGTTTGGGTTGGTAGCGCTGGTCAGTGACCAAGTAGATGGCTTTGACACCATTGATCAGCACCATGCCGAGACCCTCGTACCGGCTCTGGTCGTGGCCATGCGCCAAACGGTGCAGGATGGGTTCAGCAATATTCATCCGTCGGTGCGGTGGCGCTTTGAGGAAGAGGCCGAACGCCGCAGCTTGGGATTGCCGCCCCAGGCAATCACCTTTAATACGGTTTACCCGCTCTATGGCATTTCCGATATTCGCGGCTCTTCTAAAGCTCGTAATCAAGCGATCCAATCCGATTTGCTGGCCCAGCTCCGGCTGGGGCTGGCGGTAGTTGAGGCGATCTCGGCAACGAATGTGGGGGCGTTTATTGAGCAACTGCGCCTCGATATCGTTACCCATATTGAAGGGTTAGAGCAGGGGGTAACTGTTGATGCCGAAGTCACCATGGAGCGCTATTTGCAGCGCCATCTAGAAGACCATTTTGACTACTTTCGGCAATGCAGCCCTGCAGCCGATGGGGCGATCTCCGCTTATTTAGCAGCTCAAGATCCCGATCATGGCTGCGTCTACGAGGCCCGTGCGGCCTACGACCACATGGTGCACCACATCAACCAAGCTCTAATGGAAACCTGGCAGCAACAGCAGCGCACCATGCAGCAGATTACCCGCCACTACTGCGACATTGAGGCTACCGATGGTATCGACCACATGATGTATGTGGGGCAGTCAATTGATAAGCGGTTTACCGAATTTCATCTACACAGCTTGCGCTACGAGCAATTGCGGGCCATCTGCGCCTGTGCCCGCACCAGCTTTGCCCTCAAGGCCCATCACGATACCGAGATGGACATCACCCACTTGGTATTGGTGCAAGACACCACCGTGGATATCACCCACGACGAAAATACCGAACGCCTCTTTGAGGTGCGCGGCACCCGCGATACCCGCTACGAAATCGTCAAAAAGCGCATCGACAAGGCCATTGACGCCCATACGCAGGCCCGCATCACTCAGCCAGGTTGCTTGACCTTGGTTTACTCCACCGTAGAAGAATGGCGAGAGTACCAGCAATACATTCGATACTTGCAGCGTGAGGGTTGGGTGGATCAATCGGTAGAGCAGGGCTCGGTCGAACCCTTACAGGGGGTGACCGGCCTCAAATTTGCGCGGGTGCGGGTTGTGCCAGAAGACAGCGCTGAGCGATGAAAACCAACGCGGCCCGCCTGCTCGATCTCCTCAAGATTCCCTACGAGCTGCTCACCTACGACGTAGATCCCAATGATCTGGCCGCAGAAAGCGTAGCCGCGAAGCTGAACCTTCCCCCAGCTCAAGTGTTTAAGACCTTAGTGGCGCGGGGTGATCGCCATGGGGTCTGCCTCGCAGTGATTCCTGCCGATAGTCGTTTAGATTTAAAAGCGCTGGCTAAGGTGTCTGGCGATCGCAAGGCCGAAACCGTTCCCCTCAAAGAAGTCCAAAGCTTAACGGGCTACATTCGCGGCGGCGTCACTGCCCTGGCCTGCAAAAAGCCCTATCCCGTTTATCTACATAACTCTGCTGCCTCTTTTGAGCGCATCGCCGTTTCGGCTGGCAAACGCGGCTACATGTTGCTGGTCGCCCCTGTCAATTACTGTCAAGTCCTAGATGCCACCTTTGGCCACCTCACACTGGTGTGATTGCTGAGCGCCGTTGTGACCGTCATCACTGATGGGCGAACCATGGGGTAAATCCACCGTTGGCTTTCGCCCAAGTCGCTCCTATGATAATTTGTAGCGGTAGATACAATATGGCGGCAAATCATGTGACTCTAGTCATGTTCATAGACTGATCCCAATTACAAAATCCTTTACGAGAGGGTCACAGCCGTATCACCCTCAAGCCGCCACACTAGATCCAGTCATAAGTTGATGTTTAAAAGATGACTTCACAAAGCTTGTCCACAGCCATCTCGGACCTCTACGCCCAGGTAATTGACACGAAGCAAATTACACTGGCAGACCGTCAAGTCTTGCTCGAAGCCATCCATGCTCGAAGCTTGGGTGAAGACGAGCGTCAGGCCATTGACCGCGTGCTCTGGTCGGCCAGTCGGGGCCGGATGCGATTTGTAGACGGTTAAAAGCGCTGTTAAATACTCAGCCGCTGGTAGACCTGGTCTAAATGACGCAGGTGGTGACCGGGGTCAAAGCAGCTCTCAATTTCTTCTGGGCTGAGCTGAGCCTGCACACGCTCGTCGCCACTCACCAACGCCCGGAAGTCCCCTCCCTCAGTATTCCAAGCGGTATGGGCTAGGGACTGCACAATCTGATATGCCTCTTCCCGACCCATGCCCTTATTCACTAGGGTCAGCAGCACCCGCTGACTAAACACCACGCCCCCGTAAACGTTCAGATTGCGCCGCATGTTGTCGGGGTAGACCAGCAGGTTTTTTACCAGTTTGGTAATCTCGACCAACATGAAATGGGTCAAGATGCAGGAGTCCGGTAGGGTAACCCGCTCAACTGAGCTATGGGAAATGTCGCGCTCATGCCAGAGGGCCACGTTTTCGAGCATGGCCATGGCGTTACCCCGGATAATTCGCGCTAATCCGGTCAGTCGCTCTGAGCGGATCGGGTTGCGCTTGTGAGGCATAGCCGAGGACCCCTTTTGCCCCTTAGAGAAGAACTCCTCAACTTCCAACACATCGGTGCGCTGTAGATTGCGAATCTCGACGGCAAAGCGCTCAATCGATGCCGCCAGTAATGCCAATGCATTGGCAAATTCGCCATGGACATCCCGAGAGATTACCTGGGTGGACGCGGTGTCGGGACGTAAGCCCAACTTTTGACAGGCCAGGGCTTCCACCTTGGGCTCAATGTTGGCATAGGTGCCCACGGCCCCTGAAATCTTGCCGACGGCGATGGTGTCTTGCAGGGCGGTGAGGCGATCGCGGTGGCGCAGCATCTCCGCAAGCCAACCAGCTAGTTTAAACCCAAAGGTCATCGGCTCGGCATGGATGCCGTGGGAACGGCCAATCATCACCGTATCTCGGTGTTCTTGAGCCCGGTAGCGAATCGCCTGGATGAGGTTTTCTACATGCACCATAATCACCTGTAGGCTCTGGACAAGCTGCAGCGACAGGGCTGTATCTAGCATGTCAGAACTGGTCATGCCCAGGTGAATGTAGCGTCCGGCATCGCCCACATACTCGTTTAAGTTGGTCAAAAAGGCGATCACGTCGTGACGCACCTCTGCCTCGATTTCGAGAATGCGTTTGGGCTCGAAGTCTGCCTTGGCCTTGATCTCATCAACCGCTTCTTTGGGGATGTACCCCAAGTCGGCTTGGGCTTCACAGACAGCAATTTCGACCTGCAGCCAGGTTTTAAACTTGGCCAGATCCGTCCAGAGTTCGCCCATCTCGGGCAGGGTATAACGTTCGATCAAGGGGTGTTGCAGAATACAGCCGCTCTATTCTACCGATTGGGCTGACGGGAATCGGTAAATGTCACGGAATCTGTCATAGCGATGCTGGAGTAAGAAAGAATATGCAGCTTTCGGGTAACTTCTGACCTAAGGGCACATGATCTATGGGAAAGCCCGCGGGGAAGTCCGCTGTTGTGACTGATGTAGGCGAGAAATCATGGTGAATGCCCTTGAATATTGGGTCCAGCAATCGGTCGGTGCCCTCACCCCAAATCTGGGTTGGATGGTCTGGAATACCTTTTTGGCCCTAATTCCGTTGGGGCTAAGCGGCTGGCTTTTTTTATCTGAGCAGCGGCGCTCTTTATTCTGGTGGTTCGGCTTGGTCACTTTCATCGCCTTCCTGCCCAATGCCCCCTATGTTTTGACGGATGTGATTCACCTCGTGAATGACATTCGCTGGGGCTACTCCATTTGGGTGATTAGCTTAGTGCTGGTACCAGCCTATCTGCTGTTTATGGCGGTTGGATTCGGAGCCTATGTGCTCTCGATGATTCGTCTGGGCCGGTATGTGCATCGCTGGCGGGGTGAGCGAGCCGTGATTTTTTCAGAAATTACAATTCACGGGTTGTGCGCCATTGGGATTTACTTGGGCCGGTTTCGCCGCTTTAACAGTTGGGATTTACTCACTCAACCCGACACGGTTTTGAAAACGACGATTGCCCATTTAATGGAGCAGCGACCTTTGGTGATTGTGGTGGCAACGTTTGTGGTGCTGACAAGTCTGTACTGGCTCTGTAAGCAAATTACGTTGGCCCTAGCTTGGTACTGGCCGAATCGGCAGCAATGGGCCTGGCAACCCCCTCGGCAGCTTCCTGGATAGTTGCCATTTCTGGCGGCGAGGGTTTTGGCTTATGGAATGTATTCCACCCTGGCCCGCAGCCCTGCTTGGTTGAGGCGATCTGCTGTCGCCTGGGCTTCAGCTAATGTGTCAAAAGCGCCAGCCTGCATCATCGGTTGGTCATTTACCCGCACCTGAAAAGCGTCGGGCACTAAGGCTTCGAGCTGAGTTCGACTGGTTTCATCGTTAGCGTCTACAAAGACCCGATAATACAGTCCCAAAATCGTGGCACGGGATGGGGGTGGAGGTGGACCTTCTCCAGCGGTGATGTCCGTGGCTACCGCTGTTGCCGAGCCCCCATTGCCAACTGGAATATTCTGGTTTGGCACGATCAGAATATTGCTGGAAATCGGCCCTCTAGGGGCAGCACTGGGGGTCGCTAGAGGTTCCGCTGCAACGGTTTCAGGTTGGGACTCAGGTTCGGCAGGAATCACCGGAATAGCAACAGCGTCAGCAGAAGCTGGGTTCGCAATTACAACCTCGGTAGCACGATTCCGTTGTTGCAGGCGCGATCGCAAGTCCTCTGCAGTATTTTCTGCAGTTGCCGCTACCAAGTCAGCACTATCTACTTCTGAGGGCAGTGGCTCTACTGCGATTGGAATCCTATCTTCTGGCAAGTTGGGCAGTTCAGGCACTAAAGGCAAGGTCAAAGCGGTCTCAATGTCCAACGGCTCAGCTGTTGTTTCCGCAGGGATAGCTTCTGACTCTGCCAAAGCGGTAAGGGCAACAGGCTCAGTTGCGATTGGCAGAGGCTCAAAGGTGGGTTCTGGAAGAGGAGTGATCTCCGCTTCTGGCTCAGGAATCACGGCAACGACAGAATTGGCCGCGATTTCGGTAAGGTCCGACTCGGGTTCAGCGGTGGGCGGAATGACAGCAACGGTCGGTTCAGGTATGGCTGTGGCCGGAGGCGTAACCTCAGCAGGAGCGACCTGAGCAGGGGCAACGGGCGGTGGGGCAATGGTAGCGACGACTGCGCTAGGGGCAGCATCGGGCCATGGGCCATAGTCCAGGACGCTATTGCGGCGGTTGTTCAGAATTTGATTGTTCCGCAACTGGGGACGCGCTGACCCATGGAGAACCAGCCCCTCTTGGTTATGGGAGATGTTGTTGCCGACGATTTGGGGCGTGGCGGCAGGCGCTACAGAAATACCGATACCGGTATTTTCAAAGACGTTGTCCTGAATCTGGGCTGAGGAGGGGCCATTAACGACTAGACCGGCATTCCCATTCTCAAAAAAGTAGTTGCCCTGAATCACTGGGCTACCGCCACCGGCAATGTAGATACCGGTGGCACCGCTACGAACGAAGGCGTTTTGCACAATCACGGGACTACCGTTTTCGATCCAGACGCCGTGGCCCTGGGGATGGGGATTGGAGACGGTGACATTGGCGAGACCAGCGCGATCGTTGCCCAGCAAGGTGAGGTGGCGCAGCCCTTGACTGGGGGTGAGGTAAGAACCTGACCCTTGAATAATGACGTTGGCAGCATTAGGGCCAGGGGTGCCTTGCAGGGTGACGCCAGGGCGCAGCGCAATAGGAAAGGTTTCGCCTGAGGCTTCGTTGTAGAGGCCGGGGGACAGCACAATAATGGTGTTGGGGCCAGCTACCTGGAGCGTGTGGGTGATGGTTTGGAAGGGGCTCATCTGACCGCCATCCCCATTCAGGTCATCACCAGCGGTGGGGTTAACGTGCAGAAGGGTGTAGTCGTTTGGTGTTTGGGCAATTTGGTTAGGAGCTGCAGATTCGGTCAAAGGGGCAGGGGTCTCAGCCACCACAGCTTGAACTTGGCTCAAAAGGCCGAGGCTAGTGGCGAAAAAGAATGCTGTTACGATGTGGCGGCACGCCATGGTTTTGCCCCCACCCAAAGCGGGATGACTCATCGCTCAACGTGATAGCTCAGATATGATGTCCTCAGATGATGAGTTCATCAAAGTTAACCCATATTTAGTGGTGTACTGGCAAGCCGCACGCCACTGCTAGAAAATCATGGGAGGGTTTTGAACAATGCTGCCGGTACAACGCCATGCCTTAGATATGTTGTACGTGAATATGTTTGCAATTTAGAAATTTTGACGCCTGCCTAGATCAGCCCTGTAGGCTACAACGAATAAGAAGCCAGCCACCAAGCTGCCCCCATGACTATTCTGAATCGGTCTATTCAGCAAATTGTGCCGCCGCGTCCGCCCCACGAGACGCTGCCAACCATGTATGATTTGCCTTTCGAAAACGCTGAGGAACCTGGTTTGCCGGATGAGTTCCATTACTTACAGCCGCAATTGCTGAGTGCAACGTTGCGCATTGCTCAATATGGAGAGGCCGATATCTTTAGCGTAGGAGATATGAATCTCTACTACGATGCGCGACATACCGCTTGGTATAAGCGCCCTGATTGGTTTGCAGTGGTGGGTGTGCCTCGGCTGTATGAATCACGGGATATGCGATTGAGCTATGTGGTCTGGCAAGAGGGGGTCAGCCCATTTGTGGTTGTCGAATTGATTTCACCGGGGACGGAAAAGGAAGATCTCGGTCAGACGGAACGGGGGGAGGACGGTATTCCCACTAAATGGGAGGTCTATGAGCAAATTTTACGGGTGCCTTACTACGTTGTATTTGATCGCTATTCCAATAACTTACGGGCGTTTCAATTGGTGGGTGGTCATTATCAGCAGATGGGAGTGGCGAAACTTGGGGTACCGATTACAGAGTGGGACTTGTGTTTGGGGTTATGGCAGGGCTGTTATCAAGGCATTGAGAGATCGTGGTTGCGTTGGTATAAGGCCGATGGTGATCTGATTTTGACGGATAGTGAGCAGTTAGAGGCGTCGGAAGAGCGGGCGGCGGCAGCAGAACAGCAGGCGATAGAAGCAAAACAGCGAGCTGAGGCATTGGCCGCGAAATTGAGAGATTTGGGAGTAGATCCTTAAATTGAGCTTTCAAAGCATAGGAGACGAAGCAATGCCTGAATCTATTCATGAGAAATTCACGTGGACTCCAGAAGGACGAGAGCGGATTTCTAATGCTATTCTTGCGACATTAAGCTACAACATGAAGCACAGGTGTAAGCCAAGCTCTGTCAGAGAATTAGCGGAGTTATCAGGTCAGAATCACCACACTTCTGTACAACGTTATTCTGCGGGAAAAACGTCCGACCCTAATCGTGATAATTGTAGAATCCTAAAAGATATTGCTCCTTTCATATATAGAGTAGAATCCTTTGAAATAGAGCTAAACTCTAGGAAAATAAAATAAGTAATACATGTTCCGATCTTATTAGAAAGCAAGAATTACAAGTATTGGGAGAGTTCTCAATCTACTTGTCTTAATGCCTGGATAGATTTTATAGAGTTGGGAACAGATGAGGGTGCACGCTTGGAAGTTTGCCAAGACGACTCCTCAGACAACCTGAAAGACCTGCTATGGATTAGGTTCAAGGAGGCATCTCGCAACAGACAAAACGCTATTGTGGAACTTCTAGACATTTCCAATGAATTCCTCCAAGTATTCCGAGATTCATAACAAAAGATTAGAGTCATTGCATGGGAGCATCCGGCATGAACAAAAAATCATCTAACTCTGTCTCGCTGATCAACCGTTTGCTAATCAGCTCGCAACTGCCATTTAGATCAAGCAGCCGTCAGGGTTAGTCGGGTATTTTTCTTGCTCAGAATTCGTCCTTAACGGTTGGGGTGTTGGCAACTTTCAAGTGCGGCGCGATTGGCCAGGGCACAGTTGGTGGCGAGCTGTCCTGAGCTGGCCACCACCATGCCGCTACCAAGCATCCATAAAACTGCAATGATGCCTAACTTTGTCCAGAAAGGACGAGTGGGACAGTGGGGCCTGTGGTCAGGGGCGTCTTCTTGCCATAACATCCGAAAGGCATGGCGATAAAGACTATCGTGGCTCAACCCAAAGTCGTCTTGGTGGGGATGTTGGGGCCAGCGGCACACGATACGAAACTCCTCAGGGGCAGTGACTCAATAGGTTTTATCTTCTCTAGCCTCGGTAATTTCTTGGGTGACAGGGTTAGAATCGCCGCGTGATTCTGGGGTGCTGGTATCGTGACCCACCCAAGGTCCGCAACGTGTCCACAATCGGCAGGCAGATTGTGCAGTATCAACAGTTCTGTTGAGTCAGATCACGCTTCAATTGGGGCGATCGCGTGAACAGTTTTGATACAGTCGCGTCTACTGTTCTATTCCGCCCAAACTTCAGCCAGTGAGGCGCATGCGAGGGGTGCTTGTTCCGTCTTGATGCGTTTGAAGCTGTAGCCCAAAAGTCACTAACTGGAGCCTGACCTATGCAACGTAGTTTGTCTGCCCTATTGACAGCGATTTTAACCATTCCTGTGGTGGGGTATTTGACCCATGCTCAGCTCAGGGCTGAGTCTCAATCGGCTTCAGCGCCGCAGTTGCAGATCACGCTTCAAAGCCCCAATCAAAATGACCTTGGGCAGGGATATCGCCGTGACCCAAATCTTGCCCTTCAGCATCTGGAGTTGACCTCAGAACAACTGGCTCAAATCCAGACGCTGCAGAACAACGCTCGACCTGACCTGGCGGCACTCACTGCACAGCTCACTGTCGAACAAGACGCCCTAGAGCGCTTGATAGCGAGCGAAGACACCTCAGCCGCAGACTTACGGATGCAGCATCAAGTCTTGCAAGAACTGCAGCGAGAGATCGCTGCCAACCGATTTGAAGTGCTGTTAGCGATGCGTGAAGTGCTCACCCCCGAGCAACGCATGTTGTTATCCATTCAGGCAGAACTGCCTTTAGAGGCTAGTGGTCATCAGGGCGCTGCCAAGATTCGCCTCAATTAATGACTCAAGAGTGTGTGCGGCTAATCTACAGTCGACCTGCATCACAAGCCCGCATCGGAGAGGCGACTGGCAAAGGTTGGCCAGGAGAGGTCTTGCTCTAAGTATTGGGGGGCATCAGGCCGGTACGGGCCTTGTAAGCGGTCAATGGATGTGATGGTGGCCTCGGAAGGGAGCACCGGCACATCTGGGTCAAAGGCTGTTGCCCCAGTCAAAGAGCTAGAGAATCCTCGGAAAACCAAGATTTCGGACGGTTCACCCGCAATCACCGCTTTGACCCACAACACCTCCTGGCTGTGACGCAGGGTGTAATTCTCCAGCCGTTGGATCGGTAGGGCGTCTGCCATGGGTGAATTTATGGAAAGGTCAATTCATTGCCGATCGCCCTTGGCGACCCAGCTTCACCAGTACGAAATAGCCAAATGTCAGCAGATAAATCACCAAGCCAACTAAACCAAAGAATCCTAAAAAGCCGTTGGTGTAGGCAAAGTGCAAATAGTACTTGTACAGCAAAGGGGGCTCTAACCAGGTTTGACAGGCGGCGCTAGCAAATTGCAGCCTCGAAAAGGCACAGGGTAAAAAGAGCGCAACAGCCACAGCCCCCAGTCCGCTATAAATCGTCACGGCCCACCGCCAAGCCACAAACAGAAACCGCAGCAGGCTATTGGGCTGTTCGCGAATTTCCTCATTTAGATCGCCCCAAAACCAGAGCCCAACCGGAATCAGGATTCGAGCCATCAGACCGGTAATAAAGGCAAAGCTAAAGCCCCCAATCATCAGATAGACCGTGATCATGAGCAGGCTTGCCACTTTCCAATAAATGGTGAGTAGCAGTTGAATGGCATCCGCCCGCCGCACAAAGGCCCATATCAACAGCACCAGTGGCAAGAGAACGGTGAATAAGACCGCCAAGCGGTAATCCATCCACACTAGCGATTGCAACAGACCAATATCAAGAAGGTTCACAGCAGGCTCTGCGGAAAAATGAACGTTATCACCGTAGCACCTTGGGGGTTGCCGATCCCGACGCTACCCGCATCTAATGAGGTGGTTCTCAAGGTTTGTCGATCTGCGCAGCCTCTATACCAGTAACCCCTTTGTCGTCGATTGGACCTCTAAGATAAGGTGACCCTTAGACGATTTCTGTCACCTGTATGGTTGCGACCCGCCCAACCTCCACAACCTTTAAAAAGCTCCAGGCTAAGCTGCGATCGCGGGTCGGCAAAGCCATCCAGGACTACGACATGATTCAGGCGGGCGATCGGGTCATGGTTTGCCTTTCAGGAGGCAAAGACTCCTATACCCTGCTGGATATTTTGATTAGCCTTCAGCGCAGCGCCCCCGTTGCCTTTGACCTCTTGGCCGTCAATCTAGATCAGAAGCAACCGGACTTTCCGACAGAGGTGCTGCCGACGTATCTAAAGCGCATCGGCGTACCTTACCGGATTGTTGAGCAAGATACCTACAGCACTGTCAAGCGGGTGATTCCAGAGGGCAAAACCTTTTGTGGTCTTTGTTCGCGTTTACGGCGGGGCGTGCTCTATCGGGTCGCCGCTGAGGAAGGCATCACTAAAATCGCCTTAGGGCACCATCGCGATGACATCGTCGAAACGCTGTTTCTCAACATGTTTCATGGCGGCACCTTAAAAGCGATGCCCCCTAAATATTTGACCAACGATCAGCGTCACATCGTGATTCGCCCTTTGGCCTATTGCCCCGAGAAAGAGATTGCCCGCTACGCCCGCCAAAGAGAGTTTCCGATTATTCCCTGCAATCTGTGTGGCTCCCAAGCCAACTTAGAGCGGGTGCGTATTAAAGACATGCTGGCGGCATGGGAGCGGGAATCGCCCGGACGCACCGATAGCCTTTTCCGCAGCCTGCAGCATGTGGTTCCCTCTCACCTAGCCGACAATACCCTCCAGGATTTTGGCCAACTAGATGCTCAACGCCTTCCAGAACCTGATCGTGATTTAGACAACTTGGACAATAATGAGGCATTGTTCTAAGGGCTGTCATTAGTTAAAACTAGAATCCTTGTGCTGCAGCGGTTACAGCCCCTAGCAGTATCATAGAAACGGGCGCGGTCAACTTGCCCAGCAAGGCTTTCACCCGATGTTAATGACGTGCCCTAGAAAAGCTGTTCTAAAGTGCCCTGATGGAACCGATTCACGTGATTGGCGGTGGCCTTGCCGGTACCGAAGCTACCTGGCAAATTGCCCAGGCAGGGGTGCCGGTGGTGCTCCACGAAATGCGGCCCGAGCGGCGATCTCCCGCCCATCACAGCGAACATTTAGCCGAGCTGGTGTGCAGCAACTCCTTTGGAGCCCAGTCGAGTGATCGCGCCGCTGGTCTGCTCCATACCGAGCTGCGGCAGCTCGGATCCGTTGTGATTGGCAAGGCTGACCACCATCAAGTCCCTGCCGGGGGAGCCTTAGCCGTAGATCGGGGCCGTTTTAGTGCTGATCTCACTGAAACTCTGGCTCAACATCCTCTTATTGAGCTACGGCGAGATGAGGTCAAAGCCATTCCGGCCAACGGCATTACCGTAATCACTACCGGTCCCCTCACCAGTGATGCCCTTTCCCTGGCTTTGCAGGACTTTACCGGGCAGGCTTACATGAGCTTTTTTGATGCGGCCAGCCCGATCATCGTCGGCGACACCATTAACCGCGATGTTGCCTTTATGGCCTCCCGCTACGATCGCGGCGAAGCGGCCTACCTGAACTGCCCGTTAAACCGCGAGCAATACCTGCACTTTTGGCAGCAGCTTTGTGAGGCTGAACAGACTGAACTGAAAGAATTTGAGCGAGAAACCGCGAAGTTTTTTGAGGCCTGTCTCCCCATTGAAGAAATGGCCCGACGGGGAGAAGACACCATGCGCTACGGCCCCATGAAGCCTGTGGGGCTCTTTGACTCCCGCTTTGGCCACTTCAAGGATCCCGCCAATAAGGACAAAAAGCCCTATGCAGTGGTGCAACTGCGCCAAGAAGACAAAGCGGGCAATCTCTGGAACATGGTGGGCTTTCAAACCAACCTGCGCTGGGGAGAGCAAAAGCGGGTGTTTCGGCTGATCCCAGGGCTGGAGCAGGCCGAATTTGTCCGCATGGGGGTGATGCACCGCAACACCTTCATCAATTCCCCAGAGTTGCTCAGCCCCACTCTACAGTTTCACCAGCGCCCCACCCTGCTGGCCGCAGGGCAACTAGTGGGTACTGAAGGCTACACGGCAGCAGCAGCCGGGGGGTGGTTGGCAGGCACCAACGCAGCCCGCGTCGCCCTGGGCAAAACTCCAGTCACCCTACCGGTGACCACGATGATCGGGGCCTTGCTGGATTTCATCAGTGCCGCCGAACCCAAGCATTTCCAGCCCATGCCTCCTAACTTTGGGATTATCCCGGCTCTACCCACCCGCATCCGCAATAAGCGAGAGCGCTATGGCCAGTATCGCGATCGCAGCCTCAATGATTTAGGTGATTGGGCTGACCAACAAGGTATACAGATATCAGCAGCCCTCCCAGTAGCCATGGCCTAGTCTTGACTGAGAGACTCTTTTCAAAGAAGGGAAATGCGTAAAGAGCATAAGTCTCATTGAAGAGCGGGATTTTTAACAAGAAAATAGTGTTATTTGCCTGATATTTTTGGGAACACAACTATATAAGAACGAAAATAATACTGAGCATTCTCATATAAGTAATTTTTAAATCGCCATCAGAATTCTTGACCAATCTTATATGTCCATATCCATTCTTCGTGAATCATCAAAGGTTGTGAATTAACTTGTCTACCTAAGATTCTGTTTTCAAAATAGACATACTTATCCGATATGGCTGGAAGCGGATAGTAAGTTTGCTCTTTATCTTATTTGAGTCGCTCTGACTATTAACATGAAGGTTGAATCGTTTTCTAGATGATCTCTAAATCCATCTTCAAGTGGTCTACTTTATTGACTTTTATGCCAAAAATCGAACAGGCTTCTTATGCTACAGGTTCATTAGCAAGGTTGATAAGAGCGAAGTTGGGATTTGCGGTTAACCGAAAATTAATCCGATTTGCTGGTATTCAGAGATCGGGAAATCATGCTTTGATCAATTGGATAATTGCCCAGGAGTCATCAAAGACTTGCTTTATAAATGGTGTTTACCCAGGGATAAACCCCTGGGAAAAAAATTGGGGCATCTCATATCCTAACTTTCCATACTGGCCGAGACAACGTGATCAGGCTGGTGCGCTTGTGAGCAAAGATCTCATGATTTGCTCGTACGAAAATAGGACGCTTGAAACGATTTCGAATGATCAGAAAGAACTTGCAAAGTATATTGGCAGGAGTCGAGAAACATATAACACTCTTATCCTTCGTGATCCCTACAACACTTTTGCAAGTTATTTGAAATTCAATAAGCCAATAACGCAAGATTTTATAGAGCTTTGGAAAACATATGCTCGTGAGTTTCTAGGGATTACCAACTTTATGACATCCCCTAAGGTTGTTATTAACTTCAATGCGTGGTTCTCAGATCAGGTATATCGCCATGAACTGGCAAAGAATTTGGGCTTGACTTTTACGGATCGAGGTCTGAGCGAAGTGAGCCATCATGGAGGTGGTAGCTCTTTTGATGGCCAAAGATTTCGAGGAGAACCCAAAAAAATGAATGTGTTGACTCGCTTTCATTACTATCTTAATAATCCAGAATTTCAAGCGATATTCGATTCAGATTCAGAACTTAGGCATCTATCTGAGCAAATTTTTGGTCCTCCTCCAATGCCTGTGTCGAGGGTCAGCTAATACTTGCTTTATTGTCAGGATTAATGTGGTTGAGGGTATCGCAGTTTGGCCGATTTGCAGACCTGGATTCAACAGCAGGATTTATCGATATCAGCGATTGTGCCAGTGGCAATGGCCTAGTCCAAGCTAATTTTAATGCTGGCGATCTAACCGCCATAGTTTCCAAAGGGTTTGTTTCTGAGACCATTCATAGGCGACGATTAGCGTCCCAAATAAGAGCATCGGCAAGCTGAAAACAACCCGGATTCCATAGTGATAGATTTTGCGTTGGTAAATCGCATCGGCCGGATCTTTTGGGTTGTAGGCGATTGTGATCTGATCGCCCGGTGCAAAAAAGTGATCGCCCCCAAATATGCGAAAGGCCGCAACGCCCGACTCACTGTCTTGATAGCTTTGGCTCTCAACGTCGTACTGAAAGAGCAGAGCCATATAGTTAGATTCTGTATTTTGACGAATGGTGAAGCGGCGTATGGTGTAATGCCTCACGTCTACGATGGTGGCTTCGGCATCTGGCCAAGTTAAGGAGCTCACGGATCGCGTCAGGGCCGTACCGTTTTTTGTCAGGAGCCAAGCGCCGCCCCCCAAAACCAAAATGGCTAAGGCTGCATTCGGTAAGAATTGCTTCCAGCGGGTCCAGCGATCGCCAGTGAGATATCTGTGGACCTCTTTGTACGGGGAGAAATAAGGGTCGCGGTTAGGCCGTTCACTTTCGGGTATGCCCACGTCCTGCATAACTTGAAGCAGCGTCTCCCAAGCCACATCCAAGTCCTTGCCGCAGGCTTGGTGGCAGAGATACAAAGCGATCGTCAGATCTTGCTTGGAGATCGCGTTAGTGACCTCATCCAGAACGGTTTTGGGCAGATTTGCGGCCATTGGCTCCCTGCAGGGTGAACAACGATCGAATGGCAGGCCAGTTATCAACTATGAATGCGGGGATAGGGATAGGGGGTCGCGAGGAGTTCGCTTTCCACCTGGGCTAAGTTTTCCAGACGGGCGGTGACGCGATCGCGATCGTAGTAGGTCGTTGCCAAAACCCAATACACCCCATAATGGCGGGCTTCTGAGGCCATCAAGCTACGATAAAACGCCGCCAGTTTGGGTTCGGGGCAGTCAGCGGCCAGCAGGCCGAGGCGTTCATGGCTGCGGGCTTCAATCAAGGCGGCCACCAGCAGCGAATCCAGCATCCGCTCTGGTTCTTGCTTGTTCACTTGGCGACTGAGCCCAGCCCCGTAGGGTGGGGCGGGCAGTTGCCGTAGGGGTACGCCGCGCTGAGCCAGCCATTGATTCACCTGGGCAAAATGGCTGAGTTCTTCTTGGGCGATTTCGGTGAGGGTATGCACCAGTTTTTCGCTAGAGGGATAGCGAAACATCAGGTTCATCGCCACTCCGGCCGCTTTGCGTTCGCAATGGGAGTGATCAAGCAAAATCGTATCGAGATCTGCTAGGGCTTCGCCGACCCAGCTATCGCGGGTCGGGGTTTGTAAGAGCTGAATGGTGGGGAAGGACGCCGTTGTCGTTGAAGCCATAGGAGTTGTGGCCGATTGCGAAACCCGTCTATACGACGTAGTTATTGTATCGGCTGCCCCACCTGCCTCGAATAGTACGGCCCTTGATCCACATCTGTTCGATGTTGTCATGGCTCAATAGCCAAAACTATCAGGCCAGCCACGATCGCATCAGCCCCCTCAAAAGCCAGATCCGCGCCCTCTCCGCTGATCCCTTCGACGACGAGCTTATAGAAGCCTGCAGGCGAAGCAAGCCGATGACCTTGTTATGCCCATTGGGATGCACTACTTTTGCTCCCATTTGACATCCTTGACTTTGCAGGCAATCAACACCTCCCTTACGGGGTGCGGCTAAAGACCGCGATCGCCCGCTCCAAAATCGGCTCACTCCAAGCATGACCCACCTCCGGGTCTACATAGGACTCCACCTGGAAACCTTCTGCTTCTAGATCATCGAGTAGCGGCTGCAGAAGTGGGATAAAGTTTTCGTCCTTTGCGCCCATCGCCCAAAACAACGGCACCTCTAACGCGGCGGGTTCATAGTCTTGGTCGCTGGCATCAGCTACCACCGCTGCCGCCCGCACTCGCTCAGGATATTTAAAGGTGTAGCGATGGGTAAAGCGCCCCCCCGCCGAGATGCCGGTGAGGTAAATGGGCAGATCCAACGGATGGGTCTCAGCCACCTCCGCCAGCATCGAGTCGATCGCCTCAACCTCGCCATGATTGAACTGCCAGTACTTCTCTGCGTCATTGAAGGAGGGGCAGACTAGTAAGTAACCTTCCTGGGCAGCGATCTCTTCCCAAGTGTCGCAAGTTCCAGGGCCATTGCCCCGCAAACCATGGACCGCGACGATCACGGGCCAACCGGCATCGGGAGGTGTGCCCTCAGGGATGCGCAAGTCGTAGTCCACTGCGTTTTCAAGCGGCGCACTGCCGCACGCCGTGGTCAGAATGGCGATCGCTGCCCAATACCGCATGACTGTCTCCGCTGGCTCTGCATGTCTATGATGCCTCCAACATTGAGGGTCGCCACCATTGCCCTGACGCTGAGCCAAAGAGAAAACTACACGCTGCCCAAAAAGGAGCTAGCCGGTATCCCTTACGGTCCAGCTGGAGCCGCCTCAATGGTTTGCTCAAGCTGGCTTTGGGTTGGCAGGGGACGTTCAAATCCATTCAGCAAGCGGCTCTGCTGCCGCCGTTGACGGATGGCTCGCCGCCGCAACCGCTGCACCTTGCCCCGTAGATCTGCGAGTCGTTCACCGGGTCGCACCTGCAGTTCTTCCCCAGCATTCAGAATCAGATCTTCGCTATCCCCTGGAAAGCGCAGTCGAATCTCCCCTTCCCAGGAGAAAAAGATAACGCCCTCGTCAGAATTTTCTGGCACCTGCACAAATAGGGTTGTGCCCCGCAGGCCCGCTACCCCCACAGGGGTAACGATTTCTGTGGGCACCTGCTGGCCAGGTTCCACCCAAACCAGCATTTCGCCGCTATCGAGCTGCAGTTGCTGATTGGGCTGCAGGGTCAACGAGGCTTCGCCCCCGATTCGAAAGGCCAGCCCGTTGGCTAAATCGATTTGGGCTAAGCCAGACTCTGCCGTGCGGATGGTGTCCCCATAGGCTAAGGCCATGCCCACCGCTGCGTCTTGCTCTTGGGACTGGTCAGCGATTTTAACTTTGACTGGAGAGGCTTCTACCGCAGCGACTTCTGCAGCCGTATCCCCAGCAGGCGGCTCAGCGGGTTTTGTTTCGGTCGATTGGGGTGGCTCAGAGTCTGGCGTGGGCGTACCGGGTGATGGTGCCGAGCCGGTTACCTCTTCAGAAGCCGTCGCATCTGAGGGCGGCGCGATCGAGTCAGACGAAGGGCTGCAAGCTCCGAGGGTCGTCACCATCAATAGCCCTAGCACTGCGGGTCGCCACGGTTTAGAAAGTACAAAAGCCATCACAAGATGCTCCGCGTACGTCAGGAGTGTTCAACGAATTACCTATCCCAGCACTAGCCGTGCTGACAGCACCCGCCTCTTGATCATGCCAAATATAGCGCTGGCCCCTTTGCTTAAGACACCTCGGATCGCTCTGATCCTTAGCGAATAAGCAAAGTGGGTCGCAGCCTTGCCCTAACTGGACTGGCGGCTGCTAGACAATCAAGATGATTTTTCAGGCGGAATGCTCTAGATAAGGTGAACTGCTCTAATGATCAACAATTAGCCTTCCGGTCGGTGCTACCCCCTATCCGGAGATATCCGTATTGACGATGGGGCGTCAGTTGAACCTCCGGCTGCTGCAGCCGCTATCCTGAGGGCTTGATGTCTGAATGAGCCCATGACTGCTGCCCTGATTTCTCCGCCATTGCCCGATCCGTTTCCCTGCTTTGACCCGCCGTTACGGCTGGGGATTTTGGCCTCAGGGAATGGCAGCAATATGGCGGCGATCGCCGATGCCATTACCCATCAAACCCTCCAGGCCACTATCCAGGTGGTGATCTACAACAACCCAGGGGCGAAGGTGGCAGAGCGGGCACAGGCAGCGGGTATTCCAGCCGTGCTGTTAGACCATCGCACCTTTGCCAGTCGAGAAGCCTTGGATGAAGCGCTGATCGCCACGTTGAATGCGCATCAGGTGAGTTGGGTGATCATGGCGGGATGGATGCGGCGAGTGACCCAGGTGCTGATTGAGGGGTTTCCCGGTCGAATTTTGAATATTCACCCTAGCGTGCTGCCCAGTTTTCCGGGGATACGGGCAGTTGAGCAGGCGATCGCGGCGGGGGTGCAGGTGGCAGGCTGCACGGTACATCATGTAGAGCTAGCCGTGGACAGCGGGCCGATGATTATGCAGGCGGTGGTGCCGGTGATGGCAGGGGATACGGTGGAGACGTTGCAACACCGAATTCAGGTTGAGGAGCATCGGATTTATCCGGCAGCGATCGCGATCGCTGCCACAGGCGTAAAACCTTAGGGGCTGTCATCAGTAATTGATGACGCGCCATCGGCAATGAAATGGCTATCACCGGGCGCTCAGGGCATTGATGTAGTTGATGATTTCGTGATCTTTGAGGCTTTGGGTAAAAAACTTCCAGGTAAACGGGGCCGGTAGATTTTCGGCATTGGGGACATGGCGATAGTTTTGCCAAACCCGAGGCAGATGGGTCACTAAGTCACGGCCATAGGTAAACCGATAGGCGTTGGGAACCCGCTGGGTGAAGGATTCGACCAGGGCACCATTCCCCACGCGCGGAGCCCCGAAGGTATAGACCGCAAGCGGTTGCTTGCTATGTTGGGTGATGTTGTACTGCAGGTCGAGGGCGCAGATCGTGGCTAAAGCCCCGCCTAGGCTGTGACCCGTGACCACTAGCGAGGCTGTGGGATACTGCCTTGCCAGCTCATGGAGGCGATCGCGCACTGCAAAATATGCAGCCATAAAGCCCCGGTGAAACCGCACATCGGTGCTGCTGTCGTCGCCATAGGGATAGGTCTTTTGGCGGAATTGGGCGTTGTTAAACCAATCCACCCTGCTTTCACTGCCGCGAAACACCAGGATGACCTGATTCTGGTCTGCCTCGTGTAAAAGAGCGGCTTGGGTGTCGGTTTTGGGTGGGGTTGAGGCAGCGTTGGCCAGCTCAGGCACCGCTGCCTCAACCAGGGTGACCTGAGCATTGGCGGTACTAAACTTGATGCTGGCAAATTTGCCATAGACCTCGCTGCTGAGGCGAGCACATTTGAGCGCAAGTTCAAGGTTCAGCATCGTTCCAGGGTCCTGATGGGCCGTCACGGCATTAGACGTAGCTACTGGCTTGACGGTTAAACATTTCGGCGTACCGCCCGCCGAGTGCCATGAGGGTATCATGGCTACCGCTTTCTAGGATTTTTCCCTGCTCAAGCACAATGATGCGATCACAAATCTTGGCCAAAGCCAGACGGTGACTGACGACCACCGCCATCCGCCCCCGCGCAATGTTGCGAAAGATCCGATAGATCTCCTGCTCGTTTTTGGGGTCGAGGGCCGCAGTGGGTTCGTCAAATACCAGCAGATCGGCTTCACCCAAGCGCATCAGGGCGCGGGCGATCGCCACCCGCTGCCACTGACCCCCAGACAGATCGATGCCATCTTCCAGTTGACGACCCAAGGGCGTTTCTAAACCTTGATCAAGGGTATTCGGCAGATTTTCGATCCCCGCTTCTTGCAGGACGACCCCGAGGGCTTCATCCTCTTGCAGCTTCGGGAAATAACCCCAGCCAATGTTTTCCCGCAGGGTGGCCGGGAAGCGGGCATAGTCTTGCATGACCACGGCAATGCGCGATCGCAGTTGATTTAGGTCTAAACAGCGCACATCCTGGCCGTTCCAAAGGATTTGCCCGCCTGTGGGGTCGTAAAGGCGACAGAGCAGCTTCGCTAGGGTGGTTTTCCCGGCTCCGTTTTCCCCCACCAGTGCGACCATCTCACCGGGTTGAACGGTTAGATCAATACTTTGCAAAATCGGGCGATCGGCCCCCGGATAATGAAAGCTCACCTGCTGCAGTTGGATCCCTGGGCTGGCTGGAGAAACCTTCGCCAAACGCTGACTGCCGGTGTGGAGCTGGGGCACTAAATCAAGCAGTTGAAAGATCGGAGCCGTTGCCAGGGACACGTCATAGATGTCGCCCGTGTGGGCAATCAAAATAAACAGGCTGCGGCGCAGTTGCAGAATGATGCCGGTATACAGGGCCAAATCCCCCAGTGTAAACGTGCCTTGCAACACCCCCAGCACCACATAGCCATAGGGCAGCGCTACCCCCAAGCCCCCGACCAACGCCCAAGCCATTACGGTCAGCGCCCCTTCCCGGCGCACCCGCTCCATTTTTGTGAACATGTCGCCAAATAAGCCCTGCCAACGATTCAGCAAGGTGCCCTGCAGAGAAAATAGCCGCACCTCTTTGGCATAGTCGGGGTCAGTAATGGTTTTGCTGTAAATCCCCATTTTGCGGGTGATGCTGGCCTGGGTTTCTTCTACGCGCCAGCTCTTTTTGTGGTGGCGCATTTCCACAAAAATCGACGGAATCGCCGAGGCAATCAGCGCCAGGGGCACCCACCCGCCAATGGAGCCCGATACCAGCACCGAGGGAATGAAGGTAAACACTCCCATGAAGGTGGCAGCCACAATAAAGGACAGCCGCTGCAGGCGCCCCAGTCCTTTTTCGGTCAGCTCTAGCAGATTCAGCAGGTCTGGGGTTTCAAACAGGGCAATGTCGTCAAAGTAGGCCACCTTTTCGAGCACTTTGCCGCGCACAAAGCCTTCGACGCGATCGCGCAAGGAAGCAAACAGCGATGAGCCGACCGCATCGACTGAATCTACGACCAGGTTCAGCCCCAGAGCAATCACCAGGCTCCACAACAGCAGTCGATTGTTCAAAAGGGCCGCTAGGGGCTGATCGATGCCCCCTTGGGTGACTAAGGCCGACGCCTCATCAATCACCACCTTGCCCAAAAACAGCGACACCGATGGGCCAATGCCGGTGAGCAAATTCAGCCAAGCCAGTCTTCGTAACTCAATCGGCGCAGCTTGGAACACCATCTGCAGGCTACGCCGCAAAGCCTGCATGGGGGTCAGCGTCTGAACGGTCATGACAAGCACCACTGAAAATCATCGGACTCAACCGATCTCCGATGTCTGGAATGTGGGGCTGGGGCCAGAAAGCCTTCGGTCCGTTACTTGGGTTCAGGCCTCTAATAGGCTGTCTGGCAAAGACAAAAACGGGTTGAAGCCCCAACTCAATCAATGTTTGGCGAATCTACAGGATGGCTTGATCATGGCTCAGCTTTAGGTGAATGCCCATGGGAGAAAGTTCAGATAACTTCAGGGGTTGCCGTGTTTTCACCGAACTTGCTGTGCAAGCGAGGTTACAGAATGTTAAACGGGCACTCATTAAATATGCGCCTGCGCCGAGATCGGCGGTTTGAGGCCGCAGTTTGCGTTCTGTTTCCTTGGCGTTTTGGCAGGTTTGATCAGCATGTGGCATTCATTCCTCTGGCAAATGGCCTACATTCCCCACGGTCACTGTTATTTGTGGCAGCCCTCTTTGGTCAGCCTGCACGTCGTCAGTGATTTGCTGATTGCGATCGCCTATTTTTCGATTCCCACCATGCTGGTGTACTTCGTCCGCAAACGGCAGGACACTCCCTTCACCAGCGTCTTTCTGCTATTTGGTGGGTTCATCGCCTCCTGCGGCATCGGCCACCTGCTAGATATCTGGACCCTCTGGTTTCCCAATTACTGGGTAGCGGGTACCGAACGGGCTTTAACGGCCTTTATTTCCTGCCTCACCGCAATCAAGCTTTTGGACTGGATGCCGCAGTTTTTAGCGCTGCGATCGCCCCAAGAACTCGAACGGCTCAATCAACAACTCCAGCAAGAGATCGTCGCGCGCCGCCGCAGTCAGCAAACCCTCCAGCACCTGTTAGAAGGCACCGCCGCCGCCACTGGCTCTGCCTTTTTCCCAGCTCTAGTACAAAATCTGGCCCAAGCCCTTCAAGTTCGGCAAGCCTTTATTTCAGAAGTTGCTGCCCCCGAGGCATCAGCAGATCAGGCCTTAGACACGATGCGTTCTCTGGCCGTGTGGGTTGATGGCAAAATTCGTGACAACTTTGAGGCGACGCTACAGGCGATTCCCTGTGGCCGCGTCATTGATGCCGGAGCCCCCCGCTACTTTGCTGAAAACTTGCAAACGCATTTCCCTGAGGCAAATTTGCTCACAGAGTGGGAGGCAACCGCTTTCCTAGGGGTGCCCCTGCTGGATGAAGGCGGACAACCGATTGGTAGCCTCTGCATTACCCACGATAACCCCCTCGATCACGCCGAAGAAGCCAGTGCGATCATGGCTGTTTTTGCCGCTCGGGCTGCAGCCGAACTCCGCCGTCAGCAGGTCGAGACCGATCTGCGTCGCGCCTATGGTGAGATGGAACAGCGTGTTGCCGAGCGCACGGCTGAGTTAAGTCAGGCAAAAGACGCCGCCGATCGCGCCAACCGCGCCAAGAGTGAATTTTTAGCCAACATGAGCCACGAACTGCGAACGCCCCTCAATGCCATTTTGGGGTTTACCCAGCTCATGCATGGCCATCCCGATTTGTCGTCCCAGCACCAAGGCTACGTTGAGATCGTTAACAACAGCGGTGAGCACCTGCTGACGCTGATCAACAACATTCTGGAGATGTCCAAAATTGAGGCGGGACGCACCCAGTTGACTGTCAACCGTTGCGATCTATCGCGTCTGCTCAATGATTTGCGGGATCTGTTAACCCTCAAGGCTCAAACCCAAGGGCTGACCCTGGATATCACCCAAGCCCCTGAGGTGCCTAACGGCATCTATTGCGATACGCAAAAGCTCCGCCAAGTGTTGCTGAACCTGATCGGGAATGGGCTCAAGTTTACGCAGGCAGGGGGTGTGACGCTTCAGGTAACGGTCACCAATGCTGATGACGTGGCTGCGACCCAAGCGCCGCTACTGGCGCAAGTCGACGAAATCGCACAACCCATTGCCGTGACCTTTACCGTTCGTGATACCGGTGCAGGCATCGCCCCAGATGAGTTGTGGATGCTGTTTGCAGCCTTTCAACAAACTCAGACGGGTCAAGCTTTAGGCCAAGGCACCGGCTTGGGACTGCCGATTAGCCAGCAATATGTGCAGTTGATGGGCAGTGAGTTAACGGTTAAGAGTCAGGTGGGCCAAGGCAGTGAATTCTCATTTACCCTTTTGACCCAAGCCATTGATTTAGGTGCGCCGGTTAATGATTGGGTCGATCAACAGGTGCTGGGTCTTGCCCCAGGGCAAGCGCCGCCGCGCATTTTGATTGTTGAAGATAGTGCAATTAATCGCTTACTCCTGAAGCAACTCTTAGAGCGCGTAGGGTTTGAAGTTCGAGAGGCCGTAAACGGTGAAGCGGCTGTCACCCTCTGGCGAACCTGGGACCCTCAACTCATTTGGATGGATATGCGCATGCCCACACTAGATGGCTACAGTGCGACCCGTCAAATCCGGGCAGAGGAAGCCCGAGAGGGCCGTCCCCCGACAGTGATTATTGCTTTGACCGCAACAGCTTTTGAAGAAGATAAAAAAGAAATGCTGGCAGCGGGCTGTAATGACACTTTGTCTAAGCCTTTTAGATTTATGAGAATTTTGCAGAAAATGCAGCCTTACTTAGGGTTGGAATTTATCTATAAAACCCTTAAAAATCAGCCCATATCTTCTATAAAAAACGCCAATCTCAGGGCTAGTGACCTTGAAAAACTACCCCCTGATTGGGTCAATAAGATACACTTTGCAGCTCTGGAATGCGACGATCAAAAAATACTCAGTTTGCTTGAGTCGCTGCCTCCAGAACAGGTGGAAATTCAGCAAGGTCTACGCCAACTGGCTGCGCAATTCCGCTTCGATGAAGTCTTAGAGCTTATCCCTAGCTAGCGAGACGGTTGCTCAAAATTTTTCCTTACCTTAATCCCCTTCATGATTGTAGCTGCTACTCCTGTTACCCCTGAATCGGCTGACATTCTCATTGTTGATGACACCATTAATAACTTAAAGCTGTTGTCGGATATGCTGACTTCGTCTGGCTTTCGCGTGCGTAAAGCCACGAATGGTGTGATGGCCCTTACCGCAGTCACCACCAAGCATCCAGACTTGATTCTGCTAGACATTAAAATGCCTCAGATGGACGGCTACGAGGTCTGTCGCCGTCTGCAGGGAGATGATACAACTCAAAGCATTCCGATTATTTTTCTAAGTGCTTTAGATGACGCTTTTGATAAGGTCAAGGCATTTGACTTGGGTGCAGTTGACTATGTCACCAAGCCTTTTCAGAAGGCAGAAGTTCTCAAGCGCATTCAACATCAACTGGAATTACGGTCTCTAAATTGCCGTCTTGATCATCAGAATAAAGCTTTAGAAGAAGCGCTTAAATATCTTAAAGAGAACCAAGCAGAAATTGTGCAAAAGGCAAAAATACATAGCCTTAATCAACTGATTGCTGGTATTGCCCATGAAATCAATAATCCCGTTAACTTTATCGCGGGCAACCTAGTTCATCTGCAAGGTTACTTTGGAGACCTTGCAAACGTCATTCAAGATCACTATCAGCAGAATCCTGATTTGGCCGCAGTAAATACCGAATCTGAACTAGATTTTATCTTGGAAGATTGGCCGAGGTTATTTCAATCTATGACCTCAGGGGCAAATCGAATTCACGAAATTGTTCGGGCCTTAAAAACGTTTGCTCACCATGGTGAGACCGGCATGAAGCCGATTGACCTGCACCAGACGCTCGACAGCACGCTAGCGCTGCTGCAATCGCGGCTGCAGGCTCAAGCCCATCGTCCAGAAATTAAGGTGACTCGCGACTATGGAAACCTTTCAGAGGTCCGGTGTGATGCCAAGCTGATCGGCCAGGTATTCTGGAGTCTGTTGAGTAATGCCATTGACGCGATCGATCGCTTATGGCACCCGTCGCAGACCAGCCCTGAAACGGTAGATCTGACCCAGCGATCGCCTGAGATCACCATCAAAACGAAGTCTTCAGGCTCTGAATGGGCTGAAGTTTTGATTGGCGATAACGGTATTGGCATCGCCGAAGCGTTAAAAAACCGCATATGCGACCCGTTCTTTAGCACCAAGCCCGTTGGTGATGGTCATGGTTTAGGGCTGTCCATGAGCTATCAGATCATCACCGAAAATCATCAAGGCACCCTCTCTTTTGAGAGCATACCTTTCCAGGGCAGTCAGTTTTGGATCAAGCTGCCTCTGGGTGTGCTTAACCCGTAACGACAGCGGACCACGGGTCGAGTTGAGTGAGAGCAGAAAAATTGTAGATATGAAAAGCCGGGTTGAAGTGCCCCCGAAGGAGCCCCCAACCCGGCCCATGCTCAAGGAGCACATGCGAGTCTACAGGATGTCTTGATCATGGCTCAGGGATTTCAACCCGACCATGGCAGAAAGTTCAGGTAAGTTCAGGTTTTTGGCAAATTGCGCCTAAAACGGACTGAATTTCATTGCGGTTCATAGGCTAATTTTGGGGCAAGTGCTGTAACCGTCCCCCTTTCAAGGTACAAACGGTTTAGCCGAGTCCATACGTTCCACTGTTATGTCCGAGTCTGAGCGCTTAATTACGGACCCCGATCGCTTCCGCGTTGTCATTTTTGGCTCTGCTCGCCTCAAACCCGGAGACAGCATTTATGAGCAGGTGCGGCGCTTGGCGCGTCTTTTAGGCCGTGAAGGCATGGACGTGGTGACCGGTGGCGGCCCAGGGCTAATGGAAGCAGCGAACTTAGGCCATCGTGAGGGCCGTGAGGATCCGGCCAGTATGGATAGCACCACCAAGTCCTATGGCTTGAATATCAAGTTGCCCTTCGAAGAAGCGGCGAATCCCCATGTGGATATTAAGCGAGACTTTGAGCGCTTCTCCAAGCGGCTTGATCACTTTATGCATTTGGCCAATGCAGTGGTGGTTGCCCCTGGCGGGGTTGGAACCTTGCTGGAGCTGGCCTACACCTGGCAATTGCTGCAGGTAGAGCACATTTGCAACATTCCGATCGTGCTGCTAGGGGATATGTGGGCTGATTTTCTGCGCTGGGCAGAGCAGTGGCCCCTAGAAAAGGGGCTGATTCACGTAGCAGACTACGAATTGTTGTTTTGGGTCAGAACCTGTGATGAAGCCTTTGAGCTAGTGCGCAATGCCCATCGTGACTTCAACGACAGCACAGGGGCATTTTGCCTCAACAACCGCCGTTACGCCCCGGAATAGCCCTGGTGCCAGCAGAATTCAATTTGTTGGCAGTGATACAGAATCCTTTTTGTTAGCTCCCTTTTCCTGGAAACCCGAAACCTGATCTTTCAGGCACGCCTCGGGATAGACTCGCGTGTGTTGGTGCAGTGTTTCGGGGTCTAGTTTGCGACGATACTGAGCAACCACAGTCCGCTCCATGGTGAGAATTGTTAGCAAAAAACATGCAAGTTTAGATTCATGAGTAGGACCTTAGACAGTACCTATTAGGTTGACTCATTCCCGACATCTTGACAGCAATCTAGATCTTAAAGAGAATAGCTCTTAATTAAACTTTCGTAAGCATGGCCTTCTATTCTGAAGCGCTTCTAAAGCAAGAGCTGAACAATCGCGGTTATCGTCTGACACCTCAGCGACAAAAGATCCTAGATATTTTTCAGGCACTATCCCAAGGAGAACACCTGAGTGCTGAGTTTCTTCATCAGGATCTTTCTCAAGAAGGTGAGCGGATCAGTCTGTCCACGGTGTATCGCACGTTGCATTTGATGGTAGGTATGGGACTTTTGCGTGAGTTAGAGTTGGCCGAAGGCCATAAGCATTACGAATTAAACCGGCCTCTCCGGGAACATCATCACCATCTCGTCTGTGTGCATTGCAATAAAACGATCGAATTCTCTGATGCTCAGATTGATCAGGTCGGTGAAAAGCAGGCGGGCACAGCGGGCTATCACGTCCTAGACTGCCAACTTACCCTCTATGGTGTTTGCCCTGAGTGTGTTTAGCACCCATACGTTGTAAATAGAATAAATTCTCATTAACTAGATAACATCTAGCTAGTTTTTTCACGCCAGAGATAACTCTTCGGCGTGTTTTTGTTTGAAGACGGCATTTTAATGAAAATTATTTGCATTAATGAGCTCTCGGCATTTATAATTTTTTCACAGCTTATTGAATAAAACTCTCAATAAAGGCTGATTGGATGTCTCGTGAAGGAGGTTGTGGAACAGACTTATGGTGCCTTGCCCCTGTTGTCGAGATGGACTGCTGCGACAAATCCAGCACGGACAGTTGCGCTGGTTTTGCCCGGCATGTCGCCAAAATATGCCCGCTAACGTGACTTCTGTGGCCTTGCCTGTTGATGCCGCTCAATGCCCTAGTGTGCGGGATTGCTTGTAGATCTTGCTAGCACACTAGCAATACATTCTTTAGCCAGCGATAACACCGATGGCAGGTCGTAGTGACTGTTGCTGGTTTTTCTCATGTTGTTTGCCAAACTCAGATCTAATGAAATCAGAAGCCTTATGGTTGTCGGTGAGTCCCCACTTAGCACGATTTGATCAGCGTTTGCTGTTGGGATTGTCAAGGACGTATCGCGTGGCTTGGTGGGAGTATAGTCAATCGCCTGATCAACCGTGTTGCTTCGATACTGCGATTGTCTTGCTCCATGATTTTCTAAAAGCCAAAGATCGCCCCCTCCACTTGATTGGCCACGGGCTCAGCGGGGTTGTTGCCTGGATTTATGCCAGTCAATATCCTGAGCGGGTTAAGTCACTGACGCTCCTTTCAGTGGGTGAAAATCCGGTGATTACTTGGCATGCTCATTACTATGCACTCCGGCAACTACTGCCATGCGGGCGGGGTATGCTGCTGGCGCAGATGGTAAGGCTGTTGTTTGGGCCTCAGACCCCTTGTATGACATCCGCTTTGGTAGAGCGCCTCCAACTTGAGTTGGACACTAGCTTAACGCTCCAGTCCCTAGCCCATCAGACCCAATGGTCAGTTAGCAGCATCAAGCCACCTATGCTGATCTGCAATGGTGCTGCAGATGTGATTACAGGCAACTCAATTGCATCTGAGATGCCCCATTGGTTAAAAGCAGGCGATCGCTGCTGGGTTTGCCCAGAAGGGCGTCATTTTTTCCACTACGAATACCCCCAACGGGTTGCTGAACAAATTCAAGACCACTGGGACTCTGTCAGGCTTCGAGCCCCTACTGCAGTGAATGCTCAATTGGTGTAACTACAGTCCCGTAGGTAGTCCTGTAGGGTGACCGCCGACGCTAGTGACAATGCGTCCCCACCCCGCTTCTCCGCCCCTATCCCAATAAATGCTCTGCATGGTGCTGTAGGAATAAGGATCAAATTTAGCAATGACACCCACGTCATAGGAATCGCCAGTGCCATGGCGCACCCCATAGGGATCATGCACAAGGTAAACCTTCTTCGCTGGGTCGTGACCTGTTACGCAACAAATGTGACCGCTCCCCTTGTAGGCAAACCCAACCACCACTGGAATGCCGTAGCTGAGGGAGAGCAGCAGGTCTTGAGGAGATAAGGAATAGCTGAAGTAAGAATTTATGCCCAGCTCTTTTAAGGCCTTAGTCTGGGCAACATGGTCGATGGTATCGCCATATTTCGCCACAATCCGCATATACAAAGATTCCGGCTCGGGATAGCCTTTGTTTTTTGCGGCATGACTCAGTTTACCTTTCAGTAAATAGTCAGCCAACATACAGTTACTGGTGGTGTTGCATTGCCGCCAGCCCGGTCCAAACACATTTGGGTCATTATCAAGCTGCATGAAATAGGGCACGTTCAGCTTGATGGTTTTAGTGGTGTCGAGCTTACCGGTGCTGCCCCCTGCGGGCTTATCGGGTTCTCCTTCAATCTTCAGATGAGGATCGTACCCATAGACCTCCTGCAACCGCGTCTTTTTATCCATCGACGTGATCGGGGATGCCAACGTCATGAAGGTGTGCTGATTTTTATCCGGTGCAAAGCGGCTCACGTAAAAAATGTGTCCTTCTGGGACGTAGATCTTTTCGGAGTTTTTTAAATCTTGAGCCCCTAAAACCTTCGCCTTTAAAAAGGTATTTGCCTGTGCGATCGCCTTTGGCATCGTGCTGTCTCCTTCAGAACCGGGTAGATGAGTGATGAGGGTGGATCTTGCCCCAATCTTTCCAGAGATTTTCCGATGGATCTTAGCGAATTAACCTTTATTTGTATGACTATATTAGGCAGGTACAGGACATAAGCTGCCCGAATACCTCGATTTAGGCATTGCACCGCAAAGTCCAGCAATGGTTCAACCAAGTCGCGAGCTCTTTTTGTGGCCGTGAAACTCGGTTGACGACGCTCCAAATTTGTAGAGCTACATCTGCGGTACGAACTTCTGCCGATAAGGGTTTATGGGCCTGGCATTGGCAAGGAATATCGAGTTCCTGCAGACGGAAATACACTTGCCAGCGATCGCAACATTCAATCTCGGTGACCAGAGCGTGCTTTGGCTCAGTATCAGACTGTTGAGGACTCATCGTTTAAGACCTTTATCGAGTGATCAAAATGGTTTCTCTGCGGCTAGTGCACCGGCTGCTAACGTAAGGCGGGCCTGAAACTTCAGGTGGCGTTCATGCTCTAGGCGTCACGTCAGTTCAAACAGAAGCTTTTTTCAATAAGACTTTTTTTAAAACTTAAGAGAATGAGTTTGGCAAATGCTTGCGAGAGTTATGTATCAAGTAAACTGCCGCCTAGAAGGCTCCTTCAGTAGCACTTGCTTATTGAGAAAGAATGCTACGTAAATCGCTGAAACCGTTGCCCAGAAAGAAGATTGGCGCTTTCAATAAGCTATAATCAACCTTGTTTGCAATCTGTCGAAGACAAGCTAGGACCGAGGGCTATCTGTTCAAAGCAACCCCTGGGTTCAAAATTTATCTGGTTAGATTTGCAGTCTGAGAAACCAATGATTTAAAAGGGGAGTTTTCATGGCGACTACATCTACGCTTGTGATGACATTTGGGCAAGTGGCTGACAATGTCATTGGCTTAGAAAAAAATACAACTGAACCGATCTGTGAAGGCTTAAATATTGCTTTGGCGAGTCTTCAGGCCCTGTACTTGCAGTATCAAAAGCATCACTTCGTGGTTGAAGGTGCGGAGTTTTACTCTCTCCACCAATTCTTTGAGGAGTCCTATGACGACGTCAAAGGACATGTACATGACTTGGGTGAGCGCCTCAACGGCTTGGGTGGCGTACCTGCGGCCAGCTTCGGAAAACTGGCAGAGCTTTGTTGCTTTACGCCAGAGGAAGACGGCGCTTTCAACAGCCGCACGATGGTGATGCATAACCTGCATGCCGAACAAGCCATATTGCAAGTCTTACGTCGCAACGCGTCTCAGGCAGAGAGCCTGGGCGATCGCGCCACCCGCTACCTCTACGAAACAATTTTGCTTAAGACCGAGGAACGGGCTTATCACCTCGACCATTTTCTAGCACCCGACACGCTCGTTGTTGCTTAGGGCTATCTCTAGTCTTCTGAGGGATACCTCCTTAAACCTGTGCCAAATTCCATAAAAAGAGGCTCTGCACAACCAGAGCTTCTTTTTTTATACCCAAAATCATAGTAACAGCAAATGAGAATACGTATCAATAGCAAATAATTGGAAAATAGCCATTGATTTTTCCTACACTCGATTCGCAGCAGTTGTTGAAACAACGCTTTCCCTGTTTTAACGTGCTTTTCGAGAGTCTTTTCAAGCTGAGAACGACTTGGGGAAAGGGTTTTGAGGATGAGACGCTTGAGAGCCAAGAACAGTTGGCTTTGGTTAAATGAATTCTCAAGATGACCCCAGTAAGAGGATATTTGGAAACACGTAGAGCGTCTAAATCGTCACGCTAACCTGCG
>ERZ1740060.315-NODE-315-length-33655-cov-22.554464_pt1 | contig 33655 bp, 28 predicted proteins | sample MGYA00581743_ERZ1740060 | MGnify/ENA primary metagenome ERZ1740060 (study PRJEB43018, sample SAMN04849235) | marine metagenome | isolation source: floating plastic debris | place: Pacific Ocean | collected 2008-08-27 | study: EMG produced TPA metagenomics...
GCCTCCGCCAGTGGTGATGGCACGGTGATTCTCTGGAATTTTGACCTCGAGGATTTGCTCGACAGAAGCTGTGACTGGTTCAGCGACTATCTGCAAAATCCTGCTGTGCCAGACGCCGAAAAGCGGGCATTGTGTCCTGATCGGGTCGCTCCGCTGCGGCAAGCGGCGAGTCCAACGAGGTCGCCGTTTGGGCAGGTGGTGGGGTGGGTGCGGCAGTGGTTTGACCTCTCCTAACCTCTACTTGTCTTTGGCGCAGCCTGCCCGGAGGGCTTAGGAGAGGGACCGGATGTATTTAGACGCTTCTGTTCACCAACCAGAATGTTCATCAACCTCTCCTTAGTAAGGAGAGGTGCCGCAGGCAGTGAGGTTCCTCACCCCACAGGTTACAAATGACCTCTCCTAACCTCTCCTTATCAAGGCGAGGAACCGGAAGTGCTTGAGTATTTTTAGTTGCCAACTAGAATGTCCATCAACCTCTCCTTATCAAGGAGAGGTGCCGCAGGCGGTGAGGTTCCTACCCTCGCAACGCACAAATCACCTGGGCAATCTGCTCGGCACTGGTCTCTAAAAGGGTGATGGATCGCGAGGAGCCTTGATTTGAAAGGATTATAGCCATTCTCCCAGGAAATGCCTGGAATACTTACCTCACAATGCTTTTCAAGCTCTATCACCCCTCAACAGGACAGTGCCATCTGCTCAATCACCGCTTCCAAATGCTCATACACTTGCTGATTCGTACAGCGAAGAAATTGAATGCCCAAAGCCGCGATCGCACCACCGGCCATCGTCCTAAAAATCACCTGGATGCCGGGCATCGCGGCGCGGCTGGCAGCCACGGTTTTTAGAGTTTGGCGTGGCGCGATGCCCGGCCGGGGTCATGGCGGCGATCGCCGTGACCTCAAGGTATTCGTTTATTCAGGGAGTTCTTCAAGGGGGGTGGCGGGTGACTCCACTGGGTCTAGGGGCTCATCGGTTGGCGACATCGGATCAGCGCTCGGGTCTAAGGGCTCATCGGTCGGCGACATGGGCTCTTCAGTGGGGCTGATCGGATCACCGGCAGGCGATTCTGGTTCATCCATCGGCGTGATCGGATCTTCAGCCGGAATATCTTCGAGGGGGGCGTCTTCAATCGCCCCGTCTTCAATGGAACCATCTTCAATCGCATCGTCTTCAAGGGAACCGTCTTCGGCGGCACTGATGGGGGGCTCACTGGCCATCGAGCGGGCGATCGCAATGAACTCTTCCTGTGAGGACGAATCAGCCAGCGTGGCGATCGCATAGGTCAGCCCGTCTTGCTGCCACATCACCAGTTGATTCATCGCCTCCCCTGCGCCCCGCAGTAGATAGTAGCCCTCAATGCCGGGGCCTAAATCAACGGGGGTGACGTTCTCACCGGTGGGTGGCCAGTTGTCAGCCGTGGGTTCGACATCAGTCACGCCGATCAGGCCAACGGCACAGCTGGGGTCGGCACAGTCAGGGGTGAGCCCCAAACTCACCACCACTTCTGTCTCAGAGGCCTGACTAATAAATGGATACAGTTCACTGTCTGAGGGCAGGGCGGCCGGTAAGCGAAACTGCCAACCGTCGGGGAGTTCTTGCTGCAGATCGTCCAATATGGGCTCAAAAAGTGGATCAGGTGCCGCCTGAGCAGCGAACAAAGCACCCGAATATCCGAGCAAAAGCGCTGCTAAACCGACTCGATGGGTAAATTTTCTAATCATGTTTAGGTTTCCTAATCGGGACTTCAAGCGCAGCCTCAAACCGCCCTCACAAGTGGCTGGGTCTGGGCAACTGCGCCCCTAAACAATGGCGTTGTCGGTAAATTTGCCACATCATCTAGTCGGTTTCTGTAGAGCGACCAATGGGTCAGGGTGAACTGGCCGATCAGCTGACTCATGAGGATATGGGGGCGGCAGCGATCGGGCTCCCTGTCCTAATCGTTGCCAGCCAGCCTATCGGCAGCAACGCGTTGGGCTTCAGGTAGTGCAGCATCTTTGACCAGTTGGTCGATGTGCGGTCTGTTTTGACTTGTGAAAAATACACTTTATTTAGGCACAGATGCCTGAGTTATCTAGCCGATGGCGGGAGACCCTGGTGCAAGATTCACTCACGATTACGCAGTCAATTGAGAGCGACGCTTCTGGCCGACAAGTTAGGGACGTGTTGGCAAATCTGGCGACTCACCATGATTGGCACCCCACCTTTCGGAGCGAGAGGGTTCCGGCTGCTTTGCAAGTGGCGGCCCAAGCTCGCCGGTGTGCTGCCCCCGACACGCCTCAAGAGCGCGTTTTCACCATTGAAATCTGGCAGTTACAATCCCAACGGTGTTGGTATGGCAGGGGGGAGAGCCAGAGCTCTTCGCCGGCATTCATCGCTTTGAACTACAGGCACTGGCAACGCATCAGACCCGACTCGTGAGCAGCGAATCCTTCTCTGGGCAGATGACAGCGGATATTCTGCAGACCAGTCGCGCCCTAATCGAACCAGAATTTGCGGCGTTTAACCAAGCCCTCAAGCAGAGAGTTGCAACCGTGTATGAATGACTCGCAAAGCTATGGCATTGGTTGGGGCACGCTAGCGCTGATCACCGCTGGGGTTGCTCAAGGTAAAAATCGCAGTGGTGGCAACTGGTTTCTATTGTCATTTTTGCTAGGCCCGATCGCCCTTTTCATTCTCGTCGCCTTTTACGACAGGCTTGAGCAGTAGCCTGCTTAAGCCAGCACAGAATAGGAAAAATCAGCTCCGACGATGAGGTTTAGCTTTATGAGAGCGACTGAGTCGCCCTGGGCTGATATGGCCGCAAGCGATGCCAATCACCTGCGGACTCAGTCCTTAAAGGCGGCGTTGCTGGGCTCAAATATAAGTTGCTCTCGAATAGCCGATCCACACTGTTGGCGATCGCTCTGTCGCAAGTGTGGATTTCCTTCGGTCGCTTCGTATTTTGTCGGGCGATCTAAGAGAATAACGTTTAGCTTTCGGGAATTCTTTAAGCGCAGGTGCTTGGGGAGTTCAGACTTCTCCGCCAGTGCCCTAATATTCTCCGAATGACAGGGTTATTTGCCCACTCGCTCAGAAGTGTCAGGTATATGCTGAACCGTCACCCTCAACTAGACCCGTCACCCTTAGAGGTGGCTAATCGAACGCTGCAGCAAAAACTTGTGCAAGCCGAGCAAGCCTGCTTAGCGCTAGAGACGCTTGAGCCCCAGCAGCGTCTGCTGCTGGGGCAACTTTTGCAAGAGGCGCAGATTGCTCAGGCAACCTTAGAGCAGCAAATCGAGGCGGTAATTCACCCTGATCGCCCGGCCCAATCGGCTCCCGTGACTTCCTTAGAGCCACCCTGTTGGTCACCGTCTGAGACCGCGAACCCAGCGATCGACTCTGAGGCTGAATTGCGCGAGCAAGCGCAGATCTTGCGCAGCACCTATGAAGGGGTCGAGCATTCTATCTGCATTATTAATGTGTCGGCAGAGGGGGAGTTTCGTTTTGCCGGTTGGAATCCCAGCACGGAAAAAATGACCGGTATTTCGAGTGCTGCCACGGTCGGCAAAACCCCAGAAGAGTTGCTGGGAGAACCGCATGGAGCAATCGTTCGGCAAAACTATCAGCGTTGTTTAGAGGCGGGACACTCGATCAGCTATGAAGAAACGGTGCCCTTTCAAGGACGTGACATCACCTGGTTGACCACCTTAAATCCGCTTAAAGATGCTCTCGGCAAAATTTATCGAATTGTGCTGACCACCTTTAACATCACTGAACGCAAAGCGGCTGAGGCCGCGCTAGAGCAAAAAGAATATCAATATCGCAGCATTTTTGAAGCGATTAACGACGGGATTTTCATCGTTGAATTAGACACGGGCAAAGTTGTCACAGTTAATCCGGCTAACTGTAAGATGCACGGCTACAGCCAGTCTGAGTTTATGCAACTCCAACCATCCGACTATATTCATCCTGACTCGCTGCCCATATTTACGAATTTTATTGCAACCGTTAAGGCGGGGCGGCGTTTTGTCGGTGAAGCCGTCGATCTGCATCAAGATGGCAGCCTGATCAATATTGAGGTAACTGGGGTGCCCTTTTGTTATGGCGATCGCCCCCACGTTTTGTCAGTAGTGCGAGATATTAGCGAGCAAAAGCAGCTAGAGACCGATCGCGCCGCCGCTGAACAAGCTTTGCAAAAGACCAATACCCTGCTGAATTCTTTACTGGAGACCATCCCTGGATTTTTCTTCGCCAAAGACCTTGAGGGTCGACATATGGCGTTGAATTCCAACTTGGCCGAGTTTTTTGGTAAGCCCATTGCTGAGGTCATTGGCAAAACCGACGCCGACCTGTTTGCCCCAGACATGGCGGCCGCAATCATGGCTAAAGACCAAGCGGTGATCAGGCAGGGGGTAGGTCAGCGGTTTGAAGAAGTGATCTCAATTCATGGGGTCGATTGCACCTATCTCACCATCAAAACTCCCCTGCGTGATGCGGCAGGAACGACGGTCGGCCTGCTGGGTTTAGCGCAAGACATTAGCGATCTGAAATCGATGGAAGTCTCACTGCGGCAAAGTGAGCAGCGGTTTCGCGATGTGACGGAAGCCGCCGGAGAATATATTTGGGAAATTGCGGCCGACGGCACTTATACCTTTGTGACCGATCGCGCCAAAGCGGTTAAAGGCTATGACCCGGCTGCACTCATCGGGCATACGCCCTTTGAGTTTATGTCCCCAGAAGATGTGACCCAAGTCGAGGCCATCGTGCAAGCCGCCGCGATGAACAAATCGGCGTTTACCCTCGAACACCGCAATATTCTGCCCTCAGGCGACATCGTTTGGGAAGCCGTGAACGGTGTCCCGGTGCTGAATGAGCCGGGAGAGATTATCGGCTTTCGGGGCACAGGGTTGAGCATTACCGATCGCAAAGTTGCCGAAGCGGCGATCGCCGAGAGTGAGGCCAAGTTCCGGCGACTGGTCGAAGGCGCCAATGACCTGATCTACGCCGTTGCCCCGGATGGCACCTTTACTTATCTCTCACCGCAGCTAACAAAAATGTGGGGATATGAGGTCGCTGATTTGCTCCATCAATCCTTTACCTCCTTAGTGCATCCCGATGATTTACCCCCGGTGCTCGCCTCTCACCAGCGGCTATTTGAAACGGGCAAAAGACAAATGGGGCTAGAGTTTCGCTTGCAGCATCACGAGGGGCATTGGACGTGGGTCACCTGCAGCAATTCGCCCATTAAAGATGCGACCGGTCAGGTCATTGGCTTTCAAGGCATTGCCCGCGATGTGAGCTATCGCAAGGTAGCAGAAGCCAAACTGCAGCAAAAAGCGGAAGAACTTGAGGCCGCCCTGCAGGAGCTGCAGCAGACCCAGTTGCAAATGATTCAGAGCGAAAAAATGTCTTCTCTTGGGCAACTGGTGGCGGGCGTTGCCCATGAAATCAATAATCCCGTTAGTTTCATTTATGGCAACATTACGCCGACCGATCAGTACGCCCAAGATTTACTCAATCTGGTTAATCTCTACGCAACGCACTACCCTGAGCCTCTACCGATTATTCAAGATGAAATTGCCGCGATTGATCTGGACTTTTTGAAAGAGGATCTGCCGAAAACCTTGTCATCAATGAGAATGGGGGCCGATCGCATTCGTCAAATCGTCAACTCACTGCGCAATTTCTCCCGACTCGATGAGGCTGATTACAAAGCGGTGGATATTCATGCAGGCCTGGATAGCACGCTGGTGATTTTAGAACATCGCATCAAAGCCGCCCCTGATCGTCCGGCGATTCAAGTGGTCAAACAGTATGGTGAGCTGCCGCTGGTGGAATGCTATGCGGGGCAGCTCAATCAGGTCTTTATGAACATCTTGGTGAATGCTTTAGATGCGCTGGAAGAGCGCGATCACGATCGCACGCCAGCGGCCATGCAGCAGTGTCCTAGCACGATTACGATTCAAACTCGGTTAGTCCACGGCGATTGCATTGCCGTCCACATTGGGGATAATGGCCCGGGCATTCCCAAGACAGTGCAAAATCGAGTGTTTGATCCCTTTTTCACCACCAAACCTTGGGGCAAAGGGACTGGCATGGGCATGTCAATCAGCTATCAAATTGTGACTGAAAAGCATGGCGGCACTCTGGAGTGCGTTTCAGCTCCAGAGCAAGGCTCAGAGTTTGTGGTGCAGATTCCACGTCGGCAGCATCAGAGCAATCCTCTGTCGTAGCTCAGCTGGTTATCCCAATTCTCTGAAATTGGACTACCGCTCTTGCGTTCGACGCCGCTCCAGGAACGTCGGCTGAGCGGCGGCGTCAGCCCGACGGGCAGGCCAGGCCAACCCGCAGTGTCTCCGACTGGGAGAAAGCCGACTGGTCTGTGTCGCTGTAATTTGTAGGCCCAGGATTACACCAATTCTCTAAGTCTGGACTATATAGAGAATTGCCGTAGCGCTCCCCAGCCGCTTGAATCAATGCGGTGAAGTCCGGTCGAGCGGTCTGAGACGTCGCAACGAGTCCGCTCACCCATCGCCTACGAGGCTTCGGTACCGAGATCGTGCTTAATGGGAGCATCTGCTGGCAGCTCGGCAAACTCCTGAATATCAACATTCATCTCGTCGCAGGCTGATTTTAAGGCAGCCTGAAAAGCCGCAATGTCATCGCCATAACCGCAGCGATCGCAAGCTTTGGCGAGACCACTGGCGACATTGGCTTTCGCACAGTCAACCAAGATGACGCCGGTGAGGGGAACGGAGCTAGCCATCGCATTTGCTTCCTGACGAGTTTTGACAATAACGCGAAGCGATCACAAAGAATTTTTGCAGAAATCTCGCTGAGGAATGATTTTCGCGCGGAGTTGGTGAATTGAGTGGGTACTTTGTGAGAGGCGATCGCTCTGCGTGTATCGCCGTCCCCAATGCCTCTCTTATCATTAGATTATTGAAGCTTGCCGCCCTATGAAACGCCTAAAGACTTTTGGTATCGTCGTTTTGCTCAGCACCAGCGCTTTGCTGGGGTGTGGTCAAAAAGAGGCGGCGGTAAAATCCCCCGCCACTGAGTCAGAAACGCCGACTGCCGGAACAACGGAGACGGATGCCGATGCCGCAGAGACGGTTGCCGATGGGACGACCGCCGGAACGCCAGATGCGTCCACAGTGGTTGAAACTGCCATCAATCCAGCACAATCGGCGACCTTAAAGGCGACTGAGGCCGATGCCCAAATCAATTTGCGCGAGCGACCGACGACGCAGGCGACGTCTAAGGGATACGGCTTGGTGGGCGATCCTGTGCAGTTGATGAAGGCGGCAGAAGGTGAACAAGGGCTGACCTGGTACTACGTCAAATTCGACGGCTCTGGTGCCGAAGGGTGGGTTCGTGGTGATTTTATCGATACGTCAGGCCAATCTGCTGGCGGTGGCTCGGCCGCAACTGTCAGTGTTGATGGCTTCACGACCGATGAGTTATTTGCGGCGGGGAGTGGCGGCTGCGGGATGACACTGTGGACCACTAACGCCGGGATGGACGACTATATTTTCTTTAACGGGCTGCCGCAGGAAGACATGTGGATGAAGCTGGATGGCACGATGACCAAGTTTCAACGCACCGCAGCGTCAGGTGATGAGTTTTATGGACAGGCCAACTTTCAGAGTTTTGTAAGTTTAGACGGCACTACTGAGGTCGAGGTGACGGTGACCGTGGGTACCGAGAAAGGATATGAGGCAGTCAATATTGAGCCGGGCACGCTGAGGCTAAATGACGCGAACGGTGTCGTGGAGAAAGTCGTCGTTGGTGATGCCGGATGCTAAGGCGGGTTTGAATGTTCAGGATGCACTGGCTGGCAATGTTCTACCTCTGTGTAATCCGGCAAAATTGGGGAGACCTCTATTCTGTCATGCCCCTCATGTTTCTCGAACCGGTTGGTTATCCTCACGGTCCCACGACTGATATGGTCAAGCATGGTAAAGGCGATGAAGACAGCGGCATTCCAAATCCGGCTCGGGTGTTGCCGATCAGCCCCACCACGATGATTGAGGGACTCAAAAAATATCGTCATCTAGAAGCAATTAATCAAATGGTGCTAGAGGAACGGCAAAGTCCGCGGCCCGTCGGCGGGTGGTGTGTATTGAGGCATCTGAGATAGACGAAATGTGGAGCTGTGTCCAGTCGAAGCGGCAGCAACGCTGGCTCTACGCGCCATCGACCATCAGAGTCGTGAAGTGTCCTCAGCCCCCATGAAGATACCGCCCTCTCCGTCCTCATGGTGTTGCTCACTCTCCATCAACTAGACTATGATTCTGATGATTTCAATAGAGAAACTCATCAAGAGGGTGTTAATACTCCTTTTTCTGAGGGAATAAAGCTTAAAGAGAAATCTAAATCTCTGACTTTAGGCTCATATATTCTTCTTATACTTTTTTTCGTAAACAGTGGATCTTAAACCTGCGACCATTCGAAATCCTCTGACAGTTTCACCCCAGACTCCAGTACTAGAAGCCATCGCTCAAATGAGCGACTGCTATCAAGTTTCTGATGCAGCTGACAATCAACTTGACGATCCTTTTGGGGCAGTGCGCTCGAGCTGTGTCGTGGTTGTGGACAATGAGCGAGTGGTCGGCATACTGACCGAGCGCGATGTCGTCCGTCTGAATGTGCAGCAACAACCGCTCAATACTTTGGTCATGCAGCAGGTCATGTTGTCTCCCGTCATCACCCTGCAGGAATCTGCCTTCACAGATGTCAATACGGCGATTCATCTACTGCAACGACACCATGTACGTCATCTGGCCATTCTAGACAACCAAGATCATCTAGTGGGGTTAATTACCGACGAAAGCCTCCAGCAATCGATCAACGCCTACCAGTTACAAACAGAACAGCATATCCGACAGCAAGTTGAAGTCCGTCTGCAAGAAACTGAGCAGCGTCATGCCAGTTTAATTGCCGCAGCACCGGTAGCTATTTTTCGCGCTGATGCTGCAGGGCATTGTATCTACGTTAATGAGCAGTGTTGTCAGATTACCGGTTACGCGCCAGCAGCTTTGATAGGCAAGGCATGGCAACCTTGGATTCATCCAGAAGATCGTGACCGGCTGATAGCCCAATGGCGGCAATTTGCCCCAACAGGAGATCCTTTCCAGGTTGAGTGTCGTTATCAACGCTCCGATGGTGATTATCGATGGGGCTATGCCCAAGTCGTTCCTGAACACGATTCAGAAGGACAGGTCATTGGCTATGTCGGCACCCTAACGGACATTAGCGATCACCAACAAACTGAAACTGTTCTGCACAACATCGTTGAAGGAACCACAGTCATCACTGGACAAGACTTTTTCCCAGCTTTAGCGAGCTATCTTGCCAGCGCCTTAAGTGTTTCCGCTGTCTTAGTGACCGAAGTGGTGGATGAGGAACTGCGGTCACTAGCCTTTTGGGCCAACGGTGGTTTGCAGCCAGCCTATCAATCTCATCCTGCGAGAACTCCCTGTGGAAGATCTTTACAAGCGGGGCAGTTTTATTGTGCCGGTTCAGTGCAGCAGATGTTTCCTGAAGACTCAGGTTTGGTTGAGATGGAGGCAGAGAGCTATTTAGGGATTGCCTTACAGGATAGCCAAGGGAGGGCCATTGGTAATCTAGGCATCTTTCACCAGCAACCGATTCACTTGCCAGATCAGGCAAAACAGATTCTGCGAGTGTTTGGGGCTCGGGCTGCCGCTGAATTAGAGCGGCAACGAGCCCTCACTTCATTCGAGCACCTGAATCAAGAACTTGAAACCAAGGTTGTCGAACGCACGGCTAAACTGCAGCATAAAGAAGCCCAGATTCGGGCCATTGTCGAGGCGATTCCAGATTTACTCTTGCACGTTGGGCGAGATGGCACTTGCCTCAATTACCTCCACTCGCCTAACTCAGTGGGGGAATTTCTGCCCATTCAACAGGAGCTTGCAGAAGTTTTGCCCCCCGCATTATTGCAACAACAGCTCTATCGAATTGACCGAGCAATTACCACCGGTACCTTACAGGTCTATGAACACCAATTCGAGAAACAGGGACGCTTAGTCCATGAAGAAATTCACATTGTGGCCATCAACTCAGCGGAAGCGCTCATCATCGTGCGCGATATTACCTATCGTAAGCAAGCCGAGCAGGCACTACAAGACTCTCAGCAGTTTGCTCAAGCCGTGCTTGATACGATTCCTCTGCCAGTGTTCTGGAAAGATCGCAATTCGGTCTTTCTCGGCAGTAATCAGCCCCTGCTCGAGGCGATCGGCTTATCATCAGCGGCAGAGTTAATTGGCAAAACAGACTTCGACTTTGCCGCCACCCAAGCCAATGCCATACACTATCGGGCCGATGACCAAGCAACCATGACATCTGGCGAGGCCCAGTTGGGCATTGAAGAAACCCTCATGGCCTCTGAGGGTGAACAGCGATGGCTGGAAACACACAAAGCTCCTCTACGAGACTGGGCTGGCAATGTAGTAGGGGTTGTGGGAACATTTCAGGATGTGACCGAACGCAGGCAAGCAGAAGACAAAGTTCGCACGCTGCTGAATCGGGCCCAGTTACTCAACCAAATCAGTTCAGAAATCCGAGACTCTCTCCATCTGGATCGGATTTTACAGACCTCGGTGAATGCGATTGTCACCAAACTACCGGCTGACATTTGTACCTTTGCTTGGTATCAAGAGACGAATGGCACCAATCTCTGGGAAGTGGTCAAAGAACAAAAGAAACCTGAATTGCCGACTTGGTTAGGCACTCATCAACTTAATGAATTGCCGACGCTTCTAGAGCATCTCTTACAGAATCACCTTTGTCAGGTGGATAGTTTAGCTAAGTTAGAGAGCTTATCTCTCAAGACATTTTTAGAGAATGCTGGGATTGCCGCCTACTTGTGTTTGCCAATTCACACGACTGATGGCAAGATTGGCAGTCTGCAAATTGGACGTATTGAGAATGAACACCCTTGGAAAAAGGGAGAAATCCAGCTTTTGCAGGATATTTGCAATCAGATTGCGATCGCGATTTATCAAGCGAATCTCTATGAAGAATCTCAAGCTAAAACAAAAGAGCTTCAACGTTCTTACCACGATCTAAAAGAGACTCAATTACAGCTAATCCAGTCTGAGAAAATGTCTAGCTTAGGGCAGTTAGTCGCTGGGATTGCCCACGAGGTCAATAATCCAATGAGCTTTATCTATGGCAACTTGCAGCCAGCCTCAGAATATGCTCAGGATTTAGGCAAACTGATTCAAATTTATCAAGAGACTTATCCAACTCCTCCTCCAAAGATTTCCGCTTTCATCAAACAAGCAGATATCAAATATATTCTGAGCGATTTTCCTAAGCTTCTCTCATCAATGAAAACAGGGGTGAATCGTATCCAGGATATTATCCAATCCCTACAAACCTTCTCTCGATCAGGTCGAATAGGTATTCAATCAGCCAACCTTCATGAAAATATCGATAGCACTTTAATGGTTTTGCAAAACCGATTGAATGGTCGAGCGGGAAGACCGGAAATCGAAGTCATTAAAGACTATGGAGATTTACCGTTAGTTGAATGTTATGTCGATTCATTGAACCAAGTCTTCATGAACTTGCTAGTCAATGCGATCGATGCGATTGAAGAACAGCAGGTAGATGCTGAGCCAGATTATGTGGGGTGCATCACCATTACAACCAGATTGGCCTCAGATAATAAAATCACTATTTCAATTCGAGACAACGGCAGTGGTATGTCCCCGGACACACAAGCTAAAATCTTTAATCCCTTTTTTACCACCAAACCAGTTGGGGTTGGTACAGGTATGGGATTATCTGTTAGCTATCAAATCGTGACGAGTAATCACCAGGGACAACTACATTGCTATTCAGAAGTTGGAGTTGGAACTCAGTTTGTTATTGAGCTGTAGGAATCTATCTGTCAATTAGGTTGGGGGTATCACGCGGGGCGATTACGCCCTTAAGATTACGCCTTTAAGGCGACCATTTCAGTCTTCAGGCTCCCTTTGCGCCCGATTCCCGAGCCATCGGCAATACGCCTCAATTTGGTTGCAGTCAACTAGTGGTACTGACTGCAACCCTGTGGCCCATGGCCCCGCCCCCGCGAATCATCCATCGCGGCAGTTTGAACCTATGATATTCATACTTGCAGCAGGTCTTGAGCATGAACCGGAAGGCAAAAATACTACGTCATATTGACCGTAGTGGACGCGGCATCGAAATTGGCCCTAGCCACAATCCGGTTGCTCCTAAAAGAGACGGCTATCAGGTGCATATTATCGATCATATGAGCCGTGAGCAGCTGATCGAAAAGTATCAGGCGCATGGCTTAGACCTGAGTCAAATTGAGGCAGTCGATTTTGTCTGGCAAGGTGAATCCTATGCGAAGCTGACGGGCAAAACTGATTACTACGACTGGATTATTGCCTCCCATGTGATTGAGCATGCCCCTGATTTAATCAGCTTTATCAACAGTTGTGATGAGGTGCTCAAAGCGGATGGTGTGCTGTCTCTCGTGATTCCTGATAAGCGCTACTGTTTTGATCATTACCGGCCCATCACAGGCTTAGCTAAAATCATTGACAATCATTTGCAAAAGTCGATCAACCACACGCCGGGAACGATCGCAGAATACTTTTTGAATGTGGTGTCTCAGTCAGGTCAGATTGCCTGGAATGCGGAAACAACCGGGGACTACCAGTTCGTTCATTCTATCGACAACGCGCTGGAGGGAATGGCCTCGGTGATGCAAGAAGACGCTTACATCGATGTTCATGCCTGGTGTTTTGTGCCGCATTCTTTTCGGCTGATGATGCACGATTTATTTGGTCTCGGCTTGATTACTCTGAAGGAAATTGACTTTTATCAGACGGATGGCTTTGAGTTTTACATGACGCTGGGTCGACAAGGCGCGGGCATTCAACAGTCGAGGATGGATTTATTGAAGCAGGTGGATGCCGAAATTGCGGTGGGCATGCAAACGCCCTCACGGTGGCGTCAGCTATCGGTAAAGAAATCAGTGAAGCAAGTGGCTAGGAGCTTGAAGGCGCGGTTGCGATCGCCCTGATGGGCATGGGTGGAGAGGCAGGGAGACGGGAGTCACGTATTCCTGTGGTGGGGTGAAGCAAAAGGCGGTGTTTGCCGGCTGTCTGCGATCGCCCAGAGCCGCTTGAAAACAAGCACGGGTAACGAGAATTGGCCTATGTATAGAGTTGGAGAAATTTTGGTCGCTAAGGCTATAACGTAGGCAGGCGAAGCGATCTGAACCCATATTTCTGGCCAATCCGCGCTAATTCGAAGAGGTATTTGCCATAGACGTTGAGATGCCCATATCGGGTGGGCCAGATCGCTTTGATGTCTTCATCGCTAATCGACAATTCCTCATGCTTGAGTTGTCGGAGTACCTGCTCGATATAAACCGTGTTCCAAACGATGATCGCGTTCGTGACCCAGTTCAAGCAGCCCACTTGGTGGCGCAATTCCTCATCTTTCTGACTCCGCAACTTACCTTGATTCGCCAAAAACAGATGCGAGCGGAGACTATGGAGCGCCTCCCCCTTGTTGAGCTGACGATTGAGCCGCCGCCGATTCGCCTCATCGGCGTACCACCGCAGAATATGAATCGTTTTGATCAGTTTGCTGTACTCCTGAAGTGAGCGCATGAGGGGATGCTTGCGCGGAAATGCCTGGAGCTTCTGAAGCATGAGCGAAGCTGTCACCCAGTCCAGCTTCATCGAGCCAGCTAAGCGCAACATCTCATCCCAGTCATCGATAATTCGCGCCGTCTGGATCAGGTCTGAAATATGGGCTTTGAGTTGAGGATACAGCTCCATCTTGACGTTGACTGTGCGGTAAAGCTTTTGGTCAGCCAAGTCCCGAATGCGGGGCGAAAACCGAAGACCCAGAAGGTCGAATAAGGCAAAGATCAGCTCCGTATAGCCTGCGGTATCAGTGGTGTGCTCAACGATCGGGAGTTCCGTCTCGTTATTGAGAATCGCGTCGAGCACGTAAGTCGCATCTCTCACGGTTGCCAGAATCGGTTTCGAGCCATATTGAGAGAACTGGTCGCTCGTCCAGCTATAAAGGTAGCCTGATCATCGTTCCCACCACCAATGACCACTCGCAAACCTAACACAATACTCGTAACCTAACATCTCTGTAGTGCTAGTCCCGTCTAGTTTCACTTCCAAAGCTAGTGCAGTGTCAACTCTAAGAATTAGGGTGAGCAGTTTCTGAAAGCTTGATCTCTAAAGCTTCTAGAAAAGAGCAACCCTAAAATTCAGTCTTGACAGAGCACTAGTTTCACATGCATCACCACTTGCACTCTCCCTCTGCTATCAGACTTAAAAGTAAACTAACCCTTCATTTACATTGTAGAGCTGTACTGTATCATCTAGACCGACAGCCAGCACTTGACTGTCAGGTGACCATATTGCCCCGTGCAAGTGCCCATCTAGCTCGAAATGTTTCAGCACAGTTCCGTCTCGTCGCCGAATAGTTATTGTCTCAGTTTGAGCTCTGCGATTCCTTCCCTTAATGACTAATAGCTCACTATCAGGCGAGATATAAATCCACCTAGGAAACTGCTGTTCACTCAGTAATTCAAGTCCTGTTGTGTCTGGTGTAGACGCGTCATCCAAAGGTTGAATGTCGACCATAAATCGGTCATTTGAGTTTTCTGAAAGTCGTAAAACTACTTTGAAGGTGCGATCAGGTGAAACTACGTCACTGCTACCTCGACCAATCGGATCACCCGACGGTGTCTGGGTGACTAAGGCTTGCTGGTCGTCTTCGGTCAGATTCAAGACTATCCCGTCACTGATTCGTATCTTGCGTTCGTCACAGATTAGGTGCTGATTGTCCACAGCGAAAGTCATGTGATTACAGGCGTGTACAGGAACTCTCCAAAGACGCTCGCCATTAGACACATTCCAAAGGTAAGTAGCCGTAATATCCTCGTACTTAACGTGAGCCGCGAATAGAGTTTCGTCTAGTGAGAAGCTTCCGCTGATGGGAAGTAGCGCGCCGGGTGGCTTACTCAGTGAGTAGTAAGTTTCATCTGCTAGGAAAGATTGTCGAAGAGTGCCGCTGTTGGTGTTGACTAGAGCGATCGCAATACCATTCTTGGGCCTGCGAGCTTCGTCTTGTGTTTCGACGATTCCCGGTATCGCAATCAGCTCACCTGTCGGAGAAAAGGCAAAGGGCTGAGCATGAGGCTGATAAGGAGTTGAACCCGTAAATGATTGAAGCAGAAAAAACGGACTCTGTAATTCTTCGGAATTGACTGTGATGGTTTGGAAACAGCCGCTGCGCTGAAGATATCGATCAAGCGGTTGGCAGGGGGCCAACTTTACGACAAGCTGCCAAGCACCAAGCCCAGCTAATCCTAGAGTAGTTAAAACCTTGAGCCAGAAGACCCGATTCGACAGAAAGTTAGTCATGTCAAGTCCCAAGAACGATTAGCAGAATTTTTGCTAGCCTTGATCTCAACTCAATAGCTTCACAACTAATTCCAGAAAGTTCCGATAGTCCTGGTTGAAGCGAAGCTGCGACATAGTCTGAGAACGCACTACTCTTTTTGCCATCGGTAGCTTCTGAACATCCTCAGTCAACAGCGCCTCTGTCCAGGTTTGCTGCTCTGGTGTGAGCTGCTCCAAATGCTCATACAATTATCGTTGCGCTTCAGTGTATACCGTCTCAAAACTAAGACCTAGCTCCCAAGACATGAGCCAGCTCTTTAATTCTGGCAATAAAATCGATAGCAGCTGCACCTGCCTTCGCTGGCGGCGAAACGCTTCGGGTGGAACAGTTTCTAGCTGTTCGACATAAGCTTTTAGTCCCAACCCAACCTCAATCGGGCCATCTCAATCGGGCCATCCCAATCAGCTTCTGAAGCAGTATCAGTGGCGTTGTCTTCTTTTACCCACACTTCATCATTAAGCAAATCCAGCAGATTGCCCGTTTTTACTAGTTGCTGAGCTAGTTGCTGATCTTCCATAGGATTAACCGTCTAAGATCGCAAGGCCATGTACCCGAAGTATACCAACCTGTCTCTGTCTGGGTCAGGGTCACAGTCGAGCATATTGTAACGGCAATAGAAGCCTTCTTCGGCACCAGGCAGAGAGTGCAGACCAATGCGGCCCTCATAGCCTGAATTACGTGTTCATCCGTTCATAAATCGCAGAAGTTGAGGGTGAGTAGCGGGTCAGATAGTTGAAGATCCAAAACTTGATGCAGGAATCAATGAAGACGGGCACGGTGGCAATAAACCCATTGATGAAAATTTTGCTTTCAGGAATGCCGAAATGTCCGAGGATGCTTTCTAAAAACACTTCCCAGCCTTCTGCTGAGTGGAAACCGACGAAGATGTCAGTGATCAAAATAAAGAGAAACACCTTCATCGGATCCCGCAGATTAAGAAAGGTGCGATTAGAGACGGCTCTGATCAGATTAACCTGTCGTCTGCCGACGAGCACCAACCCCACAAAAACCACAAAGGCAATCACATCGGCCAGCAAATTTTTTAAGCCGTTGAGTTCACTTTCTCTCGCTTCGCGCCAGATATCGAAGGCTGATTCTTGCAAATATGCCTGCCTGATTTCATCATTCATTTCGTCGTAGTAGCCCAGCAGCGTGGCGACTTCGAGCTTTTCTTTGGCAAAGAGATATTCGCGGGCAAACTCTTCTTGAATTTCCTCACTCAGACTGATTTCGGTGGGATTGACGTTACTATAGCTGCCCATCAGGGGCTCAAAGAGCAGGTTGCGGGTCAGAATTTGAATCGAGAGAGGAATGATCAGCAGCACCGCCAGCCAGCGCAGGGCCACACGATTTTGCTGGCGCTGTAGTCGCAGTTGACCGATGAGCTGCTGCTCGTAATCACTCTCTGTTTCTTTGTTGGGCGATCGCAGGCGGGGCAAAAAAGACTCGCGCGGGCGATCTCGATCGGCGGCCAACATGGGCGGGTCGAGGGTGACCTCTTTGACCGGCATCGATTCTACAGCGGGCATTGGAGTGTCTAAGGCAGCGTCACCCGTCAAAAAAGTAAGGGTGTTCCCGGCAGTGCGATATTTGGCCACCACCGATTCGATGAATTCTAGCTGGGCCAGCACCGGCTCGCGATCGCGCTGCACTTCATCCTCAGATGCATCCGGCTTGGCCTCAACGGGCGGCGCCGTGGCGGCGGTGTCGAATAAAAAGCTATTGGCTTTGAACTGGGTCAGGTTGAAGCGAATTTTGAGGAGCTGGCGATCGCGCAGGCTAGCAGCATAGTCGGCGACGGTTTTGCTTTTATCGGGCGCGTCGGTAATTTTCTGACCGTCAAACAGTTCGACTTCTAACTTTTGAATCGTTAACGCCCCCTCGTAGGCTGCTTCTAAAGCTTTTCGACGTCTTTGGGTGAACCAAGCAAAAACTTGGTTAGAAGCATTACGAAATTCCATATCCTTCCTGCGAGAAAGTCGACCCAGGCAATTGCCCTCAAATATAAGGGCTCGGGCTCGGTTCTGAACGTTGGTCAACCCCGGTGACCGCCAGAAGGTGATTTTTTCTTGTCACGGTAATGCTTTCTCTCTAGTGGAAATGACTGAGACAGATTCACTAGAGAGAAAGCACAGGGATTCGTGATCAAGTGAAGCAGGGACTTCGGCGTCGTTTTCGGATGACCGAAAACCTCACCCTCGATAGGGTCCAAAATGCTCTGCAAGAGGATAGTGCGCAGCTGATTCGCTCAAGCTTCACGAAGGAGTAGGAAGAAAAACTCAAAGAACATTTCAGCGCCATCTAAAAACTTGCCGAGCAGCCGTTTGAGCCTCTCTGGAGATTGACAATCCTCGGGAATGAGTTAAATCCAGAAATCCACGAAGCCTTAAACCTAGGCAATACCGCCATAGCGAAAAGCGGCCATCTCTAGACAAGAGATGGCCGCTTTTCGTTGTTAGTCGCTGATCAGTTGCTCGACGTTGTGAGTCGCCGTAGCCACACAGCTTACCTAGGCAACAGTGCTATCACCTTGACGCTTGCGGAGGCCGAGGCCACCAGCCACGACAAAGGCACCTAGTCCCATCATCAAGCCTGGTTCTGGTACCGCTACACCATCAACTTGGAAGTTGACCCCGTCGCCAGTGCGACCATGGCGCTCACCTAGATTGAGAATAATCGACTTAACGTCGGTGAGTGTGGTTTCCTGGACGTTGCCGTTGGGGCCTTTGTTAATGATGCCTGTGGCAATCTGGTCGCCATGGCTATTAAACGCAGTGTAGCTAGTGCCACCGGCTCGCTCAGTATCAAACCAGTTCACCGTCAAGTCGCTAAGCACCTTGCTAAAGGTGAATTCGAAGGTGCCCACTTCAAGCTGCCCATCTTCCACTAGCGGCGCATTGCCAGTTGCGTCCATGGCTACAGGGCGAAACCAGAAGTCTCCAGAGCCGTCAGAAGTGCCGATATCGGTGGAAAGAAACTGGATAGCGCCATAAGTATTGTTGGTGCCAGCTTGGTCGACAAACAGGCGACTCTGGGTGCCTGTCGAGTCATCCGTCAGGCTCACAATGGACTCAATGGTGGGATCTAGGGTCAGATAGCTACAGCCACCACCCAAGCAATTGCCGAGACCAACGTTTACTTCACCTTCTTGTTGAGGCACGAGGGAGCTGGCTTGGGCTGACGGCGCGATCGCTCCCAGGCCGACAACTGACGCCGCTAAAATCGGAGCGACGTAGCCAACCTTTGTGAGCGCGCGAAAAATTGAATGTGCGATCATCGTTTTAATGTTGAGTTTGCGTGTGCAGGTCATTTCCTAGCTGATCAAGGTTGATGTCTATAAAAAGTCATCAAACACAACCGTGATCAACACACCCTTGTAACTAAAACAACACTAATCTGCTTTTGAACTACGTAATATGGCTAGAGGTCACAATTTACAGCACCTTGAAGCAACTACCGACTCCATAAAGGCTTTACCCAAATGAAGGAACTTTCTCTGAGAGCATTTCAGCACGAGAAAGCAGTCGAACCTGTATTTAGGGTGTATGGCTTGGTTCGGCAATCACGTAGATCGACTCAGGTCGCGATTGCAGTCATCTGGGGGTAACCTGACTAAATTTCGGTCGGTAATAAATGCCTGGAAAAATCAGCAAGTTCACTCGATCAGTTGCAGTGCTCATCAACGGTTCTAAATCAGCGGTCGGCACCTGGGGGATTGCTGAGAGGTTGTGCTTCTAGCATCGGCAAGGCTGGTGGCTGTTTTGAGTTTTCTGTTGTCCAACACAGGCCATAACTTAGGCCCGTGTCATCGCTGTACCAAGTGAATCCGGTCAGGCTATCAAGACCATCAATATTAGCGGTAGCGGTCATGACGATAGTTTGTGGGTTGAGCGGTTTGATGGCAAACCTGTAGGGTTCAGTACCGTCAATCGGCTTGTTGTGGTCTTTGATGCGCAAATCTGCTGCCTCGCTAACCGCATCAAAATCTTCTAGAAACCTTTCGTTCTCCCAGTAAGAGACGACTTGCAGTGTCGCTAGTGCACCGATCACTTTCCGAGCGGCGTTTTCACGGCCCTCATACTTTCCAGTCGGGGTACCGCTCAGGGATGGCAACAGAATCCCGACCGACGTTGCGCCAATACCAACAATCATGATGGCGGCTGCCATCATGATGATCCGAGCCTTAGAAAACCTCATTCCCCTTATCCCCTACCTAGGATGCAGTTAAGGATAAGGTTACCCATGCAGGGTTTTGCTCTTGACTGCGCTTAGGGCATGACCTCAAGCCGCATAAAGATCGACCTCATTCTCTAACAAGCTTAGATGCCGAGCATTTCAGACTTTGATTGAGTGATTTTCCAATGCGATAGGGTCGCTAGAATCTTATTCCTCTGCACACACCCTCGCCCCAAAATGGCCGCTTCCATAACTCTCTAAAACGCGCCACCGATGAGCGGGGCTGATCGAACGAAAGGAGCTCAATAGTCACTTCAAACAGAGACGTGTCTTCAATAATGCCAATAGCTTCTTTTTGTGAGTAGTTGCGGTATACGCAACCAATCTGATCAACCAAACCCCTTCCAAAAAGAAGCTCTGATATTGCCGCACAGATTCTGGACTGATTTTGGACTAAATTTGACACTAATTCTCAATGAGCCAGAGAAGGGCGATCGCAGCTACCCGCGATCGCCACAATCGTAGTCGCATCCCGCTCAGAAATCATCCGCAGAGCAATCTCCAAGGAGTAAGCTAGTCTTTCAAGAAGTCTCTTTGCTCTATTCCTAGGACTCCAAAAGCACCGATCGAGTCTCATCCTGCATCACAGATTGGCCTAGATGTCGCTACCGCTGTATCAAGTGGTGACAGTTAGATCTCAATGAACTGCCCCTTGAGATCGGCATGGGTTGGCCCCCGACATCCTCCATTCGAGCAAGGGCATTAAGTCTCTCAGCAAGACTCAACACCTCCAAGCAAGGACTTGAATTGAGCGTTTCAAGTCCTTTATTGAGACTTTTAGAATGTATTGGCACCGATTTAGTCTGTGGCGAAAAGGGATGGTGGGGTGCGGGTGCGATCGCTGAGCATGTCGCACGGCTCATCATCACCCTGTAAACACGATGGTTCTTCCGAAGTCAGCAGATCTATTCCGTTGTGTCTAGCTCAGAGTTTGCTGATTCAGCGTTCAGCAGTTCACGAACTTTTTGGAGCAGCTTTTTCATCAAAAATGGCTTGCTGAAAATTGTTATGTCAAACAAACGAAATACTTGCTGGTCAATCGGCTCAAGCTCCCGAGCTGTCACGACAACAATGGGCAAAGCGCTCCCTTGTTGTTGTATTTCTCTCAAGATCTCCATCCCATCCTTGCCGGGTAGCCCTAAATCTAGCAGCAAGAGATCAAAATTTTCTGCCAGCACCTTCTCCAAAACCGCATTGCCGTTTTCGGCTACGTCGGTCATAAATCCTGAGCGTTTAAGGCCTTTTTCGATAAAAGCTGCAATTTTCGGCTCATCTTCTGCGATCAAAATGCGACTCATACTCTCTGATAGGGTAATGCGTACTACAGACAAGCAACCCTATGCTGATAAATTCTCCGCTTAATAAAAATTTACGGGTTGCTTCTCTACAGTAAAAATGGCTCAGTTAAGGCCAGCATTGATTGCAGATGAAAGTTTTCTCATGGGCGGAGACGATAGCCCATGCCTCTAACCGTTTCAATCAGGCCATCCCCGAACTTTTTGCGCAAATATCCCACATAAACATCAACAATATTAGAGCCGGGCGCATAGTCATAGCCCCAAACCGTGTCCAACAGTTGCTCACGACTCATGACTTGATTAGGGTGGCGCAAAAACGTTTCCGCCAGGGTAAACTCACGAGCTGAGAGATCAATTATTTGACCCTCGACCTGAAGCCGCCGCGTCCGCAAATCAAGCACTAAAGGCCCGACTGCTAGCATATTGCTCTGGCTCTCATGGGCCGCCGTCACCACTGTTCGCAGCCGCGCCCGCACCCGTACCAGCAGCTCTTCGAAGCGAAAGGGTTTGGTCATATAATCATCGGCCCCCCGCTCAAAGCCGCTGATTTTGTCTTGAATATCGTCCCGTGCTGTCAAAATTATGATCGGGGCTAAAAACCCCTGGCCCCGCAGGTCTTCAAGCAATTCCAGGCCATCGCGGCCTGGAATTCCCAGATCTAAAATCATCAAATCGATTTGACCATCTAAAGAGATTGCTGACGCTTCTTCACTGTTACCTGCCACCGAAATCGTGAAGCCATTGGAGACTAATCCTTTTTTCACAAAGGCGGCAATTCGCACTTCATCCTCCACAACCAGAATGTGAGTCATTAGCTCACCATCCTGACCTGGGGAGCCACCGGGGCTAAGCGCTCGATCGGCACAATCAAATTGAAGGTGGAGCCCACATTGACTTGACTGCTGAGTTCAATATGGCCACCATGGGCTTCGGCAATCGTTTTGACGATCGCCAGTCCTAAGCCTGCCCCTTCTGACCGGCGATAGGTATTAGCCACTCGGGCAAAGCGATCAAAAATTCGGGTTTGGTCGGCCAAAGAAATGCCCTCGCCCGTGTCGCGCACCCAAAACCGAACGTGACCATTAATACGCTCAACGCCCAGCTCAATCACATCGTTGGGGAAGGTATGCTCCACAGCATTTTGCGCCAAGTTCACCAGGGCCCCCGTCAGCCACTGACGATCAGCCACAAACTTGCCCGACCAGCGAACGCTCAGTTGCCAGTCGCGATCGCCCAGCGGCTGAATTTTGGCAAACACCTCGGGCGTAAACGCGCTCGCCTGCAGCGTTTCTAATTGCAAAAAGTCAGGCCGCTCTGCCTTGGCTAAGAGCAACAAATCATTCACGAATCGTCCCATTCGCGCTAACTCATCCATGACCAAGGCTAGCGTTTTCTGCTGCTCTTGAGGGTCATCATCCATCAGTTCTAAATGACCTTGAATGATAGTCAACGGGGTGCGGAGTTCATGACTGGCATCGTTAATGAAGCTGCGCTGTGTATCAAAAGCCTTTTGCACCCGATCCATCATGGTGTTAAAGGTTGTAGCCAAGTCGGCGAGTTCGCCTGACCCATGAATCTCTAACCGCTCCGACAGATTCGTCTCATTGATGTCTTTAGCTGTTTTGGCCAGCTGTTGCACTGGGCGCAGCAGTTGATAACTGACTAGCCAAGCCAGCAAAAATGACACCCCCACGACGCCTCCAGCGACTTGGGCAAAAATGTAAACACCTTCTAGGGCCTCAGCCCGTTCTCCGGCTGACAGGTGCGCGGCGATAAAGACCCCCATCGGCACGTCGTTGACCTCTAATACGTGGGTCTTGTATAAAACATTGCCGATTGCTGGCTCGCCGGTCGGCACGTTCGCTTCCACCGGCTCTTGCAAATTTGCCCACTCCTGAGCCAACTCAGAATCAACCAGCGCCGTCGGCAAGATCCGCGGACTCGACTGATAAAATTCACCCCTGAGCGTCACGATGTGAAAATTGTCATCTTCGGGCAAATCATCTTCCAGATACGTCTCAATAAACTCCAGCAGCGCCTCCTGGGTTTCGGGGCTGTCAACATTCCAATCGCGATAGGATTGCTGAAATTCTTCGAGTTCTTCTTGCAGATCGGCTCTTACCCGTTCATCAACCGCTGAGAATAAGAAATAACGGAAGAGGGGCACCGCTGTGGCTACCACTCCCAACATCGTCACGGCGTAAACCAGCAGAATGCGAGTGCGGGTTTCGCGTCTAATCTTTTTGAGCCAGTGACGGAGCGACCATAAGGGTAGGCTCTTTGACGCGAGTGGGAGCAGCATAGAACTTCTCATACACAAACCGATACAGGGGGCTAACGATGTGGAAGTGTGAGTCATGCCCGGAATGATGGCCATCTCTCATCGGACTAACGCATAGCCCCTGGCATTTCCTTGCGCGCAGCGTGGCCAGAGGGCGTATTGCCGGAGAGATTTGCACTCGGTTTCCCCAAAACCAGGGATTAGGGGCCAAAAACGCAGGCAATTGCTTGAGTTCTGCCTCAAAGTCTTTGAAGCTTCTTCAGGTGGGTGATCAGATGTCCTGAGGCATTAAAAGGTTCCTCAAGAGACTGGCCAGCGATCTCGAAGGCGACACGTAAAGGTGACGCCTGTCGGCAACCGATGATCACCCCTGCCCCGAGCAGTACAAAAGATTCAGCCCCAGGCGTTGCTGCGCTCTCAACTAGCCGCAGCGGCAGCAATTTGTTCTATTCGTGCCATAGTGACTCGATTCAATCGTAAGTATAGATCTCCGCAATTTTAACTAAGGAAAAGCCCGATTTTTCTAAGAATCTTCTCATCAAAGATTAATGAGCCTTCATGAAGTGGGTCTCACAAAAACTTCATCTTTTCTTTAAAGAAGGACTGCAGAGTAGAAATATCGAACGATAACCGTCCCTACTCCCAGGCTACACAAACCAATCGTTGGGGCATCACATCAGTTGCGCTTCGTTACTAAACCCGACTTTGTGGCCCTGTTCTGGGTTGTCGATTATCACCCACCTGTGTTCCCACCGTTCAATTTTGCTCCTTCCACACTCACTAAGGGACTTACGTGATGAGGTTAATGGTCTATTCCCACGATGCGTTCGGATTAGGCAATATCCGACGCATGGTCGCCATCTGTGACTACTTGCTCAAAGCCATTCCTAACGTCTCGATTTTAGTGGTTTCAGGTTCACCCGCTCTGCATCAGCTCCGACTGCCTGATGGGCTCGACTACATTAAACTGCCTTGTCTGGGCCGCGATGCCCAGGGCAAGATGGGGGTTAAGTTCCTCCGAACTGAGCTGACCGACACGCTCAAACTCCGCAGCGAGCTGATTCGCACTGCGGCCACGAACTTTCAGCCTGACGCCCTGCTCGTCGACAAAAAGCCCAATGGCCTCTGGAAAGAGCTGCAGCCCACCCTAGACTATTTGCAGCAGCACTCGCCCCAGACTCGGCTCATCCTGCTGCTGCGCGATATTCTCGACAGTCCGGCTGTGACGATCGCCCAGTGGCAGCGTGAAAACTACTACACCCTGACCACCACCCGCTACGACCAAGTGTGGATTGTCGGCAGCCCCCATGTTTTTGATGCGCCCAGGATGTATGAGTTTTCGCCCGAGCTGCAGGCCAAGACCCGATTTATGGGCTACATTCGCCGGGGTCAGGGGCAACGCTCAGCGGCGGCGGTGCGGCGATCGCTGAATGTCACTGCCGCTGAGCGGTTGATATTGGTCACACCGGGCGGCGGCGGTGATGGGTTTCGCTTGGCCAATACCTACCTGGATGCCAGCGCCGCGATCGTGTCTGATCAGCCTTTAATCAGTCTCATTGTCGGCGGCCCAGAGATGCCGGCGGCGCAAAAGCGGCACCTGCGGCAGCGCATTGAGTCGCAGCCATACCTGCACTGGTTGGAATTTACCGATGATCTGGCCAGCTATATCACGGCTGCCGATTTAGTCGTCTCGATGGGCGGCTACAACACCATCGGCGAAATTTTGTCACTGCAGCGACGCGCGATCGTGGTACCCCGCATTGACCCCGTCGAAGAGCAGTGGATTCGGGCTCGGCGGATGGCCGCATTAGGACTGTTCACCACGATCCATCCCGATCAGCTCACGGTGCCTCATCTGACTCAAACTCTGAGCCAAGAACTGCGAGCCCACTTGCCTGCCCCCGGTTATCTACTCGATTTCAATGCCCTGCCCCACATTACGGCCGCACTGTTGGGGCTCGTCCATGCGCCGCCGCGCCAGCCCGAACTGGTTGCCTAGCGCATTGGAGCTACAGGGCTATGTTTTCCGTTTGCTGTTCATTTCCTCACTGCTATGACTGCTCAAAAAACTGTGATTGGGTACTTGCTCAAAACCTTTCCCAAGCTTTCTGAAACGTTTATCTTGAACGAAATTTTGGAGCTCGAGCGACAAGGGCTCAACCTGCACATTTTCTCGCTGCGCCGCCCCGTCGATCGCCGCCAGCATCCGGCTTTGAGCCAACTGCAAGCACCCGTCACCTATATTCCTTCTCTACTGCCTGAGTGGCATCATGACGAAGAAACTCAACTGATCAAAAACCAGGTGGCCTGGGGGCAGCGTGACCCTAATCAGCTGATGGCAGCCCTGCAGTTTTACGGCGATCGCCCCGAAACTCGCCGCTTTAACGAGTTTTTGCAGGGTTGTTATCTCGCCACCGAATTAGAGCGCTTGGGCATTGAGCATCTGCATGTTCACTTTGCCAACATTCCCGCTGCTACCGCCGAGATGGCCCAGCGCTTGAACGGTGTGCCCTTTAGCATCACGGCCCATGCCAAAGACATTTATCTGACCGAGCCTGTCGCCCTCGATCGCCGCCTGCGCAGCGCCGAATTTGTGCTGACCTGCACCGATTACAATCGTCGCTATTTAGCGTCGGTTTCCACTTCTGACACGCCGATTCACCTGTCCTATCACGGCATCGACCTGTCGCGGTTTACTCGGCCACCGGGTGGGTCACCCGTCGCGGCGGCGGCCCCGGCAGCTCGACCACTGCAGCTGCTCTCGGTTGGCCGGTTTTGCGAAAAGAAAGGCTTTGCCTACTTGCTAGAAGCTTGCCAGCAGCTGCGGGTCGCGGGAGTGAACTTTCACTGCAACCTAGTGGGCTATGGGCCGTTGCAAGCCGCCCTAGAAGCGCAAATTCAAGCTTTGGAGCTGGCGGAGCGCGTCACCCTGGTCGGCCAGCTCACCCAAAACCAGGTGATCGAGCAATACCGCCAGGCCGATGTCTTTGTGCTGCCCTGTTTGGTGACCGACGACGGCGATCGCGACGGCATTCCCAACGTGTTGTTAGAAGCGATGGCCTTAGGCGTACCGGTGGTATCTACCGCGATTTCGGGCATTACCGAGCTGGTGCAGTCTGGGCAAAACGGCCTACTCATTCCCGAAAAAGATGTCGCCGCGCTCACGCTAGCCCTGCGACAACTCACCCAGGATGCCGCGCTCCGTGAGCGACTCGGCCAAGCAGGGAGTCGCACCGTACACCAAAATTTCACCCTTGGGCACAACGTGGGTCAAGTCAAAGACTGGCTGCTGCACGCCTTGCGCTCCCCCGCTCGGGAGCCGCTCCGGCCCACCACCCTCTCCCCCACTTTGGAGGCGGCTATCCGATGAAACGCTTACTGTTTTACTGCCAGCACATTCTCGGCATCGGCCATCTGATGCGCAGCATGGAAATCGTCAAAGGCCTCACTGCTGATTTCCAGGTGTGCTTTATCAACGGCGGCGAAGCGATCGCCGATTTCCCTATTCCCCCTGGTGTCGAGGTCGTGCAGTTGCCGCCCCTCAAAACCGACGATGAATTTTCAGAACTGCACCTGCCGCCGGGGTTTAACAGTTTACCGGCGGTCTTCAGCGCTCGCTGTCAGCAGATGACCACCGTGGTCGAGCAGTTTCAGCCCGACATTTTTATGGTGGAGCTGTTTCCCTTTGGCCGACGGCGCTTTTCTGCCGAGTTGATTCCGGTGATTGAGGCCGCCCGCGATCGCGGTGCGCACATCGTTTCTAGCCTGCGTGACATCGTGGTGACGAAACAAGACCAGGCTCGCCACGAAGCCAAAATCTGCAAGCTGATCAACCAATATTTTGACTTGCTGCTGATTCACGGCGATCCGGAGTTTATGCCGCTAGAGCGCAGCTTTTCCCGCGTGGCTGACCTGCGCTGCGCCGTCCATTACACCGGCTATGTGGTGCAGGCGGCGCCCCCCCAGCCGCTAGCCACCGAGGGCGATCGCCGCGCTCAACCCAGGGGCTCCTCACCAACGATTCTGGTCTCCGTCGGCGGGGGCCGCTTTGGGCATCAGCTACTGCACTGCGTCGCCCAGGCCAGTCCTTATCTGCAGGCACAGATTCCCCATCATATTCACCTGTTTGCTGGGCCGTTTTCTCCTGACAGCGTTTATGAACCCCTGCGAGAGCTGGCGCAAGCCTACTCAAACCTGACCGTTCAACGCTATACGCCTGACCTGGTCAGCTATATGCAGCAGGCCGATCTCTCGATCAACATGGGCGGCTACAACACCACGCTTAACGTACTCAAAACCGGCACCCGTTCCATGCTGCTGCCCTTCACTGGCAACGGTGACCAAGAGCAAATCATCCGGGCCGAACGGCTCGAAGCTTTGGGCGTCGTGTCGATTATTCAGCCCGCCGACCTGCAGCCGCAGCGGCTAGCGCAGCGCATAGTCGCGCATCTGCAAACCCAGCCCACTCCCCTGCAGTTTGATTTGAACGGGGTGGCCCAAACGGCCCAGATTTTGCGTGACTGGGTGGCTGCCTCGCCAGTAGCCGAACGGCGCGCGCGCGCCAGCCTCGCCACCGCCACCTCAGTCTGCACATCTTTCCCCTAAACATTCCCCTAACTGGACTAACCCCCATGACGACCCAACGTATTTGCATCACCACCTTAGAATTTCCGCCTGATGTGGGTGGCGTCGGTGAATCCGTCGCTCGCATTGCTCGCATGATGCAGGCGATCGGCTACGAAGTGCATGTCGCGGTGTTTCATTCCAAACAGCGTAAAGCTGATACCCTGCGGCGATCGCAGTGCCTGTCTAAAGTTCAAGACGGCCTCTATGTGCATCGTCTATACCCCGCCATTCGCTCTGAAAACCCCATCGTGCAGGACTTCCTCAGCGAAGTCTATTTCCTGTTAGAGCAGCTGCATCAGCAATTTCGGTTCAGCTTGTTTCACGGCTTTTTTATCAACGAAACGGGCTTTTTGACGACCCTGCTGGCCAAAGAGCTGGGCATCCCCGTGATCAACAGCGTGCGGGGCAGCGACCTGCATAAGCACGTGTTTAACCCCAAGCAGCATGGTCAGGTGACGTGGACTTTGGCAAATTCTGACTGGGTCACCTGCGTCAGCGATGCCCTGAAAGCGCGAGCCTGTGTGCTGGTGCCCGAACTGCGCTCCCGTGTCACCGCCTTTTGGAACTCGATTCAACCGCTGAATCTGGCCCACCTGCCCACCGCCACGCACCACGATCGCCTGCAGGGCACCGTCATTGGCTCAGTCGGCCGGTTTCGCGATAAAAAAGGGCTGGAATATTTGCTCGATGCGGGGGCTGAGCTGGCTCGCCAGCAGACCATCACCTTGTTGCTGGTTGGCGATTACGCCGATCGCGAACGCACCTATTGGCAGCAGCAGGTGGCAGACAGCCCCCTGCGCGATCGCGTCATTCTCACCGGTTTGGTTGACCGCCGCGAAGCCCTCGCCTACCTGCCCTACATCGATATCTTCGCCGTACCCTCACTGCATGACGGCTGCCCCAACGCCCTGTTAGAAGCCATGCTGGCCGAACGGGCGATCGTCGGTACCGATGTCGATGCCATTGGCGAAATTTTGCGCGATCGCAGCAATGCCCTCGTCGTGCCTCCCGGCAATAGTCAGGCGCTGGCCTATGCCCTCTGGCAACTGCTGCAATCGCCGGCCCTGCGCCAAAAACTGGGTCAGCAAGCCCGCGACACCGTCCTGACTCAACTTGCCCCCAACGTCGAGCAAAAAAATTGGGCTCAAGTTTACCAGCGGGTTTTGCAGCCTGAGTCTGAGCCCGTTTTTGCGCTGTCGGCCTAAGGCCTTGGGGCCGAACTGCTCACTTCTGCTTCGGGCGTGGGAGGTCGGCCCTCCGTTTTTCGCCCCAACGCCATTGCCCCGATCGAAAATGCTCTGCTCACTGTCAACCTATCATCCAATTTGCTATGCATCCCAACATCACCCTCATCATCTCGCCACGCGAGCGCTTTAGCCACACTCGCCAAGCGCTCGAAAGCCTCTATGCCAACACCGAGCTGCCCTTTCAGCTGGTTTATGTAGACGGCGGCTCGCCGCGCCAGACCCGCGACTATCTCCAGCAGCAATCCATTGAGCGCGGCTTTGAGCTGGTGCGCACCGAAAGCTACCTGGCCCCTAACCAGGCTCGCAATCTCGGCCTAGCCAAAGCCACCACTGAATACGTCGTCTTCATCGATAACGACGTCGAAGTGGCCCCCGGCTGGCTGCGTCACCTCGTCGCCTGCGCGGATGAGACTCAAGCGACTGCTGTCTGTCCGCTCACCTGCATTGGCCAACCCCTCGGCCACAAAATTCACCTGGCCGGGGGCGAAGCCCGCATTGTGTTGCAGGTCAAAGGGGACGATCGCCAGCGCCGAGTCCATGAAAAGCATTACTTCGTCAATCGCGCCGTAGCCGACGTACAAGACCAGCTGCAGCGGCGTCAGTGCGAATTTGCCGAATTTCACTGTGTGCTCGTGCGGCGATCGCTGTTTGACACCATCGGTCCGCTGGATGAAAACCTGCTGAGCACCCGCGAACATATCGACTTTTGCCTCACTCTGGCGCGGGTCGGCGGCACCGTTTACTGCGAGCCCGCTGCCGTCGTCACCTATGTACCAGCCGTACTGTGGCAGCCCTCTGACCTGACCTTCTTTATGCTGCGCTGGAGTGACGAATGGGAAATTCGCAGCCTCAAATATTTCCGCAAAAAGTGGGACTTACCCAAAAAAGATAAGTACTTCCGCAAGCGCTATCGCCGTCTGGGCTACCGGCGTCATCAGGCGTTTATCAAACCCTGGGTCAAACAGCTGCTCTGGGGTCAAGCGCCCCCCGCCGTCATGCGCCCCCTGATTGCCGTCGATCACCAACTCAACCGCTGGCTCAGCGATCGCTACTATCGTCAGCATCCAGACCGCGTCAAATTGCCCAAACGCCCGGTCGTCCCAGCCAGCCCAGCCCACGATCTGGTGGCGTAGGGTGCGTCATCGCAGCGCGTGACGCACCGCAGCTCATCTGCTGCTGGTGCATTAGGCCAATGCCACAACACTCCCGACATTACCCTGCGATTTAGAAATCAGTCAAAGCTATGCCCGCCATAGCTTCTAGACTATGCCTACGCGGATTAACCGCATCGCCTGCGGCACCTCCCTCTGTTAAGGCTACTGCTTATACAGAAGTCTCTAGTTTGTCATTTTTGGCGATCTATCCCCCTAAATCCCCCAAGTTTGGGGGACTTGAACTTCGATCTCCCCGCAGAATTGGGGGACAAATGTAGCGTTTTAAGGAAGCCACCGAAATGTCTATACTTCGGAGCCTCAACAAGGAGAAGCTGATAAAAATCTGCAGAAGAATTTGCTCTGATTGAGACAGAAGTTCCGGTTCCTCTCCTAAGCCCTCTAGGCAGGCTGCGCCAAGGGTAAGGAGAGGTGGCCGGTAAAACTGCTACTGCAGATGGGCTAACGCCGCAATACCCCTATACCGTTGTTTTATCACCATGCCTAAACAAAAAGCTCAAACTCTGGGGGCCGCGTTGCCCAGCCTAGGCAAAATCCTGCGCCATTTTTGGCCCTATCTGCGGCAGCAGCAACAGCTGATTGGCACCGCCTTTGTTGCCCTCCTGGCCGAAACAGCCATGCGCCTGCTAGAACCCTGGCCCCTCAAACTGATGTTCGATCGCGTCATTCTGCCGGGGTTTCAGGCTGACTCGGCGGTTTTGCCAGGGCTGTGGAACCTGTCGCCCATGGCCCTGCTTACGGCATTAGCGATCGCCCTGGTGCTAATTGCCGCCTTGCGCGGCATGTTTGCCTATGTCAGCGCCGTCAACATGGCCGTCGCGGCGACCCGCATCATGACCGACATTCGCAGCACGCTGTACAGTCACCTGCAGCGGCTGTCCCTCTCCTTTCACAACCAGGCTAAAAGTGGTGACCTGATTACCCGCGTCACCTACGACATTGAGCGCCTGCGAGAGGTCACCGTGGTCGCTGTGCTGCCGTTGCTCGCCAATACGCTCACCCTGCTGGGCATGGTCGGCGTCATGTTCTTTTTGAACTGGGAGCTGGCCCTAATCGCGATCGCGATTTTGCCCCTGTTTTTGTTCACGACCCGCCATATGGGCGGCAAAATTCAGACCGTGGCCCGACGACAACGCAAGCGTGAAGGCGCGATGGCGGCCTCAGCAGCGGAGGCGATCGGGGCCATGCAGGTGGTGCAGGCACTGTCGCTAGAATCCATGCTGGAAAAATCCTTTGCCAAGCAAAACCAAAAGAGCCTGAAAGAAAGCGCCGAAGCGCAACGCCTGCGAGCCGGGCAGGAACGGTTAGTCGAGATTCTCGTGGCCGTGGCGACGGCCCTCGTGCTCTGGCGCGGCGTGCAGCTCACCATTCAGGGGGCAGTTACCCCCGGCGACCTGCTCGTGTTCATCACTTACCTCAAAGTCGCCTTTAAGCCCATGCGGCAGCTGGCAAAATACACCGGGCAAATCGCCAAAGCCACCGCCTCGGGCGAACGCATCATTAGCCTGATGGAAATTCAACCCGACGTCCGTGACTGCCGGGGCGCGATCGCCGCGCCGCCCTTTCGCGGGGCCGTACAGTGCCAAAACGTCACCTTTGCCTACCGCCCCGAGCAGGGCATTTTGCGCAACCTGAGCTTTACCGTGCAGCCAGGAGAGCAGGTGGCGATCGTCGGCCCCTCCGGCAGTGGTAAATCAACCCTCGTGAGCCTGCTGCTGCGTCTCTACGACCCGATCGCTGGCGGCGTGCTGATCGACGGTCACGACCTGCGCGAATATACCCTCGCCTCCCTGCGCCCCCAGATCAGCATCGTGCTGCAAGATAGCGTGCTCTTTGCCACCAGCGTCGGCGACAACATTGCCTACGGTAACCCTCACGCTACCCCCGATGACATCGTGGCCGCCGCCCAGCTCGCTAATGCCCACGAGTTCATCATGGCCCTACCCGATGGCTACGACACCCCCCTTGGGGAACGCGGTGCGACCCTATCCGGCGGGCAGCGCCAGCGCCTCGCGATCGCCCGTGCCGCCGTCCGCAATGCCGCGATCGTCATTCTGGATGAACCCACTACCGGCCTCGATAACGCTAGTGAGCACCTCGTCACCGAGGCCCTCCAGCGCCTCACCCAAAATCGCACCACCTTCTGGATTTCTCACAACCTCCACACCGCCCAAGACGCCGATCAAATCTTTTATCTCGAACAGGGCCAGCTACAAGAACGCGGCACCCACCCCGAACTCATGGCCCTCAACGGTCACTACGCTCGGCTCTATCGCCTGCAAGAAAATCAATCCGCCTTAGCCGTCGGCACTTCCTAGCCTGAACCCTCGTCACTCTCCCTACCCTCACCCTTGGCTCCAGTGCTTCCTACCTTGCCCCCACCCGCTACCCGCTATTCCTCACCCGCTACCCTCCTCACTCCCATGATTGCCCAACTCCGTTCCCCCTCCCCACCGTCAACCTTTCTCCCCGGCTACGATTTCCCGCCCGTAGCTCCCACCCGCACCCGCGTAATTTTGCTGCGCCATGGTCGCAGCGATCGCAACGACGCTGGCTGCTATCAGGGCAGCAGCGATGTCGGCCAGCTCACCCCCAGTGGCCTGGCCGCCTCCCAAGTGATGGGGCAATACCTGACCCGCTGCCCCATCCAGGCGGTTTACGTTAGCCCCCTCAGACGAGCTAAAGATACCGCCGCTGCCCTTTTACCCCACCTCACGACCCCCACGCTCAAACGCGTGAGCACCCACAACCTGCTGCGTGAGATTAGCCTGCCGGCATGGGAAGGTTTGCGCTATGAAGACGTGCGATCGCACCAGGCAGCGGCCTACCACACCTGGCAAACCGCGCCTCACGAGTTTCAAATGCGGCCGGAACGGGGCGAGCCTTGTTACCCAGTGCATGACCTCTACCAACGCGCCCAGCAGTTTTGGCACACCACCCTGCCCCACCATCACGGTCAGACGATTCTTATCGTTAGTCATGGCGGCACCAACCAGGCGCTCATCAATACTGCGCTGCAGCGCTCCCCCCAAGACCATCACAGCCTACAGCAAACCCATAGCGGGCTCACCGTTTTTGATGTGGATGCCACCCCCCATCAGCCCGCTCAGCTGCACCTACTGAATCTCACCCTAGGCTCTGCCCCCAGCGCGATCGCTACGCCCCACCTGCCCAAACTCAAAGCCGGCAAGCACGGCGTGAGGCTATTGCTTCTGCCCTATCAGCCCGGTCTCAGGCCCGACCCCGCTCTGGCCTCACTGCTGCGATCGACCACCATTAGACTTTATCGGAAATAAGAGAGGGGTCGATTTAACCCACCATTTCCCCTGA
>ERZ1740060.316-NODE-316-length-33631-cov-23.335508_pt1 | contig 33631 bp, 35 predicted proteins | sample MGYA00581743_ERZ1740060 | MGnify/ENA primary metagenome ERZ1740060 (study PRJEB43018, sample SAMN04849235) | marine metagenome | isolation source: floating plastic debris | place: Pacific Ocean | collected 2008-08-27 | study: EMG produced TPA metagenomics...
GAGGGAGAAAGCCGACTTGTCTGTGTAGCTGTAATTCGTAGAACTGGTATTACACAAGCATGCGATAGTTTTGCGCAAGCTTGGGGTCAATCTACCTTTGGCCAATGCCTTCTCGGTGATGTTTTTAGAGCTGTTGCTAGAGCCTGTCATCATTTAGCGGCTGAGTCCTTATGCTGAAAGCGGTTCAGCCGCTAGCCAGTTTTACGGAACGGGTGCGGTAATGTCCAGAACGTAAGGCTTTCGGGCTTAATTGATGACGCACCCTAAGGTTGCCAGTTTACTAAAGGAAGAATCTACAGATCTCGCGCACTACCATTTCTCGAAGAAGACGGGTGATGTTTCAGAACCGTGGGCGGTGTGGGTGAGGGCGATCGCGGCTCTGCTTACGCTGCCGCCTCGCTGGCTACCCCACAAGACGGGCTTGGACCCCGACAGAGAACGCCTGATTTTGACGTTTTTTGCTCCAGAATGGAGCGGTGCATTCGCTCTGTTGTTTGAAGAAGTGTAAACGTCTGTGGGGGCAAATGCTCTGAAAACTCGCTAAAGACGTTACACAGACTACGAATTCCTTTCCTGAGAAGACTGGAATCTGTACACTAGCAGTGATAAGCAGTCATCCATCCCTGTCTCTTATAAAAATATGTCTGTAGTTAGCCAAGTTATTTTGAACGCCGATGATGAGCTGCGCTATCCCACCGCTGGCGAGCTTCAAAGCATTGAGGCTTACCTGTCCACAGGTGAGCAGCGCATGCAAATTGCTCAGACTCTGTCTGAGAATGAAAAAAAGATTGTTGATAAGGCCAGCCAAGAGCTTTGGCGGCGACGGCCTGACTTTATTGCCCCCGGCGGTAATGCCTTTGGCCAAAAGCAACGGGCGCTCTGCCTGCGTGACTATGGCTGGTATTTGCGCCTAATCACCTACGGCATCATTGCGGGCGACAAAGACCCGATTGAAAGCATTGGCCTTGTAGGCGTCCGTGAAATGTACAACGCGCTCGACGTGCCGGTGCCGGGGATGGTCGAAGCCATTCGCTGCCTCAAAGAAGCGTCTTTAGGCTTGCTATCTAACGAAGAGGTCACCGAGGCTGAGCCTTACTTTGATTACATCATTCAGGCGATGTCTTAATTCAGGCATTGCTGAACCGAAGTATGAGTCCGGTGTTCGAGACTGCGGGCAAGATGCCCGCTCTCAGCGGTCAATGGTGCATCAGCTCGTGTCATTTTTCTGTTTGGCGATTCAATTCATACCCAAAATCAGCAACGCCTTAATTCACGGTGTCATTCTTGAGCGTGACACCGTGAGGGTCTCTAAAATTTGGGCATGGTTCGATTTATTAAGTGCTACTTGCACTGGATGATCGAGCCATGCCTATTTTGTTGGTGTGAGGTGGCTAGGGAACTGCGATCGCCCTCGGCAAATTTGATCAAACAAAACTGACGCCGATCAACCAGTGCTGCTGAGGATGGCCGCTGTAGATAGCTCATGCGTCAGTTCTGTCACAGGCAACTGCTCTGTTATCGTCGGTTCCACATGTTTAGGCCATGATGACTGGGCCTTGACAGGGGTAGCCTATGGCGACGTGACAGCATTGGTCGATGATGTCAGTGGCCAATATCGACAGCGAGAGTTGAGGGGAAAACTCTGGCACAGCGTATCCAGATTGCTATCACCGACAAACGTGGCCTCTTGCTCTTCAAGCCTGAATATAACTGCCTTGATCAGGTCATTATCGGTGTACCCAAGGGCAAAGAACCCGGCTCGAATATCGACATCCTCGGGTAAGTTGACGGCACCATCGCCGATAATTGCACAATCGGCTTCTTGAAAGCCACGACCATTGGCGATCTGCGGTTCGCTCTGGCAGGCGTCGGGGGTAAATGACAGATATTCAGTCCGTTGCTCTTGAAAGTCATACAGTTGAACGATATCAATCGGAATCGGAATCGGGGAGGCGGCTCCTAAAGCCCCACCCAGTATCCGATCAAGGGCGCTGTCAAGTCTTGTGGAGTGATAGGCCGTTAGTTCGGTGCTCTGATTGACTTCATCTCTCTGCAGGCTGATCCAGATAAAGTCGTCATCAGAGCCGGTGGAATTTAGTTGAACCTGAATTAGTTGACGATCAGAGAGAGCGATGGATTCCCCTGAAGCAGGATTGCTAGATTCATAACTCCCACATCTAGAATTTTCAGGATATCTTGAGCAAAATTCGTCAAGCTCAACGGTTTGGGCCAGGGTCATTGGGCTGGTAGAAACTAACGCGATAAACGCCCCTGCAAAGCTTTTGAGAACGGTCTGGCTGATGCTGAAGTTCATTTCAGGCATTCCTTGAGGACGATGGCATCGAATCATGGCGTTATTCTCCAGGTGTGGGATGTTCGAGAATTTATTTGAGGAAAATCAAAGTGGCTGATGAGCCGACCCTGAGGGCTTAAGGCCTGACGAGCTGGTACAAAACTGAGCTGACCAGTGCGCTGATACCTAATCTCTAAAACAAGACAAAAAATCTGCTTTCCCTGCCCCTGTCGGCAGTGCCCACCAAAGGCAACGCCGGACTAGGAAGGAGTGCGATCGCGATTCAGAGATAGCGGTATCAGGAGTGTCACCCCCAACAGATGGCATGGGTTTAGAAATCATGAATCTGCCGGACACTTTTGCTCAACTAGTTTGTATTCAACTTGTTGCTTATTCTTTTAGAGGTTATGTTCAACTTGTTGAGTATGTCAAGCAATTAGTTGGCCCGTTGATTTGTGGCCTTGGCGCACACGGTTTTGATCGTGTTCTCTGAGCCTCCGGCGGGTGGTTACGACATCAGCAAGTCGTTTTAAAGAAGCGGTAGCTGCTATTGGTAAGCAAGTCAGCAGCCGATTTGCCGCGAACTCAGCCCAATGAAGGGCTAACCTTTCTTCCCAAGGCTGCTGATTATCAATCGCTCGTGGAACCGCTCAAACAGTGCCTTGCCAAGATTGCATCGGGAGTCCGATCACCTAGATGTGGGATGAGTTGGCTGCAACTTAAGGAGGCATGCTCACCAAAAGGTGCTGGCTAAAAGAGCGGCCTGAGTGCGATCGCGCAGCTGCAGCTGGCTGAGAATGCTGGTCACGTGATTACGTACAGTGCGCTCAGAAATAAAGAGCGTTTGAGCAATTTCGCGATTGCTGAGACCGCTGCTGATCAGCTTGAGCACCTCTTGCTCGCGGGGCGAAAGGGCCGCTAGGGCTGGCGGCATCAATATTTCTGGTGAGTTGATGGGGGTTGGGGTGAAGGTTTTTTCAAATAGTCCTGGCCCCATGTGGGTGTAGCCCTGGTGCACGGCTCGAATGGCCACCGCCAGATCGGCAATGGGCGTTTGTTTGAGCAGGTATCCTTTGGCCCCGTAGCGCATGGCTTGCTGCACGTAATCGTCATCATCAAAGGTGGTGAGCACCAAGATTTTGATCCCCGGAAACTCTTCACAAATCTGGCGCGTCGCGGCGACCCCGTCGATCTCGGGCATGCGCACATCCATCAAAACGACGTCTGGCTGACGCGGCGTATTGTAGAGGCTGGCGACCTGCTCGACGGCCTGTTGGCCATTCTCGGCATCGCCGACCACAGTTAGATCAGGCTGGGCAGCTAGCAGATTAGCCAACCCCTGGCGAATAATGGTTTGATCATCGACCAGTAAGATGCGAATCATTGGTTTACTCATCGATCTACTCAAGCCAGGTGAACCAGGGCGGTGGGCAGGGGCAAAATGACGCTGATGCGGCAGCCTGCGCCAGGAGCACTCCAAATCTGGCAGGTGCCTTCTAGGGCGGTGGCTCGTTCGCGCATGCCTCGTAGGCCAAAACCAGTCGTGTTTTTGCTGGGGTCAAAGCCTTTGCCATTGTCGAGCACCTGCAGGTGGAGTCGATGCGATTTTGTGAGTAATCTGACCTGCACCAGCTGCGCTTGGCTGTGCTTAACGGTGTTGGTTAAGGCTTCTTGAACGATGCGGAAGAGAGCGAGGCAAACGTCTTCGGGGAGGGCGTCAGGGAGTTCTACTTGATAGTCTGGGACAATATTGGCGGGCTGGCAGATCTCTCTGATTAAGGTCGGAATGGCTTGGTTGAGGGGGGCATCCTGCAAGGGGTCTGTGCGCAGGGCTGAGACCGATTTAGAGACGTCTCGCAGGGCGCGGTAGGCCGATTCGGTCGCTGTCGTCAAGTAGTCGCGAGCGCGGTGGGCCTGGGGTGGCAAGAAGAGCAAAGCATTTTCGAGCAAAATTGTCTGAGCCGTGAGGGAATGCCCCAGAGAATCGTGAATCTCTCGGGCGATACGGTTGCGCTCTTGCAGAGTCGCCTGGTTTTCGACTTTGACGGCATAGGCGCGCAACTGAGCGTGGGCGATCGCCAAGTCTTGCTGACTGCGATAAACCGACAGCAGCGCATTGACCAGCAGCAATACGAATACCAGCACTAGCCCAAAAAAGATAATCAGATTCGTCTTAATGGCATTTATTTGCCAGTCGGTAGGTGGGGTCCCCAGCTTTTGCACGATGAGGGGGGGCACGGGGATGTCTCCTCGGGCAAAGACCACCATGCCGTGTAGGGTAAACACAATCACCACGACGGCTACTCGCCACCCGCCCTGTAGCATTTGGCAGCTCCGGATCACGATTACCATGCCGAGGAGTGGTAGCAGCGGCGTCACTGTGGACGATTGCCCCGTGTAGAGCGTCAATATGAGCAAGCTGCCTAACTCAATCACCGTGTAACTGAGCTTCGGTAACCATCGCTGCGGCAAGTGTAAGCCCATGACAGCGATTCCCAAAATCAGGCTAATTTCCACCCAAGCCACTCGTTGATCGGGGAAGAGCGCCATCGAAGATAGGGTGGCTAAGGCCGCCATCCCCAACAGAATCCACTCCACATAAAGGAGCTGTTTAAAGGGGGCATGCGATCGCCTGACATCTGACTTCACGAGAGGAACTCCGCAGTGCAACATCCGCCGGATATAGGCCAGCGGTCAATAAATGAGAACCCGTGCCCCAGGGTTGAGCTGAACCGGCTTGAGACCGGTTGACGGGCGGCAAGACCCGTTATCCTCACCCAAAGTTCTCTCCCCAACTGGGAGAGAACTGCGAGAACGCTCGACTGCCCTCTGCCATTACGGGAGAAATGGCAGAGGGCAGTCGAGCGGGTCTCTTTGAGCATGGTGAGGTGACCAATTAGGCCGTCATCTAGGGAACACATTTCAACTTTACTGGTTACTCCCTGCCGACAGCTAGCGGCGAATGTCCTATTCGCCCGGCTGCCGCTTAGGACAATTCTCCCAGTTTGAGTTGCGACATTTGGCCTACCGACTTTGGGAGATTTGCTTCAGGTGCGATCGCGGTCACGCCCCCTAGGATTGGCCTATCCCACAGGGTTCGATTCAAGTTTTTGAGTTCACACCCTGAAACTCAGGAGTCTACGTTCTATGGGAGTTTGCGTTCTATCCTCATTTTGGAGAAATCAAATGAGCTTTAAAAAAGCTTTAATGCGAACCACATCTAAAGTGTTGCTGGTCAGCGTTGGCGTGGGGGCTCTGCTCATCGCCACCCCGCGTTTGGCCGTGAGTCAATCCGCTGGAGCCAACCGTGAGGCCATTCGATCGCTGAACCTGAGCCGGTCGCAGATGCAGGAGCTGCGGGGCGTCATGCAGGGCTATCAGTCTGAACTCGAGGATATTTTGACCTCAGAGCAGCAGCAGCAGTTAGCCGATCTCAAGGAAGACATGCAGGATGAGTCTGCTACCGATGACCCCCCTGATCTCGTCACAGAGCTTGACCTCAGTGCAGATCAAGCCAGCCAGTTGGACAGTCTGCAGGTAGACATGACAGACGCTGTGCAAGGAATTTTATCGGCAGAACAGTTTGAAGAGGCGCAAGATCTCGGCTTGCTGGGCTTGTAGCGAGTCCTCGTCACTCACCTCAGTTTCTTGCAGATGACACTCCCTCACGCTCCTCTGGATGCCTGGAAACTGGTGCCCAGAGGAGTTTTCTGAAAGCTAATCCAAATTCACTCTCTCCCTTTAGGGTGCATCAACCCAGAGCGAGGCGTTGCGGCAAAACGCTGCGCGATTGCTAACGTACCGCCATCCATACTACCTTCCCGTATCTGAAATACTGTCTTTGATCGTTGTGATATGAAAACAGAGCACTCTTTGTCGCCACCCAGCCAGACCGAGGAGGCGATTGACCTGCCCGAGCCCTTGCGCCCAACTCGCCGCCGTTTGCCGACCTGGGCGATCGTGTTGGGGGTGTTAGGGCTGATCTTGATGGGACTCATTGGGCTGCGGCTACTGCGGGGGCCGCGCGCCACCCGCGAACAGTCCTTGACTGCACTAACTCAGCCGGTAGAGACCTCGCCTCTCACGGTGCGAGTTGAGGGCACTGGTAGCGTGGTGGCGCAAGATACCGTTAACCTCAGTCCTAAAATCGCGGGTCGCCTAGAAAGTTTATACGGCGAGCAGGGCGATCCAGTGCAGGCAGGCGAGATCCTCGCCCAGATGGAAGTGGGCACTTTGACCGACGAACTCAGGCAGGGTCAGGCCCAGCTCGCTCAGGCCGAAGCCGACTATGCCAAAGCGCTGGCGGGCAATCGCTCGGAAGACATTCGGCGGGCTGAGGCTGAGGTGACTGCGGCTCAATCTCAGGTGACTTTGGCCGCGACGCAACTGGTGCGCTACCGCGAGCTAGCCGCCCAAGGGGCGATTTCCCAGAGTGAGCTGGATCAGTACGTCACCGAAGCGGATAGCGCCGCCGCGAACTTCGAGCAGGCTCAGGCTCAACTAGAAGAAACGGCCAGCGGCTCTCGCCCTGAAGACATTACTGCTGCCGCCGCTGCCGTGGCGGCTGCCGCCGCTCAAGTGGCCGCGGTTGAAACGCAAATTGAAGAAGCGGTGATTCGCGCCCCCTTTGACGGCGTCATTACTCAAACTTACGCCACTATCGGGGCGATTGTGACTCCGACCACATCGGCTTCCGCGACCGCGTCGGCGACCTCGAGCTCAATTTTGGCGATTTCCTCCGGGCTGGAGGTCGAGGTGGATGTCTCGGAGGCCAACATCGCCCAAGTGCAGGTGGGCCAATCGGTCGAAATTGTCGCTGATGCCTTCTCTCAACAGGTGTTTAGTGGTGAGGTTAAGCGCATCGCTCCGGAGGCGGTGATTGAAAACAACGTGACCCTATTTCAAGTGGTGGTGACGCCTCTGACGGGTCTGGATCAGCTGAAATCGGGCATGACGGTCGATGCCACCTTTATCGGCGAAACGGTGGTCGATGCCTTGATGGTGCCGACCGTGGCGATCGCCACCGAGGCCGGGCAATTGGGCATACAGATTGCGGATGACGAGGGCAATCCTACGTTTCAGCCCGTCACGGTCGGTCTTACCCAAGATGGCAAGACTCAAATTTTGAGCGGGCTAGAGGCGGATGACCAGGTGTTCATTGATTTACCGGAAGTGGAGCGTGAGCGTCCTTCTTTCCCTCCCTAAATCTCAAGACTTCGGCGTTTGAGTAAGACTCAGAGCCGCCGAGATTCCTCCCCGGCTCTCGCCAGCCGCATACCAAGGGTGCAAGGGTGAACCCCAACAGCGCGGTGTCCATGTTTTGGAGAAAGTCGATCATGATGTTTAGACGACCTGACCAAAAGAAAAACCATGTTGGGTAGGCTTCCTAGCCTGCCCTGACCGACCGGTTTGTAGCTCCTCAACCGACCGGTTAAGAACGGCCAGGATGGCCATCAAACTTGCCCGTAACAAGCTTGAGTACAAGCATCCCGCAAATAGCCTCGTCCACCCAAGGGTGTAGAGGAGCCTTGATTTTTACCCCTCAATACGATGGCCTATAACCTCTTTGAAAATGCCACGATGGCGATCAAAACCCTGGGCGCCAACAAGCTCCGCAGTGGCTTGACCATGCTGGGCATTATTATCGGCAATGCTTCTGTGATTGCGATGGTGGCCGCCGGACAGGCGGCCCAGGGCTATGTCACCCGCCAATTTGAGTCATTGGGAACGAACGTCTTATTTGTCACCCCAGGCGATGCCCAACGCGGGCCCACAGCGGGAGTGAGTCGGGCTGATACCCTCACCCTGGCGGATGCTGCAGCGATCGCTGCCGAAGTGCTCGCCGTTAGCGAAGTTTCACCAGAAAAAAGCCAGCGTCTGCGGGTGACTCATGGCGCTGCCGAAACCCAGGCCAATGTGCTGGGTACGGTTCCCGAATATTTAACCGTGCGTCAGGTGACGCTGGCCCAGGGGCGGTTTCTGAGCCCCGTGGATGCTCAGAGCAATTTGCCGGTGGCGGTTTTAGGGAGTGAAACGGCCCAAACTTTATTTGGCGATCAGGATCCCATTAATCAAGGTATTCGAGTCGATAACGTCAGATTTATGGTGGTGGGGGTGATGACTCCTCGCGGCTCATCCTTTGGCCAAAACCAGGATGAGACAGTCTATATTCCGATTCAGGTCATGGTTAACCAGATTACGGGTCAGGGCGTCGGCAAAACTAGCCCGACGGTGCAAACCATTGCCGTGTCGGCCCGCGATGCCACCAGTGCGAGCGCGGCCATCTATCAAATTACGAACCTGCTGCGGCTGCGCCACGGCCTGTTAACTCAGGAAAACGACTTTACCGTACAAAGTCAGCAAGATTTGCTCGACACGGCGGCCAGCATTACCGACATTTTGATCCTGGTGCTGGGATTTACTGCCGGGATTTCGCTGCTAGTAGGGGGCATCGGCATCATGAACATCATGCTGGTGTCGGTGAGCGAGCGCACTCAGGAAATTGGCCTGCGCAAAGCCATTGGCGCGAAGGGGAGCGATATTTCGGCGCAATTCACGATCGAATCGATCATCTTGGCGGTGATTGGGGGTGTGATTGGCTCCAGCTTAGGCATTGTCTGCATTGTGATTTTGACTCTGACCACTCCTTTAAGTGCAGGTATTAGCCTGTCGGCGATCGCGATTTCATTCACGGTGTCGGGCAGCACCGGGCTGATTTTTGGCCTGTTGCCGGCTCGCCGTGCTGCCAACCTTGACCCCATTGTGGCCTTACGGAGCTAAACCTATGCCCCTGATTAAACTGCAACACATCAGCAAAACCTACGGTGTTGGCGATCTCGAAGTGCACGCGCTGCAAGATGTCAGCCTGAGTATTGACGCCGGCGAGTATTGCGCCATTGTCGGGTCATCGGGCTCCGGCAAATCGACTGCGATGAACCTGATCGGCTGCTTAGATCGCCCTTCTCAGGGGCACTATCGCATCGATGGCATTCCGGTCGATACGCTGGAGGCTGATGCCCTCGCCGACATTCGTAATCGCAAAATTGGCTTTGTGTTTCAGCAGTTTTATCTGCTGCCGCAACTCACCGCAGTCGAAAATGTGATGCTGCCGATGGTGTATGCCAATGTGCCCCTGCCGCAGCGGCGATCGCGGGCGATTAAGGCCTTACAAAAAGTGGGCTTGGGCAATCGCCTGGAGAATCGCCCCAATCAACTTTCGGGCGGGCAGCAACAGCGAGTGGCGATCGCGCGGGCCATTGTGAATCGTCCCAAACTGCTGTTGGCTGATGAACCTACCGGCGCGCTCGACTCCCAGACCAGCCGGAGCATTTTGGAGATTTTCAAAAATCTCAACCGCGATGGGATGACGTTGGTGATGGTGACCCACGACGAGGCCGTGGCGCAGCAGTGCGATCGCGTCATTACCTTTCGCGATGGTGAAGTGCTGAGCGATCGCCCGACGGCACCAGTCGCTATCACCCCTGTGAATCAGAGATAAGGGATCTGCGCTTAAATAACATCCCATTTGTGGAAACGTTTTTTGTAGGGGTTTGGCATGCCAAACCCCTACGATCGGTACGTTATTTTCAAGCCAATCCCTAAGCATCCGTTTTGTTCACTGGGCGAGGGCGGCACGGCAGCGCTGGCTTTGCATCGACCACTGGGAGCCAGCGATTTGTTTAGAACAAAGCTACTATTGGGTGGCAGGTGTGACAACGTTGCGCTGGCTACTGGGCAGGACTGGGTTAACCTTGGCGATCGCTCGCTAGATTTAGCGTTCTGAGAATGCTGCTAACGCTCCTGGTGGATGTTTTGCCCAAATCTCAAGCTGCTTTTAACCCGCTTGACTGCTAGTCTTGTGGCAGCATAACCCCGGTGGGTAGTCTGACCGCCGCAGTTACCCCATTGATGGAGTTCCAGAGCATGATGGATTTTTTGGATCGCGTCGAAACCTCGCAGCGCATTGGCAAAGTGGTGAAGTCGAATTCTCACTGCGACTACGTCATTCAGGTGGACGACAGCCATGATGTGGTGACGCCGCCGCAACCCGGCGACTATGGCTTTGGTCGCTTCGTCGCGCTAGAAGATGGCGATCGCCACTGGGCTGTGGGGCTGATTTATAACTCGCAGCTGGTCAATCCGATGTTTCTCAATAACGGGCCGCGGCTGTCGAGCGAGCCAGATCCGATCTTCACCCCCGACCTGATTAGCGAAACCCGCACGCTGCTGGGTGTGGTGCTGGTCGGCAGTTTGGAGAATGAGGGCGATCGCGTCTACGGTCAGCACGGCATTCCTAAAGAAGTGGTGCCTGTCAACACCGATGTCTACAGCCTGGATACCGAAACGGTGCACCACTTTCACTGCAGCGCTGACGGTCAGCCTCAGTTTCGCTATTACAGCCATTTACTACGCTCTGGCGGCTTCTTTGCCGCTCAGTTGACGCAGCAGGTGCTAGCCGAATTGATTGACAGCAACCTGTTTGTCGGGGCTGACCAGCGAGCCTTGACGGTGCTGTGCAAAGAACTTTCCTGGAAAAATACGATGGGGGCGATGCGTTAACAGCCTAGATAAGTCGGTAGCCATCAATCAACATGGCTGGGGGTTTGTTGTGGCAATGGCCCAACGCACCGCCAAAGATGGCTTTGGTGCGCAGGCTAGGCGATGCAACACCCACGATAATTAAGGCTGTCTACTGACCGTACGAATTTCCAGTGTCGCGACTGCGCCGGTCACTGGCGCTAATTGGCTGTCGATGCCAGCCTGCAGCCGGGCAACGGCATTTACGGATGGTTCAATGTAGCGCTGCTATTGTACTTCCTGGCTCTATCGCCGCTTGAGAGAGCAACAGACGTCCCAAGCTCTGAAAAGGTTTCCTATGGGTTCTTACTGTCGATACGGAACCCTGTTCTGATACCGAGTAATTTTTCTATACTGAGAGTGTGAACGGGGCGCAAAATTGCTCAATACACTGTCAAGTGAGAGTTTTGCTCCCAATAAAAAACCGACAGGACTCCCGTGTGTCTGTCGGTCTGTGTGTGTTCCCTGTAGATGACTCGGCTAGAGTTGAGTCAATATCAGTATGTTCAACTAAGTAGTTTTATCCAAGGATCTCTGTCACCCGACAAAGTGAGAGTGATCACACCAATTCTCCAGATAAGTCAAGGTTGGTGTGACCCATTTATGCAGGGGGAGTCCTACCCTGCCAGGGCGCTGCTAGCAGACCTGCTTTTACCCTGGAAATGGGCGGTAAAATAGGGCGGATTCTCAAGTTGGATACCCTGAATGGCTGCACCTTTTTCCCCCGATGAGATTGCTTCAGAGGGCATCAAACCGGACGAGTACGAAGAGATTGTCAGACGACTGGGTCGTCACCCCAATCGGGCTGAGTTGGGCATGTTTGGGGTGATGTGGTCAGAGCATTGCTGCTACAAAAACTCGCGACCGCTGCTGGGTCAGTTTCCGACGACGGGCGATCGCGTGCTGGTTGGCCCCGGCGAAAATGCCGGTGTGATTGACGCGGGCGATGGTCTGCGGGTGGCTTTTAAGATTGAATCGCACAATCATCCGTCGGCGATCGAGCCGTTTCAAGGAGCAGCGACCGGGGTCGGCGGCATATTGCGTGACATTTTTACGATGGGGGCGCGACCGATCGCCGTGCTGAACGCGCTGCGCTTTGGTGATTTGCAAGATGCGCGTACGCGGCGCATTTTTAGCGGGGTGGTGTCGGGCATTGCCCACTATGGCAACTGTTTTGGTGTGCCCAACGTCGGCGGTGAAATTTATTTTGACCCGGCCTATGCGGGCAATCCCCTCGTTAATGCGATGGCGATCGGCCTGATGGAAACGCCGGATATTGTGAAATCGGGCGCGTCGGGCATTGGTAACCCGGTGCTGTATGTGGGCTCGACCACGGGCCGTGACGGCATGGGTGGGGCTAGCTTTGCCAGTGCCGAACTCAGCGATGCGTCTCAGGACGATCGCCCGGCGGTGCAGGTGGGTGACCCCTTTCTCGAAAAATCGTTGGTGGAAGCTTGTTTAGAGGCATTCAAAACCGGCGCGGTGGTGGCCGCTCAAGATATGGGGGCGGCGGGCATCACCTGCTCGACTTCAGAAATGGCGGCCAATGGCGGCGTGGGCGTCGATGTGGATCTCGACAAAGTGCCCAGCCGGGAAACGGGCATGGTGCCCTATGAATATCTGCTGTCAGAGTCGCAAGAACGCATGCTGTTTGTGGCGCATCAGGGGCGTGAGCAGGAGCTAATTGAGATTTTTGAACGCTGGGGACTGCATGCTGTGGTTGTGGGTGAGGTGATTGCCGAACCCATTGTGCGCATCCGCTTTCACGGCGAGATTGCGGCTGAGATTCCGGCGAATGCGCTGGCGGATGACACCCCCCTATATCACCGGCAACGGATGGCTGAGCTGCCCGACTATGTAAAGACGGCGCGGCAGTGGTCAGAGGCTGATTTGCCGTCGTGCGATCGCACCGGGCTGCACTGGAGCGACATGCCACAATCCTGGACAGCAGTGCTCAAGACCCTGTTGGACAGTCCTAGCATTGCTTCCAAGCGTTGGGTCTATCGGCAATATGACCAACAAGTGCAGAACAACACCGTGCAGCTGCCCGGTGGCGCGGATGCGGCAGTGATCCGCCTGCGGCCGCAGACGGGCGATCAGGCTCAGGCGTTTGTGAATACGCGCAAGGGGTTAGCCGCCACGGTCGATTGCAATGGTCGTCACGTGTATCTCGATCCTTACGAAGGGGCCAAGGGGGCGATCGCCGAGGCGGCGCGTAACCTCAGCTGTGTCGGGGCTGAACCCGTCGCCGTGACGGATAATTTGAATTTTGGCAGTCCGGAAAAGCCAGTGGGCTACTGGCAATTAGCGGAGGCGACCCGTGGCCTGGCCGATGGCTGCCGCGATTTTGCGACGCCCGTCACGGGGGGCAACGTCTCGCTCTATAACGAGACTCTCGACAGTGATGGCAACCCCACGCCAATTTATCCCACGCCAGTAGTCGGTATGGTGGGGCTGCTCGCAGACGTCACCCAGGCTTGCGGTCAGGGCTGGCGACAGGCGGGCGACACGATCTATCTGCTCGGCTTGGGGCTGACGGAGGCGGTGGCGGCACCCGATCTCGTCACGCTGGGCGGGTCGGAATATTTAGCGGTGCTCCATGGCACAGTGGCAGGACGACCCCCGCGCATTGAGGTGGAGCGAGAACAGCAAGTGCAGGCGGCTTGTCGTCACGGCATTCACCAGGGGTGGATTCAGTCGGCCCACGACTCTGCGGAGGGGGGCTTGGCTGTGGCCCTGGCAGAATCTTGCATCAGCGGTCAGGCGGGGGCGCAAATTGAGGGGGCGATCGCGGCTGACTCTATCCGTTGGGATCGGCTCTTGTTTGGTGAAGGCGGCGCGCGCATTATTGTTTCCGTCGCGCCGGAGGCGATCGCCGACTGGGAAGCCTACCTGGCCGAAAATCTGGCAGGCAACTGGCAAGCAATCGGCACGGTGGGCGAGGCGGACAGTCCGCTCCAAGTGGTCATCGATGAGCACACGATAATTGACGCGGATTTATCTGACATCACGTCAGTGTGGGCAACCGCGATCGAGCGCCGCTTAGAATAATCCAAAATAAAAAATACGCCATCTGAAGAACCCGGTTTCTGGAAACAGGTCAACAGTCTAGGGCAAGTTTTTCCTAGAAACCGGGTTCTTGGCTAGGTGATTTCTTGGCATCATCTACAACAGATGATGTGAGTCGACTGTCGCAACAGGAGTTGTCAGCAGGTATTATTCTTCAACGCTGAGGCGGCGGGTGTCGATGAAGATGCCATCATCGCTGATCAAGACGGCAGAAACCCAGCGCTGATCAGGCTTGTCGGAGGCGGTACCAATTTTAAACAGGCCGCCCGCCGATAAGGCTTCGAGGTTAAGCGGGCGGGGCGTTAAAAAGTCTTCAGCAGTCACGCCTTCGTTGACGGCGACCCCCAGCAGCAGGCGATCGCCCAGTGGCTCTGCCACAATGGCGTCAAAGCTAAATGCCTCGCCCGGTGCGACCGTTTCGGCCAGTCTGACATCGACTGTCGGGGGCATGGTGCCTGACATCAGTTGGGTTTGCTCTGACAAAATGGTTTGGGCCACAACTTGTCCGCCCGCATAGTTTTGGCGTGATTCCACCGTCGAGGTCAGGGCTAGGTCACGCCCGTCGATTGATTGCGTACCCGTGATGGTGGTGAGCGTTTCTGCGACCAAGATATCGCCGTTTGTTTCCCAAGAGAGCAGCTCAACATCGTAGGCCAGGGTCGAATACTGCGCCCAAAATTCACTGAGGGTCGTCTGATATTGGTCACGCGTAAAGTCATCTGGCCCGATGAAGTCACTGCCATAAAGGGCCATGAGCTGCTCAATATTTTGGGCATTGGCCGCTGCCTCAATGGCTGCGATTGCGCTCGTGAGTTCGGCGGGGGCGGTCTCAGCGGTCTCAGCTTGGGCTGACCCCGATAGGCTCAAACTGCCCAGCAAAGCACTCGCGCAAGCGACAGAAACGACCGATTTTTTGAACCCAATCATCGACAGTACTCAACGTCTCGTTTTCGCCTCTTACCTTAGCGCGGAATGGTAAGGCCAGTGGTTAACCAGTAGACAGTCAGTGAGCCGTCGTTATGCCGATTCTCCGGGATCAGACTCCGAAGGCAAGCTTGGCAGTGCAAGGGAGATCAGGGGCAAGGGGGCAGATTTATCGTGTTGTTTTAGAGCCTCAGCATGATGGGGCGATCAGGAGCAACAGCACATGGTTAGCTGATTTACAGACAGCTTGAAGGTTGCGGCGTGAACTTCGTTGAACGATGCAGACTCGCCTGCCGTGGCAAACGTGACGCCACCATGCCAGTGCGCCTGCTCCCTGGCCCTCTGGCCCCTTGCCCAAGACAAGGTGAGCCGCAGTCTCCTAGCCATCGAGCCATTTTGCGAACACGGTACAATAAGCACCTAGCGAATTTACGAAGCGATGACGCAGCAACTCAAGCAAGAACTGGCGTCCATGATCGGCCCCGCCGAGTGGCAAACGCTATTGCCCCATGCGGCCCGCGACAGCGTTGTGTTGGTCAACCCTGGTTTAGACCTGGCGGATGTGGGTGTCGCTGTCGCCACCGACAACGTCAGTTCTGTGCAGCGGTGGATCAGTGAAGCGTTGATTACGAAGCCCACGGTTGAGCAATTGGAATATTGGGAGCGCGATCGCAGTCGGGAGTTTCAAGCCTTAATTGTGCAGCCCTATGTGCTGATTCAAGGCACTGAGAGCGATGATGCCGTCTAACCGCAGCAAAGCTCGCATTTCCTTTCGTTTTGATCGGCACACGGCCCGATAAGCTGAAATAAATCTCGTTACGAGCGCACTATCCCTATGGGTCATCGCGTGTCTTCGCAGGCCAAACCAGTTCGGCGACTGAGTTTCTTTCGCACGCCGCGGCCCTGGCTGGCTGCCTTCTGGAAGTTTTCTCGCCCCCATACGATTATTGGCACCAGCCTCAGTGTGATTGGGGTCTTTGTTATCGCTTGGACGGTGATGCCAGAGGGGGCACTGACGCCAACTCTGACTCTGTTTTCGCTGCTGCTGCCGTTGATTGCCTGCCTGGCGGGCAACGTTTATATCGTTGGGCTAAATCAGATCGAAGACGTCGAGATCGATCGCATCAACAAGCCGAGCTTGCCGATTGCCTCGGGTGAGTTTTCGCGCCAAGATGGCTGGGGCATTGTGCTGTTAGCTGGGGCGCTGAGCGTTTTTCTGGCGGTGTTGGGGGGCTGGTGGTTGCTGACGACGGTGCTGCTGAGCTTGATCATCGGTACTGCCTATTCTATGCCGCCGATTCGCCTCAAGCGGTTTCCCTTCTGGGCTTCGACCTGCATTTTGACGGTGCGCGGTGCTGTGGTAAACCTGGGGCTGTTTTTGCACTACCGGGGCCAGCTGGGGTTGCCGCTGGGCATTCCAGGCAAGATGTGGGCGCTGGCCGCCTTTGTGGTGGTTTTCAGTATCGTGATTGCGATCTTCAAAGACATTCCTGATCTAGAGGGCGATCGTCGCTACAACATCACCACGTTTACCGTGCGGTTGGGGCAGACGCGCGTGTATGAGATGGCGCGGTTGATTTTGAGCCTGTGCTATCTCGGCATGATCGCCGCGACGCCTTGGATAGAAGGAGTGAACTGGCTGTTTGTGCTAATCACCCACGGGGCGCTATTGGGCCTGTTTTGGTGGCGTAGCTATCGCGTCGCCATGCCTAATCAGGCAGCGCCGGCCACGACGTCCATGTCTTTCCCGGACTTTTATCAGTTCATCTGGAAGCTCTTTTTTCTGGAATACATTTTGTACCCGATCGCCTGCCTGTTGGGTTGAGGCGGAAACGCTGTCCTCGTTGCTGGCGGCCAGCTCAAACTTATGGTCTGTGGGCATTGCCCACCCTCCGGCTCCGGCATGTCCTTAATGTTGCCTGCCGACTCCCGCATTCCGCTGTCCTAGGTATCGGCTATGAGTCTCTTGCCAATACTGACAACATCATCTGTGGCGTAACCCAGACCCCGATAAAAGTCCAGTACCTGCCGATTGGAACTGCGAATAACAATATTGAGTTTGGGACACCCCATTGAAGTTAAGAGACGTTCGACTTCGGTCATCAGGGCTTGGCCATACCCTCGCTGCTGAAACGCCGGGGCCACAGCCAGATAAAACACGGAACCGCGGTGGCCGTCGTAGCCTGCCATGGCTGAGGCGATGAGCTGTCTGTCTAGCTCCCCGACTAACAATAAGTCAGGCTGGATGGATATTTTCCGCGTGATGTCTTGATCCGGGTCATTCCAGGGGCGAGTCAGTTCGCAAGCTTGCCACAGAGCGATGAGTGATTGTCGATCTTGCTCCCGGAACTTTCTGATTTCCATCGTTATTTTTGTCTGGTCAGATATCCACCGTCTGATGCCTCTGCTGCTGGGCGATCGCCGCCGGGCAGCCCTCTCCTGATTTACAGCAGGCCGCGATGGCGAATAAAGACGAGAATCGTCGCCCAAGCGCCGAGGGCCACTTTGAGCGCAACCAGAATATTGAGCAGCGGAATCCAGCCGCCGCTGACCAGTGTGCCCAGCTCACCGGTCGGCAATTCTAGGCCCATTAACGACAGCACTGCGATCACGATGAAAATCAGTACCGAAACTTTTTCTAGCGTGGCGGCGCGCCAACGTTTATAGATGGCTTCCATCCACTGCGACGAAGAGGTGATGGCCACTAGGCCGATCGCAGTGCCCCCCGCCACCCCGGCGGCAAACCCCCCACCCGGACTCAAATGGCCGCGAATGGCGAGTTCGATGCTGACCAAGGCGGCGATCGTGGCTCCGAGTCGGGCCAGCACAATTGAGGGGGCGTCGTCGAACTGATAAATCGTGCAAGACGGCTGCTCATCGGCGAGCAAAAACCGGACTCCCATGATGGCGATGGTGAAGACGACCACTTCAAAAATCGTGTCGTACAGCCGGTTGCGAAAGATAATGCCTGACACGGCATTGGCGACGCCGCTGTCTTGCACTACTAGCTCAACCATCGGCAGTTCAGCCGTGTCGATCGCCGGGTTGGGGAACACCAGCATTTGTATATACAGCGCGATCGCGGCCGCGACATAAACCCATCTCATGGCTGACTCTCCCAAATATTGTGCCTAGCGTCTGGCGAGTCGCTAATATTAGCGGCGGTAATTTGTCGCGAGCGACAAAAACTGACGCTAGCCAGGGTAGGCGGCACACCGTTTTGCACAATTTCCAGGAGTCTCGGCAGTCGGACGCTGAGGTGGTAGGGCGCACTCGCTGTCGACTGAGCGGTTGTCGGGGTGAGGGTCTCGGTCACCGCTGTGCAGGTGGCATGAATTTCTTTTTTTTCTAAGGCAAACTGGAGCGCCTGGGGGCTGGCATAGGGCACGATTTCGAGACGCAGATAATGGCGACTCAGGGCTTGACGGAGTGCTTTTGACAAGGGCTGAGCGAGGGGGGGCTCCTGTGAGGCGGGCTCGTCGGGGTTACAGGGCGCGGCGGCCAACAGGCCTAACCGTAGGCTCATGGACGATCGCACCGCAATGGCATACAGCGTGATCGACAGCATCGTACCCACTAGGGCTTCCGTCAAGGCCACATCGGCGGCCCCAAACAGGGCGTACACGAGCGCCGCGACGGCCCCCACGATGCCACGAATCACCAGGGCATGATACGGGTTTCTCTGGGCGACCAACATGCCCGCCGTTAAGGGCAGCAGCACCGCGATCACGACGATATAAAAATCTTCAAACATCATCCCCCCCGGTGCTGGAGCAGTAGGCCAACACGTATCCCAAGACCGTATTCCAAATGGCTAGAGAAATCAGGGCTAGCACCAGCAGCGGCCACTCACTGGGAATTTTGAGCAGCAACCCGACCACGATACTCATGGAGCCCAGCGTATCCGACACCGAGAGGCTGTGCAGCTTGAACAGGACTGAGCGTTCTCCTAAAAGCGGCAAGGTGCCCCAAAACCAAAAGATAATGCCCGAAACAATCAGGCCATAGCTGAGAACATCAATCATAGTTCGTTCATTCGTCTGAGGACGTGGGCTAACAGCATGAGGGAAGCATTGCCAACGCTTAAAATGAGCACCCCGACGAGGCCAATCATCCAGTCGTCACGTAACACTGAAACGACCAAAATCATGATGGAAGTCTTGGTGGCAATGCTCGCAAAAGCGAGCATAGTTTGCCAAATATCCTCATCTTGCCAAGCTTCATAGATCGGAATAAGCAAAGCCAACGTCATGGCGATTAAGATTCCATTCATAGGGCCAGTGAAGCCTGCTGGCTAAAGGAAAAACGCATCTAAAAACCTCATTAATTAAAGACCAACCAAAATTAAATTAGTGATGTTTAGCTGTTGATTCTCTTGACTTTTGCTCGTTTACCCTGCTTGGCTTGCTGCCGTCGCCGGACTCGATGAACTTCATACAAACCGTTTTCGTGATATTTCAAAACAATGGTTTTGGGGGTAAACGTAATCAGAAAGATATCTAAAAAAATTAAACCTGGTGTGCGATTGGGTTTGACATGCTCCATCACAATATCTTCTTTAGCGTGGGGGCGAAGCATGATTTCTACGGCTTCGAAATAAGCTTGGGGAATGGCCACTAAAATTTCCCATAAAACATGTAGCCAATCCTTCAAAGCTGCCGTCAATGTCCGATTTCTGGGCAGCACGAGGGCGACGCAGACGCCAATGATGATATTGGCTGGGCGAAAATCAGCGGTCAGCAAAAACCAAATAACCAACCGTAAAACTAAATCGAGATAGCCAATCATGCCGCCACCATGCCTAACAACAACAGCAGCATGAGGCTCATGCCGCCAATTAAATGCTCAAATCGCTCGATGCCGGTGGGGAGTTTAGGGAGCCCTCGACGCAACCAGAGGCCGTAGATCGCCCAACCAGTGGCTAGGGTTGCCAAAGCCATCAACACCTTGCTGAGGCTATAGATTTCGAGGTGCTGACCACTGGCCAGCACCAGCCCACCCAACAGCAGCCCGATCGCGCACCCAAAGCCAACTTGAGCGCTCCGTTTTTCTGACTTGTCCGGGAGCTGAAAGGGGAGAAAAATAAACTTGGCAAAGGCGATCGCTGTGCCCAGAGCGGCCAGATTCATGACCCAGGTGATGGTCGGGGGCAGATCTTGCACGGTTAACGCTTTGGCCTCAAACCCCGATAGCAGCGGCATGCCCGAAATCGAGAGGGCCGCGATCGTGACGGCCAGCCACTGCCAGCGTGCCATCGGCGTCCGCTGCAGCATCTGAAATTTGCGACTGGGGAGGTTGCCCGCGAGCAAAAAGAGCACTGCCTTGGCCAACCCGTGGGTGAGGGCGTAAAAGCCTGCTACCGCTGGATTCGCCAAGACAAACCCCATTTGAGAAATCGTACTAGAGGCCAGCATACGCTTGGTATCTTTCTCAAAAATGGCGTAGGTCACCCCCAAAAAGGCCGTGCCCATGCTAAATAGCTGCACCGCTGGAGCCACGTTATCAGCCATGAGCGCTAGGCGCACGAGGGGAAAGACGCCGGTTTTGACAACGGCCCCTGACAGCATTGCCGAGACGGGGGTGTCGGCCTCGGCATGGGTCAGGGGTAACCACAGACCGGAGACAAAGATGCCGCCCTTGGTAAACAGGCCAATCATCAGCAGCGCGATCGCCGCCGGGGGGGCGTTTTGGACTGCCGTAAAGGCAAATACCCCTGTGGTCTGATATACCAGAGCCGCCCCCATGAGATAAAACAGCATGGCGGTGTTGCTGACAAACAGGTAGCGCAACCCCACCCAAATAGCGCGATCGCTGCGGGGGTAGGCCATCAGCAAAAACGCGGCGATGCCGATGACCTCTAATGCCACGTAGAGGCTAATCAAGTCAGCGCAGATAAAGACGGCGTTAACGCTGCCGTGCAAAATCACCGTTTGCGTATAGAAAAACTTTGATTTGTTTTTCTGCCAGCAGTAGAGCACTACGGCGGCGGTGACTAGGGCATTGGTTAAAACAAAGTAGCCGCTGAGCCCATCCACCACCAGCGTGACGCCAAAATTGTCGATCAGTTCGATCGTCAGGGGGGTGGGAGCAACGATGTGCCAAAGACCGTAGGCCATCGACACGCAGGCCATGCCCAAGGCAAAAAACCGATTAGATCGGGGCAACAAATAGCTGCTGAAGCCGATGAAGAGGGGCAGGGCAATCCAAACAATGGTGGGTGTGTTCATGGTGTGTTGCTCTGCTCGATCTCGCTGGTCTCTAGCGTGGGATTATCGCGTGACAGCTTCATGACGCCCACCAGCATCAAAGCTTGAATCGAAAAGCCGATGACGATCGCCGTCAAAATTACCGCCTGAGGCACCGGATCCGCGTAGGCTCCCGCTTGGGTACCGGTCACAATCGGAGCCAAGAATCCGCCCCGCGCCGCCACCAGCACATAAAACGCAATCACCCCAGTACTCATCACATCCATCGAGAGGATTTTCATGATCAGGTTGCGCTTCCAAATAATGCCGACAAAGCCAATGAGAACAGTGGCAAAGACCCAAGCCGCCAAAATTGCCTGGGCCGTCATCGGCAGGGTTAACGGGGGAGGAGTCGTCATGAATAGCAGGCGATCGGTGAATAGGGGGATGGAAGCTAGAGAGCAAAGCTCAAACATAGGCCGCAATAATTCATAGACTAAATACTATCATGACCTTGTTTTCCATTAACTGAAGTCTAGTGAATTTTATTCGGCGGTAGGGCAATTCGCTCTCCTCTTTCCCAATCCTGCCATCCCTGGTTTGATAGAACTGTTCTGTCTGAGAGCTTGCAACCGATGCCCCTGATTAAGGTTCAAACTTCGCTGCCCACCCCTGATAAAGCGGACGTTGAGGCTATGTTGAAGGCGCTATCCAGCAGCCTAGCTACTCACTTGGGTAAACCCGAAGCCTACGTGATGACGGCGTTTGAAGGGGACGTGCCGATGACCTTTGGGGGCTCGACCGACCCCGTTTGCTACATCGAAATTAAAAGCGTCGGCACCATGGGCGCTAAAACTAAAACCATGAGTCAAGACTTTTGCGCCCAGGTAGAAGGAACCCTGGGCGTGCCCCAAAACCGCACTTATATCGAGTTTGCCGACGCCGCTGGTGCCATGTGGGGCTGGAACGGTAAGACCTTTGGTTAAAACGGCACGTCGCTGCCGGGAGACGAAGAGGGCTTGGGCTTATCCCCTTTCGGAGACTGACCGTTCTGCTCGCTGGCGGCCTCCTCATTTTCGTCATCATCTAGGTTGACGATTTGGCCGTTAAAAAACTCGGCAAAACTTTTGACCGCTCGATCTAAATCGGTGCTGGGCTGCCAATCGGCTGCCGGTGTGGCGGTGGGCGATGCGGCGGATGGCGCGGCGGCGGGCGGTGGGCTCGCTGCTGGACTGGTGGCAGGCCGATACGGTGCGGCTGGAGGTTGGTATGGGGCCGGTGTGGCTGCTGCCCCGCCACCCAGGGATGGCGGGGCCGGTGAGGGGCCAGAGCCGGCCCCAGACGATGGACTGTCTGGCGGGGCGTCGGCGACCTCTAACGTGACTTTGACCGGTTGGCTAAATAACTGCTCAAAGGCTGCTTCAATATTGGCCACGCGGCCCTGCGCCATTTTGAACAGCGGCTTGGATTTGATGCCAATGCGGGCCACGCGCCCGTCGTAGTGGATCAGGTGGCCCTGCTGCTGCAGTAGGGCTCGGGTACCCATGGGCTGCAGATGGGCGATCACCTGGGCCCAGGTGGCGACCAGTTCGGCGGGCGTGGTCGCTGTGTTGTCCGTTGTGGATACGTCAACGTTGGGTTCGGCGATCGCGGGCGGTTCCGCCGCCGGTTCACTCGATGGCGAGGTCTCGGGTGGCTGGGTCTCGGCCGCAGTGGGCGGTGCCTGGGGTGGTGTGGTCGGCACGGTCGGCGGCAGTGCTGGTGCAGCAGCAGCGGGCGGCGGTGTTGAGGTGGGTACCGCCGGTGCCACTGGTGGCGTGACTGGGGGTGACGTTGGGGCCGGCACCGGTGCTGCGGGTCGCGCTGGGATCGATGGCGCGGCAGCGATCGCCCCCACCCCGGCTGACACCTGCGCCGATGGCAGCAAATTCATCAAGGTCACCTCTAGCCACAGTCGCGGCTGAGTCGTGTTGCGGAGTTGCGTTTCGGCTTCGCGCAGAGTCTTTTGGCCGGTCAGCAGCAGCGGCAGCGCCACCGCCTGGGCAAAGGTTCTCATGGCTTCCCAGGTGGGCGGCGTCACGGGGACGAGATCAGCGCGATTGCCCGCCGTTTTCGCAATGATCAGGTCGCGATAAAAGCCTGCCAGATTTTGTAGCACAATCATGGGTTCGCGACCCCGATCCATCAGGCGGCGCACGGTATCGAGGGTGGTGATGCTGTCGTCAGCGGCGATCGCCTGCACCAGCGCCAGCAAATCGCGCTCGGGTACTGCCCCCACCAAATCCCACACTTTTTCAGCCGTAATCGGCGGGGCGAGCAGACTCAATTGATCCAGCAGGCTTTCGGCATCGCGCAGTCCGCCTTGGGCCACCTGAGCCACGAGCCGGAGGGCATCGTCCGTAATGTCGATCGCCTCTTGCTGGGCGATCGTGGTTAAGTGGCTGACCATCGCTTCGAGGGGAATGCGGCGAAAATCGAACCGCTGACAGCGAGAGATGATCGTCGGCAAGACGCGCTGCGGATCGGTGGTGGCGAGGACGAAAATGACCCGATCCGGGGGCTCTTCCAGCGTTTTCAGTAGGGCATTGAATGCGGCCGTGCTGAGCATGTGGCACTCATCCACCACATAGACTTTGTAGCGACATTGGACGGGCGCAAACTGGGCGCGTTCAATCAGTTCGCGAATGTTATCCACGCCGGTGTTGCTGGCGGCGTCGATTTCCACAATGTCGAGAATAGAGCCGTTGTTGACGCCGCGACAGACCTCGCACTGGCCACAGGGCTGCGGGTTCGGCGTCTCGTAGGTCAAACAGTTCAGCGATTTCGCTAAGATCCGAGCGCTTGAAGTTTTGCCCGTGCCGCGCGGGCCACAGAATAGATAGGCTGGGGCAATGCGCTGCTGCTCTAACGCATGGCTCAACGTTTGGGCGATCGCATCCTGCCCCACCAGTTGCGTGAAGGTTTGCGGTCGATATTTGTGGTGCAGCGGCTCATATCCCATAGCTCTAAGATACCGGGGGGATGGGCAAGACGGGGTAATCCTCATTCTCACTGATCGGACTCCCAATGCAAGCTGAGAAATGCGAGGGAGTAGCAGGGCGAAGGGGCAGGGGAGCAGAGGGGCTCGATATGTCGTCTGATTCCAGAGAATTGGGATAAAGACGCGGGGCTGGCATCAGTTAGTGACTTAATGGGTATACCGCAACGGTTTCAGCCCCTAACCGGCGTTTGTAGTGTGGGCGCGAGAAGGCTGGTTTCACCAGGGTTGGGAACTCACTGGTGACGGGCGCTATAGCGGCTGAAACGGTTCCTGTTCGGCGAGAAAGGCTTGCCAGTCTGTCGTCGCTTCGGGAGCAGATGCCACCCCGCGCTGCAGCAGAATGACACCATTGTCGGCGCGAATGAGGCCGTACTCGCCGCTGTCGATCCAACTGTTGACGGCGGGAATGAACGTTTCAAACCGATCGCGATCGCGCCCAAAGGCCACCTGATAACGCCGCAGTCGCCAAAAGTCAGCGGCGACGTAATCCACTGTTTGGGCGGCTCCTTGATCATCTTGATAAACCGTCATGGGCATCCGTAGCACGGCCCGTCGCCCCGACATATGGGGCACGAGGTAGGTTGTCGCTGTGACGCTCGCCTCGGGGGGAATCTCTGCCAGCAGCTGGTTGATGGACTGCGATCGCTGCCACTGCAGCGGCAACGGCACATACACCCAGGGCTGAAACGAATCGGGCACGACCAAGGCAAAAGCCCGACTGGGGTTCGTTAGCGGTACCAGCACTAGGGAAATGATCAGGCAGGCGGTCCAAAAGCGGCGAAAATTGCGCGAGGGCGATCGCGGCGTGAGCGCATTTAAGGGCTGAGCAAAGCGGCGCCAGCCCTGGCCTGCCCACCAAATTATTGCTCCGTAAAACACGCCGGGCACGACATTGAGGGCATAGCGCAGGCTGATGTTTAACCCTGACGAGCCATCTGTCAGCGTTAGCTTGAGTAATGTAGGACCCGCCATGATCCACGCTGCTGGCGACAGTGCGGGAATCAATGCCAGGGGCAACCAGTGACCGGCCAAATAGGCCAGGGTGTCATCCGGTGGCGATACCAGCTCCCGCAGCAGCAGACCCGGCTGGCTGACCATGGCCCACAGCACCTGCAGAGTCGAAGCCTCGGTATCGTCTATATATTGACCAAACTCTTCAATCATGAAGCGCTTCGAAATATCGTCGGAAAAGATGGGCATAAAAATGTTCGTCACCAGCACAAAATAGCCGACGCTCGCCGTGCAGACGGCGGCGCCAATCCACGGATGGCGGCGACTCGCCAGTAGATAGGCCCCGACGCCAAACAGCACAATTGAACTGTCTTCTCGCACGGCCAAAATCGTCAAGCACAGCAGACCAAACACCCACCAGCGCCGATATTCCATCGCGAGCAGCAGCCCAAAGACTAAAAGGGGAATCTGGCCCAAATCGTGAAAGTTGGCCAGGTAAGGATTCAAGACGGCGATCGCCCCATAAAAGCTGATCATGATCGCCAGCGACAGCCGATGTTCTAAATGCTGGCGGGCAATGAAATAGAGCAGCAGTCCAGCCACGGCGGCAAACGCGGCCTGCAGTACTGAGAGGGTGACCGGCGAGGGAAACGCGGCATAAATTGGCCACCAGATCAGCAGCGCTGGGGTGAAATGCTGCCCCAGTCGGCGATAGTCGACCCGCGGTAGCTCTCCGGTATGAATCACGTCGGTGGAAAGCTGCGACGACAGCGTGCTTTGAAAGAAGTTGCCGTGGGTGTTGTTCCAAAAGACCTGGTTGAAAATGCCCTGGTCGTAGGAAGCGTAATAGGTGAAATAGCGATGCAGCAGCAGCCCCGCGAGGAGGATGAAAAAGGCCACCGCGATCGCCACTACCCGCTTCCGATCTGGTTCCTTACGCCCATTCAGGATCATTGCCTATCGTCCTTACCCGTCAGCCGTAAAACACTCTGCCCCGTAGAATACCGTCTCCCTGTTGCTCCAGGTAACTTTGGTCGAGTTCAGGATGGTGCGCCTCTCGGCCATGGTGTCTAGCTGCATGGTCTGCCCTAACTGAAAAGTGCTGGGTCGGTAATGAGCGCTTTAATGGAGAGAGCGACTGATCTGTAGGCTCCTGATGACCCCCAAAGACCAACTCATTCAAGAACTTGACGGCGTATCCGACTCGTTGACCGCCCAAGTCTTGGACTTTTTGAGATTTCTTAAAGCAAAACCGAGCACCGTGGTGACAACGTCATCTCAGCCTCAAGCGACGCCGGTGCCGCAGTCGGCGAAGACTGCGGATACGGCTAAATCAGCGAGCGGTTTACCCACGATCAAGGCGATTTATACCGATGGAGCCTGCTCGGGCAATCCGGGGCCGGGGGGCTGGGGCACTGTGCTGTATCTGGCCGATGGTTCGAAGCATGAGCTGGGTGGGGCCGATCGCGCCACCACTAATAACCGGATGGAAATGCAGGCGGCGATCGCCGGTCTGCAAGTCTTTTTGGCATCAGGACAAACGACTCCCGTCGAGCTGTATACCGACAGTGAATACGTCAAAAAAGGCATCACCCAGTGGATCGCCGGTTGGAAGCGACGCGGCTGGCAAACGGCGGCCAAAAAGCCGGTACTCAACAAAGATTTATGGCAGCAACTGGATGAAGTGCACCAGGCAGTGGCGCAGCAAACCGGAGCCCCTGTGCAGTGGATTTATGTGCGCGGCCATGCCGGTAATGAAGGGAACGAACGCTGCGACACGATCGCCCGCGCGTTTTCTTTAAATCGAGACGTGGCTTTAACCGAGCATCCCGCCGCGATCGCGTGGGCAAAATCTGGCGCGTAGCCTGTTCAGCGATGCCAGTAGCGTTGGTGTTAGTCGCCAACGCTAGCATTGAGCACTGTCCGCAACTTAGTCAAGGATTGCTCACAGCTTACAACTAAAGATAATTCACCCATTGCTGAAGAAAAATCATGATCACGGTAATTTAGGCTAGCAAGTAAATTCAAAGATAGAGATACGTCACTGGTTGCTCAAGAAATGACTGATGCTCGACCTGTGGCCCCTTGCAATCAAAGACCTAGAATGAATTACAGACCTGTCTAAGGAATCCTATGGCTGATTCAGGTGTGAGCGAGATACTGGATACGACTGAAAACTTACCTCGAGAAGCGCGCGTCAATCAACTGCGAAATATGATTGATACCTTGAAGATTGCTGATGCGATCGCCAAAGAAGGGTATCTGATTACGAGTTCAGAACTAGCCGATTTGATGGATGTTAACGCCAGTGCGGTGACCAGCCGGGGTGAATATTGGGCGTGGCGTAATTGGTCAGTGTCGCGGGTGCGACGCGAGGGTAATCAAATTCTTTGGCAGCTAGAGCGCATCGACTAGCCCGTCACGCCCGGCGGTTTTGATCGTGATTGCCAGCACACTTTTAAGACTTTGAACACTCTCTGAATGAAATATTATCCCCTTGCAGAATCTCGTTTCTGTAGGGGGATAGTTGTGTCAGCCTGCAGTCATTGATCTGTTATTTGTCAACCTCGTTGTGAGGCGCAATACCAGTTCTGCGAATTATTTATCAGCCAGCTTTGTTCCTCAGGAAGCAATTGCGCGAATGACTGCGCTCAGTCGATGTCGCTTGAGGGCAGTCCTGGCTGGGTTGGGCGCGATCGCTCCCGCAGCCATGGCTCTGGCAACTAAGTCTCTCCTGAGCTTTAGCACCGCCTGCTCGGAGGTCGGAGGCGCGGAGATCCGGCCCTTAGCTGGCTGATGCCAACCGATTGAACGGAGCAAAAAGGGAAGAGCCATGGCCCTTCCCTCCTCGTTTTTTTGGCTGGTATGAACAGTCAAAACTACTGCAGACCGTGGTGGACAACGACGCCTAGAAGTTCCTCATAGGAGACTAACCCGTCTTGATCGCGATCGATTTTTTTGAGTTCGGCAGTCAGCTCAGCACGGTCTAGAGGAATGACTAATTTATCAATAATTTCAAACACTTCTTTGGTGGATAGCAGCCCATTATCATTCGCGTCAAATTCGGCAAACTTTTTGAGCAAGACGTAATGGGGCACCGAAACGGCTAAAAACTCCTCAAACTCAATGACCCCGTCTTTGTCAGAGTCAATTGATTGAAACCTCGACATCAAACGCTTGATTTCTTTAGCGAGAGCGAAGGCTAGAAATTCTTCCAGCTCAATTTTGCAATCTTTGTTGAGGTCAATGCTGGCAAAGTCTGCTTTGGCCACCTCTAGACGATGTTGGGGCAAGTGTCGAGCCGCTTTTGGCACACAGTTATTGAGATAGTCTTGGCTCATGCCGGTTAGTTTCTCCTAGACAAAATTGCTGGCTGGCTAGGAGTTTATCACTGGATTTCACTTCTGATGGTCTCAGGTTTGGCAGGTCTTAAGCCGATGGGGCTGATTGAGAATTCGCAAGCGAGTGTCAGCGTCATGATCCCACTGCCGTTGAGAGCTTAGTCCGCCGCCATGCCACCGTTGTGAGCGATCGCGGCGGCCGGTAAAGCCCGAGCTGCAAGATAGGGATTTTGATGATGTACGTCGTGGTTGAGGGTGGCGTTAGTGACGGTTGCCCCAAAGACAAGGGTGCTGAGCTGAACGGCCCATAACGGCCAGGGCAGGCTAAAGGTGCCGTATTCCCCGCGTTGATGATGCACCAACCGAAAGAAGGCGAGATCGCCTAACCCATAGACCAGTCGCAGCGACAGCCAAAACCATATAAATAGCGAGCCGCCGAGGACGGCGAGGGCGACTAAGACCATCAGCTTGATAGCGAGATCAAAAGCTAACTGTGGGGTCAGCCCGTGACGGTTAATCCACCGTAGAGCACTTTGTTCGGGTGAGGTGAAGGCGTTGAAAATCGCTTGCCCCCAGTTGCCTTGAATGTGATACAAATCCGGGTCACTCGCATGGGCTGGTGCCGCATGGTGGGCAAAGTGCTGTGTGCGAATTTCACCATAGCTGAGAGAAATCACCGACAACGGTACCGGGCTCACCCCCATTAGACAAATAAACCGGTTGAGCTGCTGTTCGTCATAGATATGCAGCAGTTCGTGGACGTTGATCATCCAGCGGGGCAGCACCAGCAGCACCATGAGGGGCAGCGCGATGGGGGGAATAATTTGGGCGATCGCGAGCGCATAGCCCCCTACTAAGACTGCTGTTCCCACCATGCAGCGGCGACTGTAGCCGAGGGCGTCGAACTCAGTCACCATATATTCAGCCGGAAAGGGGCTAGTCAGCGGTTGCGTCGTCATCGGCTACAGCAGTCTAAAGCTTGATGTTACGTCATTTGCCGGGAGGATTGGCGCTGGGGGATCGCGAATGGGCGGTGCCGCTCATTGCTTGACCATCGCGCTCGATCTCAGGCACTCCAAGTTGCTCACCCTGTGGGATAAGGCGGTGCGATCTGACAGCCCTGTGAAGATCGCGCCCCTGCACCGCATCGGTGTCTGATTGATCGCAAGACGGCAGACTCGAGATCGTAGAACAGCCTACAATCATGCCCGTAGCTTGGTTGACAGGATGGCTTGACCGATATGAAACATGCAAGGGGAGAGGGTGAAACATGAATGGGGAGAGTATGACGCCTGCACGCATTTTAGATACTGATAAACAGCAGGTCACAGCGGTGATTAAACACTTGGTCAAGCCGGGCAGCGAACCGGCCTACGAGCAGTGGTTGCGCCAGATTTCGCAGGTGGCTCGACAGTTTGCGGGCCATGCGGGCGTCACCTTTATGCGGCCTCAAGATTCTGTCTGTCCCGAATATGTCATCATCCTCAAGTTTGACTGCTATCGATATCTGCAGCAGTGGCTCGATTCACCTGAGCGTCAGCATTGCCTATCGCAGGCCAAACCGTTGATTCAAAAGGATGAAAAGGTAGAGGTACTCACCGGTTTTGAAACCTGGTTTACCCTGCCTGGCAAACTTGTGCAAACCCCACCAAAACGCTACAAAATGGCTTGTTTGACGACTGGGGCCGTCTTTGTGGTCGTGCAGCTGCTCAATCGATTGCTCGCACCTGTTTTGACTGGGCTCCCCCCATTGCTCAGAGCGCTCATCGTCACGGCTATAACGGTCGCTTTGCTCACGTATGTGATCATGCCGCGCTTGACTCGATTGTTTTATCGCTGGCTGTATCCCCAACGTGGGTAGCAGGCCAGTCGCTAATTTGTGAGGTGTGCGCTCGTCTCAGTCAGCGTGCATCTGCATCAACGGCTTACAGCGCGATATCCTCTTCATCAAGCTGTCTGTCTTGCACCGGCTGTTTAAACAAGGCTAAGCCAAAGGTCATAGGGCCGACCCGCCCGATAAACATCAGCACGATCACGACTAACTTGCCTAAAGGCGTCAGGTCGCCGGTAATGCCTCGCGATAGCCCCACCGTCCCCAATGCCGAAGCGGCCTCAAACAGCACGTCTTCAAAGGCTTGTCCCTGCAGCATCAACAAGCAGAGACTACCTCCTAAAAACATTAAAAGGTAGAACATCACTGCCGCAAAGGCGCTCGTGAGACTACTCACTGGAATCCGCCGCTGACTGATGGTGACGTTTGGTTGTCCTCGCAGTGTGGCCCAAACAGCTCCGATCGCCGCAGAGACAGAAGTGGTTTTTAAGCCGCCCCCGGTGCCTGACGGCGAAGCCCCGATAATCATCAGTATGAGCATGAGCAGAACCGAACTAGCCACCAGATTCTCAATGGGGTGCGTGTTGAATCCCACTGTGGTCATAGCCGTCATCGACTGAAACCATGACGATAAGAGACGCTCGCCCAGCGGCAGCGCGGTCATGGAGGCATCCGCAAAGAAGAGATAGCCCCAGCCGAAAATCAAAACGCTGAATGTTGAGTAGAGAATAATCTTGGTGGTCAGCGTAATTTGTCGCTCAGAGTTTTTGAAGCTCAGCCAAATATCAGAGACGACAATAAACCCAATTGCGCCAAAGATACTTAAAACTGTCACTACAAAGTTGACAAGAAGATTACCTCTGAAGCCCATTAAGCTATCAGGAAAGATACTAAAACCCGCTGTACAGAAGGCTGAAATTGAATGAAAAATAGCGGCCCATAAAGAGTTGGGTACCTCTTGCTGCGAGAAAGCAATATACAAGCCTATGAATCCGGCAATCTCAATTAAAACAGTAAAGATAATCGTGTGCCGAATAAACGTTCTCAGGTTGAGGCTTTCAGGCAGAGAAAAGACCGTTTCGCCTACTTGTCGACGCATGGCTGAGAGTCTACGTTCTCTCGCTAACACAACGAATGACCCCAGGGTCATGTAGCCGAGTCCACCAACTTGAAAGGCGCAGGCAATCACTAATTCGCCGAAAAAACTGTAGGCATCAGGCGTATTGACGGTAATCAAACCAGTGGTACTGATCGCTGAAGCCGCAATGAAGAGATTATCTAAGGGACTGATAAAGCCGTCTTGCCAACTAATGGGCAAACACAGCAAAATCCAGGTCAATAAGATATAAGAAAGGTAGCCTAACAGCACCACGCGAGTGGGCCGTTTCATAATCGATTGAATGATGCCCCGGTCAAGTTTTTTCAAAATCTTTTAACCAAGCTAATAAATATTTCAAAGCTTAGAGACAGGGTGCATTCCCTTACATCCTCCCTCTGGTAGATTGAAAAAATCTTGCTCAGTTGACACCATCGTCTCGGATGAGGTTGTCTGAATTGTGGCCCCAAGCCATTTGTAACTAATACCAGCTCTACCAATTACAGCTACACAGACAAGTCGGCTTTCTCCCAGTAAGAGACACTGCGTGTTGGCCTGGCCTGCCCGTAGGGCTTACGACTCCGCTCAGCCGACGTTCCTTGAGCGGAGTCGAAAGGAAGATCTGTAGTCCAGTTTCAGAGAATTGGTATAAAATGCTGGCCAACCGTTTGTGGTGAGCTTTAGGCCTAGTAAGAGCATCTATGAATTGAGTTCAAGTAGGTCTATACCTGACTCAGAGTGATGAGGATCATGAAGTTTTTGTTTTGGGTCAAGCAGTCTCAATTGGGCTCATTATTGGCGTCAAGACAGCTCGACCCAAATCTGGTTGAACAGGTCTGAGCGTGAAGAGTGCATCACCCCTGCAAGTTTTTGGCCAGAGAATTAGCTGGAACAGCTTAAAACCCATCTATAGCGCTATCTCGCAGACGCTATAGATGCCCAGTAGCGATGAGTCAGGTCTGCCCGATCACTCTAAAAAGCGAGTGACTGTCGCGCTGTAAATCTTGTAAGGTTGCACTCCGGTCAGCGTTTCCTGTAGTGCACCATCTTTAAAAAACATGACGGCGGGCAAGCCTTTGAGGCTAAACCGTTTGGGAATCTCCTTGTTGGTATCAAAATTGATCTTTCGTACATTAACGCGATCGCCATAGGCCTCGGCTAGCTGATCGATCAGGGGCGCGACCAGTTTGCAGGGGCCACACCAAGACGCCATGCAATCTACCACCAGCAGTGACTCTTCAGCCAGTAGGGCATCCAGTTCCGCTTCATCTTGAATCAATTGAGCTGCCCCTGTGGTCGCCTGACCCAACTTCGTGACGGCCCGAGTGACTTCCGCAAATGGCAGGCTGCCGTTGATGGTTTCTAACTGCGATCGCTGCTGATAATAGTCGAGCAAAGGGGCGATTTCGGCCTCATAGTGCTCTAAACGCTGGCGAATCGTCGAAATCGTCTCACCTTGTCCCGGCTCAGAGGAGAGCCGGTGAATCAACATTCCGGTCTTCGCCTTCAGATGAATCGCTGTCGCTGCTGCCTGTCCCAACCCCAGCCACCACTCATCAAACGCTTGGGCCTGAGCTACCGTGCGCGGGAATCCCGTCAAAATCCAGCCTTTTAACATGATGTCGGGCTGTTCAAACCGCCGCTTGATCAGCTTCATCACGAGCGGATCTGGCACCAGCGTTTCGGCTTCGACGTAGGCGCGGGCCTCAATGCCGATATCAGATGCTTGATCAATGGCCTCACGAATCAGCTGCCCTGTCGAAACGTGGGGCACACACCAACGTTCCGCGACGGCGATCGCCTGTTTTTCCACCCCAACACCAGGCGGCCCGAGGAGAATAAATTGCTTTAACTTCATCGCATTGATCCTAATGAATCATTTTGGGGCCACTGCATCCTAGTCTTCAACCGTCCGCAACCCCGCCTTTTGTGCTCTGGGAGCACGACGCAGACAGGGATGATAACAGGCTGTATTGAGCCCGACAGATCAGGTGCGCGCACTGTTGCACTGTATCTTTTGGGCGCTGGGATCAAGGCGTTTTTCGCGGATTCTTTTAGATTTGTCCCACAGTGTATGGGCCTGAACTAGCGGAAAGATATGGCCTGGCAACAATTGGGATCAATGCTTTTGCTCCCAGGTTTAAGGGATTAGCAAGGCAATAAAGTCCCCGTTTATGACTGCGAGAGGGGGGATGGGTGAGAGGGTGGATGGGATGTTGTTTTTGCGCAATGCCCTAATCAGTAGGTAGGAGATCGCCGATCTAACTAATAACGCGATGTGCAATTAAGCGTTTTCCAAGTCAGGCCTTAATCAAATCCTCAAA
>ERZ1740060.317-NODE-317-length-33547-cov-5.845874_pt1 | contig 33547 bp, 23 predicted proteins | sample MGYA00581743_ERZ1740060 | MGnify/ENA primary metagenome ERZ1740060 (study PRJEB43018, sample SAMN04849235) | marine metagenome | isolation source: floating plastic debris | place: Pacific Ocean | collected 2008-08-27 | study: EMG produced TPA metagenomics assembly...
ATGCCATCGTCGCCTTCCTATGCGACCGAAGATTTTGTGACCAGTGAGGGCAACAAGACAGCACGCGATCTGGCGGTGCAATTGGCTTGGCCGATCCCTGTTGGTCTCGTTGTCGGCGAGCGAGCGGCAGGAAAATCGCATTTGGCGCACATGATGGCCGACCGGTTCGAGCATGCGGTTTGGCTGAAGCAGGGCGTCTTGGGCGGCCTGAGCGACCTGGATGCGCGGGCGATCCTGATCATCGATGGATTGGAGACCTTTATGGGCGACGGCGGTGATGCAGTGTTTCATGCGCTTGAAGCTGCACGGGCTGCGCAGGCGCCGGTTTTCGTCACGTCGCGAGAACCGCCTGAGGCTCTTGCCTTTCGCAAGCCCGATGCCCTCTCGCGACTGAGAGCTGGACGACGGGCTGAAATCCAGCCGCCCGACGATGCGCTCTTAGCGGCCATCGCGGTGAAGCTTTTCACCGATCGTCAGCTTTTGGTGGAAGCCGACATCGCGCATTATCTGCTTCGGCGTGTCGAACGATCTTACGGTCAATTGGCCGATCTAACTGCGCAGATCGACAAGCGCGCGCTGGAGGCTGGCCGGTCGATCACCAAGCCTTTGGCAGGTCAAGTTCTGGCGGATTTTGAGGCAGGTCAGGACAATGCCGATAGGCATGATTGAACTGTCACACTATTGAATTACCTCCGAGAACGTGGCGAGGGGGCCAACAGGAAACCGGCATGACGCAATCAGATGATCCCATCCAGCAGCCCGAAGGGCAAAGCGACACAACCATGCCGCTTGCGACCGATCAGGGCGTTGGGACTCAGATAACGCCGGACTCCACGATCGCTTCCATGCCGTCGTCCAGGTCGGACAACGCGCCGATCTACGATCATCTGATGGCCTCACCAGAGCGCTTCATCAATCGCGAACTGTCCTGGCTGGGTTTCAACCTGCGGGTCCTTGAAGAGGCCGACAATGTAAACCATCCGCTGCTGGAGCGCCTGCGCTTCCTGTCCATTTCAGCCAACAATTTGGATGAGTTCTTCATGGTGCGCGTCGCCGGTCTGGTTGGGCAGGTGCAGGAGCACATTTCCAAACGCTCCGACGATGGACTGACGCCGAGCGAGCAGTTGCAGGCGATCACCGACGAAGTCGCCCAACTTGCTGGCCATCAGCAGGAGACGTTCTCAGTCTTGCGCGGTCTTTTGTCGGAAGCTGGCATCTCCATTGTCGATCTCGATGACCTCGACCCGCGTGAGCGAGATTGGCTGGACGGCTATTTTCTTTCCCACGTCTTTCCGGTTCTGACACCGCTTGCGGTCGACCCGGCGCATCCGTTTCCGTTCATCCCGAACCTGGGATTTTCCATCGCGCTCCAATTGCAGCGAGACAAGCCCTCCGATGTGCCCGGAAGCGGCGCCAACGACAGTATGACGGCGCTGATCCGCGTGCCATCGAAGATCCCGCGCTTCGTCAAGCTGCCTCGCTTTGACGAGAATTCCTCTGGCCACCGAACCATCATGCTGGAGCATGTGGTGCGCCTGTTCATCGGTCGTCTCTTTCCCGGTTACACCGTCACCGGCACCGGAGCGTTCCGCGTCATTCGCGACTCCGACCTGGAAATCGAAGAGGAAGCAGAAGACCTGGTGCGGTTGTTCGAAACAGCCCTGAAGCGCCGCCGCCGTGGATCGGTTATCCGCCTTGAGATCGATGCCTCCACGCCTGAATCACTACTACGCCTGGTGGCCGAAGAGCTGGAAGTGGACAGCGCAGCCGTGTTCCGCGTGGAGGGCGCACTGGCGCTCAACGATTTGTCTGAGCTGGTCGATATTGAGCGCGACGATCTGAAGTTCGTTCCGTATACGCCGCGCTTTCCTGAACGCATCCGCGAACATGGCGGTGACTGTTTTGCAGCCATCCGCCAGAAGGACCTTATCGTCCACCACCCCTATGAAAGCTTCGACGTGGTGGTGCAGTTCCTGCGCCAAGCGGCCGCTGACCCCAATGTGGTCGCCATCAAGCAGACGCTCTACCGCACATCCAACAACTCTCCTATTGTTCGAGCCCTGATCGAGGCGGCCGAAGCCGGCAAGTCGGTGACCGCGCTTGTCGAGCTCAAAGCCCGCTTCGATGAAGAGGCCAACATCCGCTGGGCCCGCGACTTGGAACGCGCCGGCGTGCAGGTCGTGTTCGGATTCCTGGAGCTGAAAACCCACGCCAAGCTCTCGCTCGTGGTCCGTCGCGAGGCCGGGCATTTACACAGTTTCTGCCATATCGGCACCGGCAACTATCACCCCATCACGGCGAAGATTTACACCGATCTGTCCTTTTTCACGGCCGATCAGTCCATTGCCCGCGACGTGGCACGCATCTTCAACTTCATCACCGGCTATGCCGAGCCAGCAGAATTGGAGCGCATGGTCGTCTCGCCGACCAAGATGCGTCAGAAGTTGTTGGAGCACACCCGCGCTGAGATCGATCATGCGCGCGCCGGTCGGCCGGCCGCCATCTGGTGCAAGATGAACTCGCTCGTCGATGCGCAGCTGATCGACGCGTTTTATGAAGCCAGCCAGGTCGGCGTGAAGGTAAACCTCATCATTCGCGGGATTTGCTGCCTGCGGCCCGGTGTGCCCGGCCTCTCCGACAACATCGAGGTCAAATCGATCGTCGGGCGCTTCCTGGAGCACTCGCGTATCGTCTGTTTCGGCAATGGCCATGGTCTGCCGTCTGAGCAGGCCATTGTCTATATGGGCTCAGCCGACCTTATGCCTCGCAACCTGGATCGACGGGTGGAAGCGATGGTGCCAATCCACAACGAAACGGTCCATGCGCAGATACTTGACCAAATCATGGTTGCAAGTCTTAAGGACAACCAGCAAAGCTGGGCGCTGTTGGCCGACGGTCGCCATATGCGAATCGCACCCGCACCTGGTGACGAGCCGTTCAACGCGCATCGCTACTTCATGACCAATCCGAGTCTTTCGGGCCGTGGAAAATCCCTTCAAGCGAACCAGCCGCGCTTCTTCACCCGCCGCGAGCCCTGATCGTCCCAAACCGGAAACGTCACAGGGCCAGGGCCGCCTTGATGGATTTGGCCCGGTCGCGGTTATCGATATCGGGTCGAACTCGGTCCGTCTGGTTGCCTATGAGCGGCTCGCGCGGGCGCTGACGCCACTTTACAACGAGAAGGTTCTTTGCGGTCTCGGGCGCGGCGTCGCCAAGACCGGGCTTCTGTCCGACGAAGCTGTCACCCTTACGCTGACCACGCTGGCGCGCTTCCGTCATCTCGTCGAGCAGATGCACATCGTCAGCCTCAAGGTCATTGCCACGGCCGCCGTGCGCGATGCCAAAAACGGCCCTGTGTTCATGCAAGAGGCTGAGCGCATTCTGGGCGCGCCACTCAGCATTCTGTCCGGCGATGAAGAAGCCCGTGCGGCCGCGATGGGCGTCCGCTCAGGCTTTCATGAACCTGATGGGATCGTCGGCGATCTGGGTGGCGGCAGTCTGGAACTCGTTGAGATCACGCCCAAAACCATCGGGCAGGGCGTTTCGCACAAGCTCGGCGTCATCCGCATGCAGGAAGAAGCCGATGGCGATCCGCGCAAGGCGTTCGACCTTGCCGTCGAGGCGCTCTCAAGCGGTCCTCTAACGAAGCAGCTGAAGGACAGATCGCTCTTCCTGGTGGGCGGCACCTGGCGCAACCTCGCCAAGCTCCACATGGAAGTGAACGACTATCCGCTGTCTGTCATGCAGGGCTATGCGGTTGATGCCAAACCCTACGCTGCCTTTTGCGAGGACGTGCTACGCGGCAAGCTTGCTGAACACCCGGCCATGCGCGCCGTCTCGCGAAGTCGGCGCACGCTCTTGCCGTTCGGTGCAGCCGTACTGAGCGCTCTGTTCAAAGTCGGGCGGCCTTCCGATATCGTTCTGTCGGCCCTAGGTGTCCGTGAAGGCCTCCTGTTCGACGATCTCAGCGATGAGGACAAAGCGCGCGATCCGCTGCTTGATGCCGCGTTCGAACTGGCGCTGCTGCGCTCGCGGTCCCCTCGGCACGCTAAAGAACTGGCAGCATGGACTGGCGCCGCGTTTGAGACGCTGGGCATGGAAGAAACGCCCAACGAAGCCCGTTTGCGCGAAGCGGCGAGCCTGCTGGCCGATATCGGATGGCGCGCGCACCCGGATTATCGCGGCATACAGAGCCACAACATCATTGCTCACGCCGCCTTTTCCGGCATCGACCATCCCGGGCGCCTCTATCTGGCGACCGCCAATTACTACCGCCACCAAGGCCTCGCAGACGATGCTTTCCTAAAGGACGTCAACGGATTACTGCCCAAGCGTTTGCGCGAGCGGGCTATGCTTTTGGGTGCGTTGTTCCGCGTGGCCTATGCGCTCACCGCATCCATGGCTGGCGTGTTACCGGAAACCCGGATGGAGCGCCTGGCGGACGACCGGCTGACACTCTACGTGCCAATGGACTTGGCGGGGTTGCGTGGCGAGCGCCTTACCAAGCGCTTGGGTTCGCTTGCCAAGCTGGTCAACTGCGAAACCGGCGTCGTTTCCGTCAGCAACGGCTAACGGCAAACAGCTCTGGATCAGTCGGCGTTTTGCTCGCCGTTCATCGGTACGAGCACGGCGCGTTTTCCGCGTATGCCAAGCGCCATATCACCGGCCCGGATCTTAAGCGCCATATCGCCGAACAGGTCACGTCGCCAGCCTTGCATGGCCTTCACGTCGGCCTCGCCATAGATGGCGATCGCCTCCAGATCATCGGCATTGGCGATCACCCGCGTGGCAACACCCTCGCGTTCCGCGACCAGCTTTAGCGCCACCTTGAGGAGTTCGGCGATGGCCGGCGCGCTTTCAGGATTGCGCTTGGTTTTGGGAAGCTTCGGCAACTCATCGGTTGGCAGCGCCGCGACCGCTTTGAGCGCCTCGATCATGCCTTTGGCGTCTGGATGTTTCTCAAATCCGCGCGGCACGGCGCGCAAGCGACCCAATTGCTCGGTTGAAGATGGTCGTTGCTGGGCCAACTCGTAGAGCGCATCGTCCTTCATGATGCGCCGGCGTGGTTGGTCGCGTGACTGGGCAACCTCCTCGCGCCATTTGGCGAGCGCCTTGAGCGCGGCAAACTCGATAGGCTTTCGCACCCGCAGTTTGAGGCGCTGCCAGGCATTGTCCGGATCGACGGCGTAGGTCGCTGGATCAAGCAGTGTCTGCATTTCCTCAGAAACCCATTCGGTACGATCTCGTTTGTCGAGAAGACCGGCCAGATGCTCGTAGACGGACCGCAAATGGGTGACGTCGGCGGCCGCATAGGCCAGCTGCGCATCGTTGAGCGGCCGGCGCGACCAGTCTGTGAACCTGCTCGTCTTGTCGATCTGCGCGCCCACCACCTGCCGCACAATCTGGTCGTAGCCGACCTGATCACCATAGCCGCAAACCATCGCGGCAACCTGTGTGTCGAACACATTTTGCGGGATTGCATCGGTCAGATAGTAAAAGATTTCAATATCTTGCCGCCCTGCGTGGAACACTTTCACCACGTCTGGTTTGGCAAGCAGTTCGAACAGCGGCGAGAGATCGATGCCATCAGCAAGCGGATCGATCAGCGCGAACTCGTCTGCGCCGGCGACCTGCACCAGGCAGAGCTGCGGCCAGAATGTCGTCTCACGCAAAAACTCGGTGTCGATGGTGATGTAGGGTTCTTTGGACAGGCGCGCACAAAGCGCAGCCAGCGACTCGGTATCAGATAACAATTCCATAGCGCCGTCTTAGCGCCTTTGTTCGCCTGTGGCGATCCGCCATCTAGCCGGCTTTCCTTCCATGGTTGACGGGCCAGCGCCAACAGGGCTAATCCGCAGCCACACAAGGCCTGCGTCACGCGCGGGCTCTTTCTGCTTTACCTTCGAGGATCGTTATGCACCGTTACCGCTCGCACACGTGCGGCGCCCTGCGTCGTGAGGATGTCGGCCAAACAGCCCGGCTTTCTGGATGGGTTCACCGTGTGCGCGATCATGGCGGCGTCCTGTTCATCGATCTTCGTGACCATTACGGCATGACGCAGATCGTTATCGATCCGGACTCGCCCGCCTTCTCGCTTGCCGAAACCGTGCGCTCCGAATGGTGCCTGCGTATTGATGGCAAGGTGAAGGAACGCACCGCCGAAACAATCAATGAGACGCTGCCGACCGGCGAGATCGAAGTCTTTGCCACAGAGATCGAGGTTCTCGGCGCGTCGGAAGAGCTGCCGCTGCCGGTGTTCGGCGAGCCGGAGTATCCCGAAGACACGCGGCTACGTTATCGCTTCCTCGATCTGCGCCGTGAAACGCTGCACGCCAACATCATGACCCGGACAAAGGTCATCGCCGAGATGCGCCAGCGCATGGCCGAGGTGGGCTTCACTGAGTTTCAAACGCCGATCCTGACGGCCTCCAGCCCGGAAGGCGCGCGTGACTTCCTGGTGCCAAGCCGCATTCACCCGGGCCAGTTTTATGCGCTTCCGCAGGCCCCGCAGCAGTTCAAGCAGCTTTTGATGATGGCTGGCTTCGACCGCTACTTCCAGATCGCGCCGTGCTTCCGTGATGAAGACCCCCGCGCCGACCGCCTGCCAGGTGAGTTCTATCAGCTTGATGTCGAAATGAGCTTCGTCACCCAGGACGATGTCTTTGAGGCAATGGAACCGGTGCTGCGCGACACCTTTAAAAGCTTTGCCGAAGGCAAACCGGTCTCCGAAACGTTCCGGCGCATCCCTTATGCTGAAGCCATTGAGAAGTACGGCTCCGACAAACCCGACCTGCGCATCCCCATTGAAATGCAGGATGTGTCCGAGCATTTTCGCGGATCTGGTTTCAAGGTCTTCGCCCGGATGCTGGAAGAAGAAACCAATGCGGTTTGGTCAATCCCAGCCAAAACCGGCGGCAGCCGGGCATTCTGTGATCGGATGAACTCCTGGGCGCAGGGCGAAGGTCAGCCGGGTCTGGGCTACATCTTCTGGCGCGAGGAAGAGGGCGCGATCACCGGTGCTGGGCCGCTTGCCAAGAACATCGGACCTGAGCGCACCGAAGCCATCCGCCAGCAGCTTGGTCTTGACGCCGGCGATGCCGCGTTCTTCGTCGCCGGGCAGCCGCGCAAATTCTCCGGTTTCGCCGGCGATGCCCGTATCAAGATCGGTACGGATTTGGGTCTGATCGACGAAGATCGGTTCGAACTGTGCTGGATCGTGGACTTTCCGATGTTCGAGTGGGACGAGGAAAACAAAAGGGTCGACTTCTCCCACAACCCGTTCTCCATGCCGCAGGGCGGTCTGGAGAGGTTGGAAGCCGCGCAGGCTGCCGGCACAGAGGCACTTCTCGATCTCAAAGCCTATCAATACGATCTAGTCTGCAACGGCTATGAAATCGCATCAGGCTCGATCCGGAACCAGATCCCCGAACTGATGGTCAAAGCCTTTGAAGTCACCGGGCAAACCCGTGAGTTCGTTGAGAAGGAATTCGGTGGCATGTACCGCGCCTTCCACTATGGCGCGCCGCCCCATGGCGGCATGGCGGCTGGCGTCGATCGCATTGTGATGCTGCTGTGCGGCGCCAAGTCGGTGCGGGAGGTGGCCTTGTTCCCGATGAACCAGCAGGCTGTTGATCTGATGATGGGGGCGCCATCAGAGGTGACAGCCGCGCAACTGCGCGACCTCAACATCCGCGTGATGCCTCAGGCGCCTTCTTCCTAAGGAAAATCCAAACGCAACAACAAAAAAAGCCCGCGTTAGCGGGCTTTTCTTTGTTAAATCTCATCGTCGGTTTGAGATCCAAGTGGTGAAGACCGAATGCGTCTTATCTTGGCCTCTTCCCGCATGAGGGACGTTGCAGCTGTTAGATGTGCCAACGTCAGGGATGAAACCTGTTCCCTGAGTAGGTTTGTTATCTCTTCTAACTGTTCAGCTCCGTACTGGACTTTCTCTGCGTCAGTTACATCATACTCCGTCATTTACTCCCCACGCTTAACTCAAAGGAGGTAGCATCAATTAGATCATACTAATACAACGGAGTGCGCAAGTTATTTTACGTTCACGTAAACGGTAATTAGCTGTCGTAGGTGGCGTTGTTGCAGGTTTCCTTGCTTCCGCGGCCTAGAGCCTAGAGCCTAGAGCCTAGACCGAGACGCGCTCAAACTCCTGGCGCGTTGTTTCGATGTTATCATGCGTCGGAAGGCTTTCCTCATTGCCCAAATGCTGAATTGCGTAGGCTGAGGCGGCACGCGCGAAGCGAAAATGCTCTGTCCAGGTGCGGCTTTGGAACTGCAGCATGGAGACAATATAAGCACCGTGGAAAATGTCGCCGGCGCCATTAGTGTCGATGACCTGCTTGGCCGGCACCGGCAATGCTTTCACATGATGACGCTCGCCGTCCTGGCTGTAGAAAACGACGCCGTCAGAGCCCAGCGTGACTGCGCCAACACGGCAGCCATAGGTCTTCAGCTTCTCCAGCGACTCTTCCGGTGACAGCTCCCACTGCTCACAGAACCGCTCCGATACCACCGCCACATCGATATAGTTCAGCAACTCGTCGGTGTTCTCCCGAACTGCGCCGCCGTCCAGTGACGTCGCAATGCCCTTTTCGCGGCAGGCCTTGGCGTAGTGCAGTGCGGCGTCCGGCTGGTGGCCATCGACATGCAGAACCTTGCAGCCATCCAAATTAAGGGTGGGGAAGGGGTGGAGATAGTTGTCATCCCGGCAGCGAACGATCGCGCGCTTCCCATCCTTGGGCATGATGAAGGAGAGCGACGCTTCCGACACTTTGCGGTCGTGCAAACGCACGCGCGCTGAGCGTGCCATTTCGCGGAACATAAGCGACAGCCAGTCATCTGCCAGCGTGCAGAGGAGATCGGGCCGCACACCCATCTTCGCCGCAGCAAAAGCTGCCGTTACGGCGTTGCCGCCGAACGAGACGGCATAGTCATCGGCGATGGTCTTGTCGTCGCCGGTTGGCAACGTGTCGGTGAGAAAAGTCACATCGATATAGGCGTGGCCGATGAAGAGGGCTTCCATGGCGATCTCCGGCTGAGGAAGAATGAGTTTGGCGATGCATCGCATCTCACGCGGCCTTACGCAACGGGTTCGCGGGCCGCAGACCAAAAACGTTTCCGTGGAAACCAACTGCCAGCCGCTAACAATTTTTGAAGTAAAAACAACGAAGAAGGGCCTAAGCATTTACCAGATGGCAAGTGCTGGCGTGCAAGCGTCTAGGCTCAATGTCGTCAAATCCACCTCCGGCTGCGCGCCGTCAACATCAAGACTGTCTGTGACATTTGATTTCAAAACGATAGGCGCTGCTCTGGCTGCGCTGACCACGGCCTTTGTTGCTGTCGGAGGAACACATTGGGCCGTCAGCGCGTATGTTGATGGCGCCGTGGAATCCTACCTTACCGAACAGACGACACGTGCCCATCAGCGCAGCGATGAAACCTTCCATTCGATCCTCGAACAACTGCAGGATCTGGAAATGGCATCCGGTGATCTTTGCGGCGTCGAACATCGCAGAGCCTTGCTGCACACAACGCTGCAAAGTGCCAACATAACGGTCACGATTGCTTACGATGCAGACGGGCGGGTTGCCTGTCAGGTGCCCGATCTTGGCAATGCTCAGCTTGTAGGGTTTCGCGAGCCTGTTCAGCTCTTCACCGGTGACGCTGAGCTTTCCCAGGTCCGGGTCGATGAAACGCGCCTCACAGGGCTCCTCTTCGACATCGATTCAGGTGGCATGCGCTACCAAGGCTTTGTGCCGCGCCAGATGTTTCCGCACTTCTTCGACGGTGTTGATGAGAGTGTCGGCGTGGTGCTGACGCTTGGCGAAACGGTTTTGTTTGCCCGCAACGCCGCCATCGATCCCGACGGCCGCACGTCGGATATCGAGGTTCGCTCCACGCCACTGTCCGTCGGTCCCCTGCGCACCCAGGTTTCCGTCAATCGTGCTTTGCTGGCAGGCTCCTATGAGGCCCTTCAACGGTGGACGACCATCATCTCATCGGTGATTGCACTTCTACTGGCGACACTGTTCTGGCGTCTGACAAAGCACACGCCCAAGCAGGTCGATCAGATTGAGCGGGCGATTGAAAACAACGAGTTCGTTCCCTTCTACCAGCCGGTTTTCGACGTGGAAAACGGCCAACTGGTGGGCTGCGAGGTTTTGGTGCGATGGGTGAAACCCGATGGCCGTATCATCGCGCCCGGGTCCTTCATTGGCCTTGCCGAGCAAAGCGGTCTGGCTGTCCCCATGACGCGAAAGCTCATGCAAGCCGTTGTTGCAGACCTTAAGACCTCCTATGCAGGTCGGCGTCGGCTCAAAGTTGCGATCAATCTTTTCAACCAGCATTTCGACAATCTGGACATCATCCACGATGTCGAGGAGATCTTCGGCCCATCACCGATCGCCTACAGTCAGGTCGTTCTGGAGATTACCGAGCGTGCTCCGCTGGAAAGCCTTTCACGCGCCTAGGTGATCATGCGCAAGTTGCAACGCATGGGTTGTCGTCTGGCGCTCGATGATGCCGGCACCGGCCATGGCGGTCTGGCCTACCTGCAAGAGCTTGGGCTCGATATCGTGAAGATCGATAAGATGTTCATCGACCAGCTGGGCAAGAGTCGTGTTGGGGAGTCCATTACCCAGAGCCTTACCGAACTGGCAACGCAACTTGACATGGATGTCGTCGCCGAGGGCGTGGAGAACATCGATCAGGTTGATCATCTCAAGCGCTTTGGAATCCGCCAGGCCCAAGGCTACTTGTTCGCACCGCCACTGCCCGCAGCCCGCTATCTGGCGCTGGTCGCAAAAATGAGTGTGGCCGACACCAAGCGCAGCGAAGAGGATGAAGGCGATGAAACGCTGGAGCGTGTGGCCAGCATTCACGCAGCAGCAGAACAGCTTATCCCGGCCGCCAACGAAGAAGCCGCCTAACCGCTCAGTTGGCCATGCCTGGTGTTACAACACCATCGCCAAACAGGCCCTTGTTCCTTCCGCCCTATGGTTCACACTTGCACCCGTGATGCAGGCGAGCAATCAGCGGGGCAGGGCCAATGATCCATGCAATAGCAATCCTTCTAGCCATGCAACTGGTTGGCGAAGGCCTCGCCAGGCTTACCGGGCTCGGCATCCCAGGGCCGGTTATCGGCCTTGTGCTGCTGGCGGTTTTGGCGGCGCTTTCCCCAAAGTTGCGGAAACTCGTTGAGCCGGTTGCCACCACGCTGCTTGGCCATCTGTCATTGCTCTTCGTACCGGCAGCCGTCGGCCTCATTCAGCATTTGGATGTGTTTGCGTCCGACTTCTGGCCGCTGATCGCAGCGCTCAGCGTCTCAACGCTTCTCACCCTCATCGTCACGGCACTCGTTTTCATCGGCGTGGAGCGCGTGCTCCCGCCCGCCGAAGCGGCCGGCAAGGAGCAGTCGTGATGGACAGTTTCGATGTCGCGGAATTTCTTGAGCTATGGGTCTTTCTGGAAGCAACGCCGCTTCTCTGGCTCACCATTACCGTTGTTGCCTACGCTATCGGGGACAGCCTATCGAAGGCAGTGAACCGCCACCCCTTGGCCAACCCGGTCATTCTGGCGGCGGGTGTCGTGGCCATCGTTCTGGTCGCCACCTCAACCAGCTACACGACCTATTTCTCAGGCGCACAGTTCGTCCACTTCATGCTTGGACCGGCGACCGTTTCTTTGGCCATCCCGTTGGTCACCAACTGGCCGGAGGTACGTCGTCACGCACTGGCAATCGTCTTCGCCCTTTTCGCTGGGGCTGCGACGGCGATCAGCTCAGTTTATGTGATGGCTGTTCTGTTCGGTCTTGATTCCACGCTCATCTGGTCGCTGGTTCCCAAATCCGTCACGACACCCATTGCCATGGGGATATCGGTTGAGTTTGGCGGCATCGCATCGCTGACCGCCGTGTTCGTGATAGCGACCGGCATTCTGGGCGCCGTCATGGTGACGCCCTTGATGAACGTCATGCGTATCAAAGAGCCAGCCGCGCGCGGGTTTGCTGTTGGCATCGCCGCGCACGGTATCGGGACCGCGCGCGCCTTTCAGGTGAACCCGGTCGCTGGCCTGTTCGCCGGCATCGCGATGGCGCTGAATGGCCTCGTGACGGCGCTCCTGGTCCCGATCATCGCCGGCTTGGTTTAGCCTTCCGAGCCGGCCGACTGTGCTTCCACGCACGTCAGCGCCGTCATGTTCACCACGCCGCGCGATGTCACCGACGGTGTCAGCACGTGAGCCGGACGCGCGGTGCCGATGAGGATCGGACCGACATGCAGCGCATCGCCCAGCACCTTTGTCATGTTGAGCGCAATGTTTGCGGCATCCAGATTGGGCATCACCAGCAGATTGGCCTCACCTTCAAGATGGGCGTCCGGCATGACACGATCACGCAGGGCTTGAGAGAGTGCTGCATCAGCATGCATCTCGCCGTCGCACTCAAAATCGATGTTTTTGTCCTGGAGCACTTGAAACGCCTTCCGCATCTTCAGAGCCGAAGGCGTGGGACGTGAGCCGAAATTGGAGTGCGACACCAGCGCTGCCTTGGGTTCGATGCCGAACCGGCGGATATGGTTGGCCGCGCGAATGGTTGTCTCCGCGATTTCCTCAGCCGAGGGGTCGTAGCTGACATAGGTGTCGGTGAGGAAGTAGCCGCCCTTGTCCATGATGAGGAGCGACAGCGTTGAGTAATCTGCGATCCCCGGCGCGGTCCCTAGGATCGAGCGAACATGCTCCACATTGCTGATGAAGGCGCCTTGCAAGCCGCACAAAAGCGCATCGGCATCGCCGCGTTTCACCGCCAGCGCCCCAATCACCGTGTTGTTGGTACGCACGATGGTGCGCGCCACATCAGGAGTGACGCCGGACCGGCCGACCATCTCCAGATAGGTATCGACATAGTCGCGGTAGCGCGGATCGTCCTCTGGATTGATGATCGCGCAGTCATGGCCGGGTTTCAGCTTCAGCCCAAAGCGCCGTGCGCGCGTTTCCATCACAGATGGACGGCCGATCAGGATCGGCTGGGCGATTCCGTCTTCCAATGCAATTTGAGCTGCCCGCAGAACCCGCTCATCCTCGCCTTCGGCATAAATCACCCGCTTGGGCGCGGCCTTTGCCTGCGCGATCACCGGCTTCATGATGAGGCCGGAGCGGAACACGAACCGGTTGAGCCGGTCCATATAGGCGTCGAAGTCTTCGATCGGCTGGTTGGCAACGCCCGTTTCCATTGCCGCTTTGGCAACCGCCGGTGCGATGCGCAGGATCAGCCGGTTGTCGAACGGTGTCGGGATCAAAAAGTCCGGCCCAAACGTGGTGGCCTGGCCGCCATAGGCGCGGGCGGCGACATCGGAGGGCTCTTCGCGCGCCAGCCCGGCGATGGCTTCCACGGCTGCAAGTTTCATCTCTGTGTTGATGGTCCGCGCGCCGACGTCCAACGCACCGCGGAAGATGTAGGGAAAGCACAGGACATTGTTGACCTGGTTGGGGAAGTCCGACCGGCCGGTGCAGATGATCGCGTCCGGGCGCACATCGCGCGCGGTATGCGGATCAATCTCCGGTGTGGGGTTGGCCAGCGCCATGACAAGCGGGTTCTGCGCCATCTTGGTCAGCATGTCGGGTTTCAAAACGCCACCAGCGGACAGGCCGAGGAACACGTCGGCTCCTTCAATTACATCGCCTAGGGCCCGATGTTGCGTGTCTTGGGCGTAGCGGGCCTTGTACTTGTCCATCAGGGTCTCGCGACCCGAATAGACGCATGCTTCCAGTTCGGTGACCCTTATGTTCTCTCGCTTCAGGCCGGCTTCTTCTAACAGTCCCAGGCAGGCGAGGGCGGCAGCGCCGGCCCCGGCTGTCACGAGCTTTATGTCTTTGATGTCCTTGCCAGACAGCTCCAGCGCATTGCGTACGGCGGCCGAGACAATGATGGCGGTTCCATGCTGGTCGTCATGGAAGACCGGGATGTCCATCTGCTCTTTGAGCGTTTCTTCGATGATGAAGCATTCCGGCGCCTTGATGTCCTCAAGGTTGATGCCACCGAAGGTCGGCTCAAGCGCGGCCACCGTGTTGATGAAACGCTCCGGGTCGGTCTCATCTACCTCAATGTCGAAGACATCGATCCCGGCGAATTTTTTAAACAGAACGGCCTTGCCTTCCATCACCGGCTTGGAAGCAAGTGCGCCAATGGCGCCGAGGCCCAAAACGGCCGTGCCATTAGAAATCACCGCAACCAGATTGGCGCGGGCGGTGTACTTGGCCGCCGAAAGGGGCTCGTCGGCAATTGCAAGACAAGGGGCTGCGACACCAGGAGAATAGGCAAGCGCCAGGTCGCGCTGGTTACCGAGCGGCTTGGTCGCTGAGATCTGGAGTTTTCCAGGGCGGGGATACTGGTGGTAGAACAGGGCGGCCTGCGAGAGCTGGTCGGTGTCTTCCTGCAAACCCTGCTCGCGCGTATGTGGCGTTTCTTCGTCCATCCCGGTTCCCTCAACCTGCAGTTCTTGTGTGAATCAGCGGTAGCACACTGGCGCGCGCCGTCACCCTTATGACTTGGAAAATCTTCCTGTCCGACAGGGAGAAAGCGCGTTTACGCGGACGGCTGGTTCGCCGTGGGGGCTGGCATGCGCCGAAGTCCCAGCACCACGAGATAGAGCGTGACGGCATTCAACAGATGCCAGCCGAAGTGGGTGCCCAGTGGCAAAGCCTCGCAAACCGAAAGATCGACGCTGCGCAGCGTGAGCGAGACGAAGAAAACCGGTGCCGCAATGAGGAAGTATTTCGCGAAAGGATCACCACGCCGCCAAAGCGCGACGGCAAAAAGGATGAGCATCACCAGACCCGGCACATAGGTCACCGAGCCTTGTGGAATGATGATGGCAAGCTGTGTGACCGACAGGAGAATTCCGGAGAGGAGGAACGCGATTGTGCCAAGCGCCGCTGCTTGCCAGGGCAGCTCAAATCGACGCCGCAGCCCGATAGCCACGGCGCTCAGCATGAACAGCAATATCGGAAACACGTCCGCCGCCGCTGCCCAGCCGGTCGCATAGGTGTGGAACAAGAACGAACCGACACCGATCGCCGCGATCAGACCGGTTAGCCACCAAACGGCCCGGTCGCGAGAATGCTGCAATCGTAGGATGAGCAAGAGCGCCGCGACGAGAAAGGCGCCATTGGTGATGGCGTTGATCGGCTCGGACCAGAAGCTGGCATCGATCCGCTCGCAATAAATGTCGATCGCTTCATGCATGCTATGCGTCACCAATGACAGGTCATGAATGCTGGACGGGCCTTCAGACCTCGCGTAACAGAAGCCCGCCTGAACGCAAGCTAGGACCAGTGCTGGTGCTCTATCATTCCACCCGGGGCGGACCGGAACGTCTGACCTTTGCCGATGCTCTTTTGGCGGGCCTTGCGCCCGATGGCGGCCTCTATGTGCCGGAGAGCTTTCCGCAGTTTTCGCAAGACGAGTTTCGCGCCTTTCGCGGGCAGCCTTATGCCGATGTCGCCTTTGCGGTGATCAAACCTTTTGTTGGCGGCACGATTGACGATGCCACGCTGAAAACGATCATCGACGGCGCTTACGGCACCTTCCGTCACCAGGCCGTCGCGCCGCTGGTGCAGCTCGATGAGCAGCATTTCGTGCTGGAGCTTTTTCACGGTCGCACGCTCGCCTTTAAAGACGTAGCGATGCAGTTCCTCGCCCGCGCGATGGACCATGTGCTGGCCGAGCGCGGCCAGCGCGCAACCATTGTGGGTGCCACGTCGGGCGATACGGGCGGCGCGGCCATCGATGCGTTTCTGGGCCGTGAACGCACCGACATGTTCATCCTCTATCCCGATGGTCGGGTGTCCGATGTTCAACGTCGCCAGATGACGACCTCGGCCGCAGGCAATGTCCATGCGCTCGCCATCGACGGCACCTTCGATGACTGCCAGCGCATCGTGAAATCCATGTTTACCCATGCCGCCTTCCGTCAGGACGTCGCACTGTCCGGCGTGAACTCGATCAATTGGGCGCGGATCGTCGCGCAGATCGTCTACTACGTGACCAGTGCCGTCGCGCTTGGCGCACCGGACCGCAAGGTCTCCTTCTGCGTGCCGACAGGCAATTTCGGCGACATTCTCGCCGGCTGGGTCGCCAAGAAGATGGGTCTTCCCATCGACCGGCTGATCATCGCAACCAACACCAACGATATTCTGGCCAGAACGCTGGAAACCGGCCGCTATGAGGCGGCCGGCGTGGTGAAAACCTCCTCGCCGTCCATGGACATCCAGGTCTCTTCCAACTTTGAACGGCTACTCTTTGCCGCCATAGGCGAAGACAGCGATGGTGTGGTCCGCTTGATGGAGAGCTTGAAGCAGTCAGGGTCATTCAGCTTGCCAGATGGGGCTCTCACCAGCATTCGCTCTGAGTTTTCCGCAGGCCGCGCAGACGAAGCGGCCGTTTCTTCCACGATGCGCGATACGCTTATCGAAGCCGGTTATCTTGCCGATCCGCATACCGCCGTGGGCATTGCCGTGGCCCAGTCTTTGGCGCAAAGCGAACAGCTCGACCCAGCTGTACCCATCGTCACGCTGGCGACGGCGCACCCGGCGAAGTTCCCTGATGCCGTCAAAGCCGCAACCGCTGTCGATCCGGCGCTGCCGGCGCACCTGTATGACCTGATGGACCGGCGGGAAAAGATGGACCACCTGCCGAACGATCAGGATGCGGTGGAAGGTTTTGTGCGGTCGAACTCACGCGTGGCGGTGCCCGCTTGACGACCGTTTCCCGGCTGCCGAGCGGCCTTACCATCGTCCCCGCTACTCGTCGGACCGTTGACACCGCCTGCCTGGGCGTATTCGTGCAGGCGGGCAGCCGACACGAGCAGCCACAAGAGCACGGTTTGGCTCATTTCCTGGAGCATATGGCCTTCAAAGGCACACGCCGGCGCTCGGCATATCAGACTGTTGCAGACATCGAAGCGCGTGGCGGCGACATCAACGCGGAAACAAGCCCAGAAGCCACCAGTTACAGCGTGCGCATGCTGGCCGATGACTGGACCATCGGCCTCGACGTTCTGCTCGATCTCGTCACCGAGCCATGCTTTGATCGCGACGACATCGCGTTGGAGCAAGATGTGGTGTTGCAGGAAATCGCTGGGGCGATGGATGTGCCCGATGACCGGCTGGTCGACGGCATTGGCATGGCGGCCTTCGGCGATCATCCCCTGGGCCGCCCGATCCTCGGCACGCCGGATTCTGTCCTCGGGCTTTCGGACACGGCCCTCAACTCCTTTCGCAGGCGCACTTATGCGCCGGACGCGATCATCATCTCCGCCGCGGGCAACATCGATCATGACCTCCTCACCCGCGAAGTTGATCGTCTAGCGCCCAACCTGCCCGCAGGCTCGGCAGAACGGGCAGAGACGGCATCGTTCGCCGCAGGCGCTTTTGCCGAAGAGCGCGACACACACGACACCCATCTTGCTATCGCCTGGCAGGCGCCAGCTTTCGGAGCCCCCGATGCCATTCCCCATGCCTGTGCGGTCCAGATGCTCGGCGGTGGCATGACGTCGCGGTTGTTCCAATCCATTCGCGAAGAAGGTGGGCTCGCCTACGCCGTGGACGCCTATCAAATGATCTTCAACGATAGCGGGCTTGGCATCGTTCAAACGGCGACTGCGCGAGACAAGGTTCCTGAGCTTGCCAAACGTCTCTCCGATGAACTGCTGCGGTTCGCCGACACCATGCGTCAGGATGAGTTGGACCTTGTAAAACGGCAGTTTCGGGCATCGCTGGCCATGGGCGAGGAGTCTCTTCCCAGCCTAGCCGGCCGCAATGCTCGCCAGCTTGCTGGTCTGGGCGAGATCAAGTCACGCTCCGACTTGGAAGCCGAAATTGATGATGTCGGTCTGGGTGAGGTTAAGGCGCTTTGGGCCGGCATAATCGGGCAGGGCGCCCTTGCGCGTGCTGCGGTTGGCCATCGCAGTGCACTTGACCTTTGGATGGATTGGCTTTTGCTTGGGCGCGATTCCTCCCGTGACTGATCGGGCATAGCCGCGTGACGTTGTTTCGATCCCTTTCCCAGCCGTCGCAGCCGCTCTTTGAGAGCGAGCGTTGCTTTGCACGCGCGCCCGAGGAGACTGATTTTTACGTTTGGGCGGATTTGCGTTCGCAGAGCAAAGCCTTCCTTCAGCCTTACGAGCCGCGTTGGCCGCTCGACGAGCTTACCCGCCCCGCCTTCCGCCGCCGCCTGCGGCGGTACGCCCAGGATGCGCGTGATCGCCAGGGCTATGCCTTCTTCATTTTCAACCGGGACACGGAAACCTTGATGGGTGGGCTCACCCTCTCCAACATTCGTTACGGTGTGAGCCAGTCCTGTTCGCTGGGCTATTGGATGGGCGAACCTTATGCCGGACAGGGTTATATGAGCGAGGTCTTGCCCGTGATGTTCCCCTTCATTTTTGGAGAACTGGGCATGCATCGCATCGAAGCAGCCTGCTTGCCGGACAATCGCGCATCGATGCGCCTTCTCAAAAGCGTTGGATTCCTGGAGGAGGGGCTCGCCAAATCCTATCTGAAGATCGATGGTCGGTGGCAGGACCATCGCCTGTTTGCCAAGATCACGCCGCTTTAGGTCGCTAAGAGCATCTTTGCCGGTGAAGAAAGACCTGTTGAGCGTGCTCGGCGGCACGACATGCAAGCCCACAAACGCTTGTGCCCAAGCCTTGAAATCGCTAGGGAACAGGGTCCCGGGGCGCTGGCCAACAGCGCGCCCGATAAGGTGCGCCTGAAAAGGCGTTTATGATGCGTCCCGTTTTCGCGGAGTGAGCTGCATTTGCGCTGGCTGAGAGCCATCTTTTTTACATTCCTTTGCATGCTGCCCTTGCCGGCGGCGGCCTTGGACGCGATCAGCGTTCCGCTCGACGTGGATGCGCTCGATCTGACGCGCGCCGTCGATCGGTTCGTCGACGTTGGCGATCGCATTCAGGTCTCCACCGCGCCCGGGTTGGACGGCATTGTTCGTCGCATTGAGGTGCGGGCCCGCGAAGCTGACAGCGTTGGCGACTGGGTGGTGTTCGCCCTCACCAACACATCCGATGAACAGATTCACCGCGTGCTGGTTGCACCGCACTTCCGCCTGGCTAACAGCCGTATCATTTGGCCAGATCTCGGCGCCTCTCGCCTTGTGAACATCTCCACCAGCCAAGGTTTTGCGCCCGAACGGCTGCAAAGTCAGGAAGCGGACGTCTTCCGCATCACGCTCGATCCGGGCGCTGTTGTGACCTATGTGGTCGAGCTCCGCACGGCCAACCTTCCCCAACTCATCTTGTGGGAAGAGGCCGCTTATCGCGACAGCGTCAACGCGACCACGCTCTACAAGGGCATTGTGCTTGGCATCGCCGGTCTGCTGGCGCTGTTCCTCACCATTCTGTTTGTCGTCAAACGCTCAGCCATGTTCCCCGCCGTCGCTGGTGTTGCCTGGGCGGTGCTTGCCTATCTGGCGATTGAGTTTGGCTTCTGGAATCAAGTCTTCGACCTGCAACCGGGCGAAGAGCAGGTCAGTCGCGCTATTGCCGAAGTGGTGTTGGCGGCAACGCTCGTTCTCCTGCTTTACGCCTATCTGAGCCTTGGTGCAGTCCATAGCGCCTTCTTCCGCATCGGGCTGGTTTGGGCGGCCTTCTTCTCGGCACTGCTCGGCATGGCCGTCTACGAGCCACAGATTGCCGCTGGCATCGCAAGACTGGGGCTCGGTGTCATCGGCGTTGGTGGACTGATGGTCATCGTGCCTATGGCGCTGTCGGGCTACGACCGGGCTGTCCACCTCATCCCAAGTTGGACCGTTTTCCTGGGCTGGCTCTTTGCCGCCTGGCTCGCGGTTTCCGGCCATGTCGTCAACGACTTTGTGTCGCCGGCGCTTGCGGGTGGTCTTGTGCTCATTGTCCTGCTGCTTGGCTTCACAGTCATGCAGCATGCCTTCTCCGGCGGAACGTTAGCCGAGGGGCTCGTGTCGGATTCCGAGCGCAAGGTATTGGCGCTGTCCGGCTCAGGCGATCTCATCTGGGATTGGGATTTGGCGCGCGACCGGGTCTATTCCTCGCCGGCCACTGAAGATTTGCTTGGCCTCAAGCGTGGATCGCTTGCCGGTCCGTTCCAGGATTGGATCAGCAACATCCACCCCGGTGAGCGCGACCATTTTCGCCATGTGGTTGAGATGGTGGTGGAATCCGGTCGCGGCCGCATCGACCAGACGCTACGCATGCGTTCTGAAGACGGCCACTTTGTCTGGTTCCGCCTTCGTGCACGGCCGGTTGTCGCCGATGAGGGAGTATTCCGCCTGATCGGCACCATGCTCGACGTCACCGACATGAAGACCACGCAGGAACGCCTCCTGCGCGACGCCGTGCATGACAGTCTGACGGGCCTGCCGAACCGTGAACTGTTCCTCGACCGCGTCGAAGCCTCCGTGCAACGCGCTCGCATGGAGGATATCGCCCGTCCGACGGTCGTGGTCGTCAACATCGATCACTTCTCCCAGCACAATGCCGATCTTGGCGTCAGCGCCGCCGATTCGCTGCTGACGATGATTGCCCGACGCATCGACCGCCTTCTGAAGCCGCATGACACGCTGTCACGCTTTGGTGGCGACCAGTTCGGCATCTTGCTGCTGTCCGAACAAAAGCCTGCCGCCATTGCGCGTCTCACCGAGCAGATTCGCCGTGCGCTCCGCGCGCCGGTCGTGTTCGGCGATGACGAGGTGAGTTTGACCGTCTCAATCGGCGTTGCGACCTTCGACCCGAGCTCGGAAAGCGCCGAAGACACGCTGAAAGACGCTGAGATCGCCATGGCGCATGCCAAGCGTTTGGGCGGTGATCGCTGCGAGGCATTCCGTCCCTCGCTGCGTGAGCACAATCGCAGCCTGGTGGCCGTTGAAGCTGATCTACGCAAGGCGCTCGATAGCAATGAGCTGAGCGTCTTTTACCAGCCGATCCTAAGACTATCGGATCGCAAGTTGGCCGGTTTTGAGGCTCTTTTGCGCTGGGATCATCCCCGCCATGGTCGCATGGCACCGGCTGAATTTGTGCCCATTGCCGAGCGTTCCGGCCTCATTATCCCGGTTGGTCTCTTTGTTCTGGAGCGCGCCGCCCGCGACCTCAATGGCTGGATGCGCGCCGAACCGTCAGCCGCGGGCCTCTTCACCAGCGTCAATGTCTCATCCCGACAGTTGCTGCGCCACGACCTCTTGAACGATCTGCGCGCCATTCTTGCGCGCGCCGATATTCCAGGCTCAGCCCTTAAGCTGGAACTCACCGAATCCCTGGTGATGGAGAACCCGGAATATGCCGCGCAGGTTCTCTCGCGCTGCCGTGAGCTGGGTGTCGGTCTGTCGCTGGATGATTTCGGCACCGGTTACTCCTCGCTCTCTTACCTCCAGCGCTTTCCGTTCGACACCATCAAGATCGACCAGTCCTTCATCAAGGACATGACGCCCAGCGAACCGGCAGTCGTTCTTCGAGCTATTGTGGCGCTTGGTCATGATCTGGAGATGGACATCGTCGCTGAGGGCATTGAAAGCGACGAGGTGGCCACGGGCGTCGCAACGCTGGGCTGCGAGTATGGGCAGGGTTACCATTTCGGCCATCCGCTGCCGGCGGCCAGCGTGCTCGGCTATCTGCGCAGCATGGAGCGCGGTGTTGTTCCTGTTGCAGCCTCGCAAGCCAAGGCTGAAGTGGATGGAGCCGAAGCGGGGAAGGCTGAAAACGCGACTGCCGCGCAAAATTCCGCTCAGCCGGCGCAACCCGTTCGCCGCCGGCCTGAACCATCTCAGCCGCAAGCCTCACAACGCGTGCAGGCCGCCCCGCCGGCACCGCGCCGCGCGGAAGAGGTTCCTGCTGCCTCCACACAAAAGCCGAAACTACCCGAGGTGCATTCTTCTCCCACCATTGCCCCACCGTCCAAGGTGCGGCGCCCGATCGTTGAGACCGCATCACGAGCCGATCCGAAGAGCGGAGAGTCCAAAGACCGGCTACTTGAGGCGGCTCAAGAAGATGGACCGCCGCGCCAGGAGCGCATGGCGCTCGCCAAGCCGACACCGGATCGGCCTCAGACAGCCGACACCAGAGAAGCGGGCAAGGCATCCATGCCCGAGGCATCGGCACCTGATGACAAGGACGCAGCTGGCGCCAAGGCGAATGGCGCTGATTCCAAAAATGCCGGCACCGAAGACGCCAAGGCCGCGAACGGCCAAACCAATGATGTTCTTTCTAAACCCACCGAGATAGCGGTCGGGTACGGCAAGGCCGACAAAGACCGCAATGACGCTGCCGAAAAAGACGCGAAGGCTGGTGAGGCCAAGACCGACACCGATGCAGCGGTCGACAAGAAGCAGCCAGAACCGCGTCCCAGCCTGCTCGATCAGTACCGTAACAAATCTTCACGCAAGAACTTGGAGGTTTCCGCTACTGAAAACGAAGGTGAGGCAAGCGCTGATGGTCTGGCCAGTTCAGACGATGAGGACGCCCAACCAACACTCACAATGCTGGCTGACCCCAAACCATCAAGCAATGGTCCAGAAAGCTTGCGCAGCAGCCTTTCCCGGTTGGCGAGTTCCACATCCGATGTCGGCTTGGACAGCCTTGGGGTCAATGGCCATGCGGATGCATCGGGCGAAAAGCGTTTGACCAACGGCACGTCTGAAGACGAAGACGGCAAGGACGGCGATACCAAGGCGTCCCCGAAAGATGGCGCTGAGGCCCGAGCGGGTAAATCGACCGACCAGGCAGCTAAAAAGGTACCCGTCGAAGCCAGCGCGCGCTAACAGCACTGATCCTTCAACTCAGGCCTTTTCCAGAACATAGGTGCCCGGTGCATTCATAAGCGCCGGATGGCCCTTTGAACCTTCCGGTCGGGCGTCAACCTTCGCATCGTTCAAGCCCTCAACCCAGGCCTGCCAGTCTGGCCACCAGGAGCCGGCTGTCTCATTGGCCTTAGCCACCCAGTCCTCATACCGACCCGCTGGCGCACCGCCTGTCCAGAACTGATACTTGTTCTTGTTCGGTGGGTTTATGACACCCGCGATATGGCCCGAACCCGCCAGAACATAGCGCACGTCGCCGCCGAAGAACTGCGAGCCCAAAAACACCGATTCAGGTGGAGCGATGTGGTCATCGCGCGTCGCAAGATTGTAGACCGGCACGGAAACCTTGCTCAGGTCAAGCCGCACGCCATCTACCACCATCGTCCCGCGGCTCAACGTGTTATCGAGATAACAATTGCGCAGATAAAACAGATGGTTGGCCGCCGGCATTCGTGTTGAATCGGAATTCCAATACAATAGGTCAAAAGGCAATGGATCTTTGCCTTTAAGGTAATTGTTGATGACGTAGGGCCAGATCAGATCGTTGGCGCGCAGCATGTTGAAGGCCGATGCCATCTTCTTGCCGTCGAGATAGCCGCGCCGGGCCATCTGTTCTTCCAGAACCTTCAGCTGAGCATCATCCACAAACACCTTCAGGTCGCCGGCATAGGTGAAGTCGACCTGCGTGGTGAAGAAGGTGGCGCTGGCGATCCGGTCATCATCAACGGCCGCGGCGTGGGCGAGGGCGACGGCCAGAAGCGTGCCGCCGACGCAGTAGCCGGCAGTATTCACCTGGCGTTCGCCGGTGATGTCCTCAATCGCTTCCAGCGATGCATGGATTCCCTCGCGCATATAGTGCTCGAAACTCTTATGCGCCTGCCGTTCGTCAGGGTTCACCCAGGAGATGACGAACACTGTGTGGCCTTGCTCAACCGCCCACTTGATGAAGCTTTTCTGCGGATTGAGATCAAGGATGTAGAACTTGTTGATCCATGGCGGCACGATCAAAAGGGGACGTTTGAGCACCGTGTCGGTTGTCGGTGTGTACTGAAGCAGCTCACACACATCGTTGCGCATCACGACCTTGCCGGGCGTGGTTGCCATGTTCTCCCCGACCTTGAATTGCTTGGTGTCCGTCATGCGGACCTTCAGGTCGCCGTGACCGGCCTGGATATCTTCCGCGAGCATGGAAAGCCCGCGGACGAGGTTTTCTCCATTGCTGGCAAGTGTCTCTTTGATCAGCTCTGGATTGGTGCCCACGAAGTTGGTCGGTGAGAGCGCGCTTGCGATCTGCCTGATGTAGAACTGCGCCTTATGCCGAGTATGAGGATCAAGGTCGCTTGCCTCATCTACCAAATCCTCCGCCCAGTCTGACAGCAAGAGATAGCTTTGCTTCAATGTGTCGAAGAACTGGTTGCGCGACCATTCAGGGTCTTTGAAGCGCCGGTCACCGGGTTCAGGCTCGATAGCTGGTTGTGCTTCCTCGCCTGCCGCGCGGGCAAGCGAACCACTCCACAGATTGAAGAAACCTGACCAGAGGCGCGTCTGTGCATCCAGCATACGTTTGGGATCTGAAAGCCAGTATTCTGAGACCTGACTCAAGGTCTTAACAACTTCGCCCATTTCATCAGCTTGGACGGCGCGCACCTCGCCTTCCTCGCGCGGCCGTAAGTAGGCGGCCCACACCCGCCCGCTTTGCTCCACGAACTTGCCGAGGTTTTCCGCAAAGGCCTCAGGATCATTGATCGCGTAGGTCTCCAGCGGTCGTTCCGGTGGCGGCAAATGGGTTTGGCTTTGTTGGGCCTTGTCGCCGGTGCCTGCTTTCGTTGCTTCAGTGGCCGGCGACGCCTTGGTTTCGGACGTCACGCGCTTTGCCTTGGGCTTGGCCGATGCAGCCTTTGTTGCAGTGGTTGGCTTCTTTGCCGCAGTCGCACGTTGGGTTGTGGTGCCGGCCTTGGCCTTTGATGCCCGAGCTGTAACTGGCTTTGAGGCTTTTGCGCTGCGGGACGTCCGCGCCGGCGCCTTGCTGGTCGCTTTGGCGGCTGTGCTCTTCGCCACTGGTGCCTTGGCCCCGGCTTTCGATGTCGTCGCGGTCTTGTCGGCTGGAGCGGCGCCGTTGGCAGTTCCTTTGGCGCGAGACGCCCCCTGGCCCGACGCAGCTTTTGCGCCTTTCGGCTTTGCTGGAGCCTTCGTCTGCTTGGTGTCGCCTGTCTTGGCACTTCGCGACGTGGTGGTCGATCCGGCCGGCTTGCGGCCAGCGCGGCGGCGTGCCGCTGCCGGTTTGGCGTCAGTGCTTGTATCGTCTGTTGGTTGCGCCATCGCTGTCCACGTTTCCTTTGCCGCTGGCCGTGCAACAACGGTCTGGATTGTCGATCGACGATCGATCCCACCCGTTGGGCGAAGCTTCCCGCTTCTGTCCGCTTAAGCCTGATTTAACCATGCGTTGTCAGCCTAGTGTCTGACAAGATCGTAAGATGACGAGGCCAGTCGCCAATTGCAGCGCCTATCCCTTTGTGAGACAGAGGGTTGGCTCGCGTTGATACGCCGCAAAGTTACCATTGTTTTGGTGCCTCAAGCCATTCGCGTCCTGAAAGGACACTGTGTTTCGCCACCCCAACCCTCGCTGAGGTCGAGATGAACGACTTTCACCATGTTCGCCGCCTACCGCCCTATGTATTTGAACAGGTCAACCGGCTCAAGGCGAAGGCGCGAGCGGATGGGGCCGATATCATCGATCTTGGCATGGGCAATCCGGATCTGCCGACGCCCGATCACATCAACGAAAAACTGATTGAGACTGTCGGCAAGCCGCGCACCAATCGCTATTCCGCATCGCGCGGCATTCAGGGCCTGCGCCGGGCACAGGCTGCCTATTATGGCCGCCGGTTCGATGTGAAGCTTGACCCGGAAACCGAGGTTGTCGCCACGCTGGGGTCCAAAGAAGGCTTTGCCAACATGGCGCAGGCGATCACCGCGCCCGGTGATGTCATCCTGGTCCCCAATCCAAGCTACCCAATCCACGCCTTCGGGTTTCTGATGGCCGGTGCGGCCTTGCGATCGGTTCCTTGTGAGCCAGGCCCAGCCTTTTTTCAGGCGCTTGAGCGCGCCGTTCAGCACTCGATTCCAAAGCCGCTGGCGCTGGTCCTTTGTTACCCGTCCAACCCGACGGCTTATGTCGCTGATCTCGATTTCTACCGGGATGTGGTGTCGTTCGCGCGAAAGAACGATCTCATTGTCTTGTCCGACCTTGCCTACTCGGAGGTCTATTTCGACGGCAATCCGCCGCCCTCCATCCTTCAGGTGCCTGGCGCCAAGGATGTGGCGGTTGCATTTACGTCCATGTCCAAGACCTATTCCATGGCCGGATGGCGCATGGGCTTCGCGGTCGGCAATGAGCGACTTATCGCCGCTCTGGCGCGCGTGAAGTCCTATCTCGATTATGGAGCCTTCACGCCGATCCAGGTCGCCGCGACAGCTGCGCTCAACGGGCCACAGGACTGCGTCGATGAGATGCGAGCCACCTATCAAGGCCGCCGCGATGTGTTGGTTGATTCGTTTGCCCGCGCCGGTTGGGACGTGCCATCTCCGGCTGCCTCCATGTTCGCCTGGGCACCGATACCGGAAAAGTTCCGCCATCTGGGCAGTCTGGAGTTCTCCAAGCTTCTCATTGAAAAGGCCGATCTGGCAGTTGCTCCGGGTGTTGGCTTTGGCGAGCACGGCGATGACTATGTCCGCATCGCGCTGGTGGAAAACAAGGATCGCATCCGTCAAGCAGCACGCAATCTGCGCCGGTTCCTTGAAACGGCAGACGAGACTTTGCATAACGTCGTCGCGCTCAGCGCTGCGCGCTGAAACTCTCTTCTTTAGGTCGCCTTTATGGCGGCCAGGTTGGACGAACCTCGCATGACGACTCATCCTGGCAATCGCCCGCTTCGCGTGGGCGTTGCAGGGCTCGGCACTGTCGGTGCTGCACTTGCCCGCCTTTTGCTGACCCGATCCGATACGCTGCGCGCCGAAGGCACGCGCCCCATTGAACTGACGGCTGTTTCGGCGCGCTCACCGGACAAAGATCGCGGCGTTGATCTTTCGTCGGTGACATTCCATGCCGATGCCGTGGCCATTGCCCAGGATCCTGATGTCGATGCCGTGGTGGAATTGATCGGCGGCGAGGGCGGCGCTGCCAAATCACTTGCCGAAGCAGCGTTTGATGCCGGCAAGCCGGTGATCACCGCCAACAAAGCGCTTCTAGCGGCCCATGGCTTGGAGCTTGCGAACCGGGCTGAAACGGCTGGTGTACCGCTGTTCTATGAGGCCGCTGTTGCCGGCGGCATTCCAGCAATTCGCGCGCTGCGCGATGCCGTTCCAGGTCAACAGGTTACCCGCATCTCCGGTATCCTCAACGGCACCTGCAATTACATCCTCACCCGTATGGAGCGCGAAGGCATCGCCTTTGGCGATGTGCTCGCGGACGCCCAGCGGCTCGGCTATGCGGAGGCCGATCCGACCTTTGATGTCGATGGGTTCGACACGGCCCACAAGCTGGCGATCCTGACCTCTCTTGCCTTCGGTACCGAGATTGAAGCGGAGGACATGTACATTGAGGGCATCCGTGCCATCACGCCCGATGACATGGAGGCAGCACACGAACTTGGATACCGCATCAAGCTTCTGGGGGTCGCGCAGGCCACTGAGTCAGGCATCGAGCAGCGTGTTCACCCAACGATGTTGCCACTTGATTCCACGCTGGCGCAGATCAACGACGTTCTGAACGCGGTGGCCATCGACACCGATCTGTTGGGCGAAGTTGTCCTCTCCGGGCCCGGTGCGGGCGGTGATGCGACCGCTGCGTCGGTGCTTGCTGATCTTCAGGACCTTGCCCGTGGTCTGGCCCCCAAACCGCTGCGCCTGCCACGCAACGACCTGAAACCCTATGTGCGTGCTCGGATGCGCAAGCATGAGGGTGGCTATTACATCCGCCTCTCGGTCGTGGATCGCCCCGGAGCTTTTGCCGCCATCGCGCAGCGCATGGCTGAACACGGCATTTCGCTTCAATCCATCGTCCAGCGACGCAAGCCATCCGACACAGGTCCGCACTCCCATCAGCCCGTGATCATTATCACCCATGAGACCATGGAACAGGCTGTGCGCGATGCGATGCAAGCCATATCAGCCGATGGCCACGTTGATGCCGAACCGCAAATCATCCGTATCGAGCGCTAGGCAAAGGAACCTCGGCCCGTGACAAAATCCATCCTCACACCTGGCGATCTGGTCCTTGAACGGATTTTGACGCTGGAACTTGTCCGCGTGACCGAACGCGCTGCTGTTTCTGCTGCCAAATGGCGTGGGCGAGGCAATGAAACCGAAGCCGATCAGGCTGCCGTGGACGCGATGCGCCGCGAACTCAACAAGCTGCCCATTACCGGCGAAGTGGTGATCGGCGAGGGCGAGCGCGATGAAGCCCCGATGCTGTACATTGGCGAGAAGGTGGGGACCGGCGATGGCCCCGACGTCGATATTGCGCTCGATCCGTTGGAGTGCACCACGGTTTGCGCGAAGAACCTGCCAAACTCACTTGCCGTTGTGGCGCTGGCGGAGAAAGGCAGTCTTCTCAATGCGCCCGACGTCTACATGGACAAGGTTGCCATTGGTCCGGGCTACCCCGAAGGTCTGGTGAGCCTCGACAAAACGGCGACCGAAAACATCACGGCAGTTGCTGAGGCAAAAGGCGTTCCGGTTTCGGATGTCTCTGCCTGCGTGCTTGATCGCCCGCGGCACGCCGCGCTGATCGCAGAAATTCGACAACTTGGCGCCTCCCTGCGGCTCATTCCAGACGGCGACATCGCCGGCATCATTCATTGCACGACGCCTGAGGAAACGGGCATCGACATCTATCTTGGTATCGGCGGCGCGCCCGAAGGCGTGTTGGCAGCAGCCGCACTGCGCTGCGTTGGTGGCCAGATGGAAGGTCGGCTGATCCTGGACACCAAGGACAAACGTGACCGCGCCCTGCGCATGGGCGTTAAAGACCCTGAACGGGTTTACAGGGTGGATGAACTCGCCGGCGGTGATGTCATTCTCTCAGCGACGGGCGTGACGGAAGGTAACCTTCTTAACGGTGTCCACTTCGCATCGGATATGATCACCACCGAAACGGTCGTGATGCGCTCAGCATCCGGAACCGTTCGTTGGATCAAGGGCAAGCATTCCCTGCTTGAAAAGTTCCATCTCGACTGACGACATCGTCCTGGGCGTCAAGAACTCGATCCTTGCCCAGCGCTGGACCAGACGACTTGCGCCTGATGATCCGGTTCCCTTCGAGATCGAGCAGGCGACCAGCAGCAATGCGACACTTGCCAAGGTCCTGGCTGGCCGCGGCGTAACGGCCGCTAACGCGGCACAAATACTTGCCCCGTCACTGCGCGAGCTTATGCCTGACCCGTCGACCTTGCAGGCGATGGACGAAGCCGCGTCTTTGTTGGCCGACGCCGTCGAAGCCGGCGCAACCGTCGGCCTTTTCGGCGATTATGACGTTGATGGTGCTGCTTCCTGCGCGCTGCTCGCACGTTGGCTTAAGGGCCTTGGCAGCCAACCCGTCATCCACATCCCCGACCGCATCAGCGAAGGCTATGGCCCTAATATCGCTGCTATCGATGGCCTAATAGCTGAGGGGATCGACCTCCTGGTAACGCTTGATTGTGGCGCCACCAGCCATGAGGCGCTTGGGCATGCCCGGTCAAAGGGCTTGCCCGTTCTTGTTCTTGACCATCACCAGATGACCGACCTTGGCCCAGAGGTGGACGCGCTGGTTAACCCCAACCGGCCCGATGATACGTCAGGTCTCGGACATTTGTGCGCGGCCGGCGTGACCTTCATGGCGCTGGTGGCCGCCAATCGAGAGTTGCGGGCGAGGGGCGCAGAAAACCTACCTGACCTGCTGCAACTGCTTGATCTCGTCGGATTGGCAACAGTTGCGGATGTCGTGCCGCTGACTGGCCTCAACCGAGCCTTTGTCGTGCAAGGGCTCAAGGTCACCCGCACCCGTCAGAATGTGGGTTTGGCGGCACTGATCGACGTGGCGCGGCTGACCGGGCCGATGCAGGCGTTTCACTTTGGCTATGTGCTCGGTCCGCGCATCAATGCCGGTGGACGCATCGGCGATGCGGCGATGGGCGCGCGGTTGCTTCTGACTGATGATCCAAGCGAAGCTTCTCATCTGGCCAACGAACTTGACACTCTAAATGCCCAACGCCAAGCCATAGAGGCTGAGGCGGTGGCAAGCGCCATTGAGCGTGTGGAGCAACACCCGTCGATTCCCGACATCATCATGGTTCGCGATGAAACCTGGCATGCCGGTGTTGTCGGACTAATCGCCGCGCGTCTGAAAGAACGATTCCACCGCCCTTCCTTCGCCTTCACAAAAAGCGCTGAGGATGAATGGACCGGATCGGCGCGTTCAATTCCGGGCGTTGATCTGGGGTCGGCTGTCCGCGCGCTTGTTGCTCAGGGTATCGCCATAAAAGGCGGTGGCCACGACATGGCCGCAGGTCTAACAGTTGGCGAGGCCAGCTGGTCGCAAGCCCAAGACGCCCTGCCGTCGACGCTGGCTGATGATTTGGCGCATCGCCTGGCGGTTCGCGATCTACCTATCGACACGGTTCTGACTGCGAGCGCAGCGTCCCTGGACCTGGTTGCCGCCCTGGAGCAAGCCGCCCCCTATGGCACGAGTTTCCCCGAACCGATCTTTGCGTTTGCAAGCCATAGGGTCACCTACGCCGATCATGTCGGCACCAATCATGTGAAGGTCACGCTGTCGGACGGCAACACCAACCTGTCGGCCATCGCCTTTCGCGCCGCCGATACGCCGCTGGGCGATCTGCTGCTTGAGGTACGCGGCCAATCGCCCCTTCATGTCGTGGGAAGCCTATCGCGCAACAGCTGGCAAGGGCGCGACAGCGCCCAGCTACGACTAACGGATGCCGCTAAGCCGGCTACCGGATAACCGGCCACCGTTGATTTTGCTGGCGAAGGCCGCGAGGATAAATCCCATGTCCGCGATTCAACCCGTCGAAGCTGTTCCGGCATTCTATAACGACCTTGACGCCAGCTTGGCGCACGCGCTGAATTTGCTCGAAAAAGGGGTCAAGGACCGGCGCTCGGCAATGCATACCTTCACCGTGGCGACCAACGGATCGGACGGCACGCCCCAACTTCGCACGGTCGTCAATCGCGGTTTTGATCGAGCTACCCGGATACTGCGCTTTCACACCGATGCGCGGTCACCCAAGATAGCCGAGTTGAAGGCCGATCCGCGGGTCGCCGTTCACATCTATGACCGGTGGGCTAAAATCCAACTCAGGCTCGATGCCCGTGCATCGGTGCATACCGATGGCCAGGTGAGGGCATCGGCTTGGGAAGGAACCCGTGATTTCTCGCGCATTTGCTACCGGGTGACAGCCGCCCCCGGTGATACCGTCGAACGGCCAGACGATGTCGCCTTCACCGAAGGCGCGGCACCTGATGAAGGCGAAGAGAACTTCGTCGCGGTGACCTTAGAGGTTCATGCGCTGGAATGGCTTTACCTTGCCGCAGACGGGCACCGGCGCGCTCGCTTTGCCTGGGATCAGGCAGGCACCTTGAGCCAAAACTGGCTGGTCCCTTGATAGCTCTATCAAAGCAACCCATGTGCATCGCTCGCTAAAGAGCGGTTTTGCCTCACCGCTTTAATGAGGCATAATAGAACCTCACCAATGATGAGCCCGTTATGCGCCTGTCGAAACAGACGACTTATGCCATTCGCATTTTGCTGGATTGCGCCCACGCAATGCCGCATGCCGTGCGTTCCAGTGAGATCGCCGATCGGCAAAAGATCAGCGAATACAACATTCAAAAGCTGGTCGCCCAGTTGGCATCAGAGGGCATTTTGTCCACCGCGCGGGGGCGCGGCGGCGGCATCAAACTGGCTCTCGACCCGGAAGACATCAATCTGGGACAAATTCTGCGCGTCACAGAACCAACGCGAATCGTTGTCGATTGCTTCGGCGATCCAGTCGATTGCGCGGTCCGTCAGATCACGCCGGTAAACCGCATTTTCGCATCGGCCTATGAGGGTTTCGTCGAAGTGCTTGACCGTTACACGCTGGCAGATCTGTTGAAAGGCCATCAGATGGCGCCGGTTCTGGCCTAAGGCAGCCAGAATCAAACTCGGCAGATGTTGGGAAAAGGTGGCACGCCCAACGGGACTCGAACCCGTGTTTCCGCCGTGAAAGGGCGGCGTCCTAGACCACTAGACGATGGGCGCGCAGCAACCAAGGTGGCTGCGAGAGCCGGTCTTATAGGCGGCAGGTTCGACGGGTTCAAGCCGGGGAGTGGCAAAAAAATTGAACCATTGGAAACTGATCGCAGACGACCAACGCGATGGCTGATGATTCAGTTCGCGCGCTGGGCGCTTTGATAGCCGACGCACGTTCCATCGGCGTGCTTACCGGTGCCGGTATCTCAACCGAATCGGGCATTCCCGATTATCGCAGCCCGACCGGTATCTGGTCGCAAATGCAGCCGATCACCTATCAGGAGTTCGTGGCGAGCGAGGAGGCACGACTGGAAGACTGGCGGCGTCGTTTCATCATGAATGAGGATTTTGCGCGCGCCCAGCCCAATGCTGGCCATCGCGGCCTTGTCGCGCTTGATCGCGTGGGCAAGCTGCGCGGTCTCATCACCCAGAACATTGATGGTCTGCATCTGCGTTCCAACTGCCGACCTCGGCGAGTGGTTGAGATCCACGGCAATGCGACGCGTGGCGCCTGCCTCGATTGCTATCAGTCGATGGACCTTTCAACTGTCCGGACCCTGATCGAGGGCACTGGCCGCGCACCGCGCTGTCCGTCCTGCGACGGATGGGTGAAGGCAGCTGTGATTTCCTTTGGCCAATCTCTCGACCAGAAAACACTGGAAGACGCATTGGGTATTGCCAGCGATGCCGACCTGTTTCTGGCCATCGGGTCCTCGCTGGTGGTTGAACCTGCCGCCAGCCTTCCGCGCATTGCCCAACAATCTGGTGCCAGGTTGGTAATTGTGAACCAGGAACCGACACCATTGGATGCTCACGCTGACCTGGTGATCCATCAGCGTATTGGTCAGGTTTTTGACGCACTGGGTCTGGGGTAATGCTCCCACCTGATACCGGCAAAGGACTATGAGTGGTTGATCGCGCTTGCCGTAGCGGTACCGTGAAAGGTTGGTAAACATAAGGTGAAGGGGTTGCCGCGCCGTGGTTTCCAAGGGCATCCTTGGTAAGAGAATCAGAGCCATAGCTTTGGGGAAGCAAAGGGTCTGAAGCGTTAGAGGGACGAGGTTGCACGTAAAGGTGGCGGAATGCGTGATAGGGCTGGCGGTAATGCCGGTTAAACCTCCTCTTGATCCTCAGCTTCTTGAAGAGCTGGGCGATGAGGCTGGGCTTGATGTCTTTGAAGTGGCCGGACGGATCAAATGGTTCGACGCCGGAAAAGGCTTTGGGTTCATTGTTCCAGACAACGGAATGAAAGACGTGCTGTTGCACGTTACCTGCCTGCGACGCGACGGGTATCAGACAGCCTATGCGGGCGCCCGCATCGTCTGCGAAGTGCTTGATCGCCCGCGCGGCATGCCGGCCCTGCGCATCCTGTCCATGGATGAGTCGACTGCCCTGCACCCATCCCAGCT
>ERZ1740060.318-NODE-318-length-33537-cov-13.412968_pt1 | contig 33537 bp, 34 predicted proteins | sample MGYA00581743_ERZ1740060 | MGnify/ENA primary metagenome ERZ1740060 (study PRJEB43018, sample SAMN04849235) | marine metagenome | isolation source: floating plastic debris | place: Pacific Ocean | collected 2008-08-27 | study: EMG produced TPA metagenomics...
ATAATACCCCTTGATGTAATGGATATAAAGTGCATATGCACTTTATCCAATTGTTAGGCACAATTCTAAAAGCTCAATTTCCGCCAAATCCATTCAAGCTTCCGCGAAATCTTTAAGCCATTCATTTTGATTCAGTAGAGTTTTGTAATCAACAAAATTTACTGAAAGAAATGAGCGAAGAAATGAACACAGCTGGTATTCCAGCACCAAATCCAAAAGTAGTTGACCACATGAAGGAAAGCGGTATGCCTACAAGAGTCCTTGAGGGTATGTCAAAACTAGGCTGGTTTTCTGAAATCCCGTCACCACTTAATCCAGAATCAACCATGGAGGAAATCCATGATTATGTGGCCATGACAGAAGCGGGCTCTGACATGATCTTCAACCTGCCTAATGTGATGGATTATGCGGACAAGTTACTGGATGATGTCATCGAAGAAGAAATTACTATCAAAGGAGTAGATGGAAATGATATTCCAATCATCATTAATAGTCCTAAAGGCCAAACCCCTAAAAAGGCTATTCTATTTATTCATGGTGGGGGCATGTGCGTACTAAGTGCCAAAGGTGGTACGTATAGAACTTGGACTAGACTGCTTGCAAAAGATGGTTTGATTGTCGCTTCAGTTGATTTTCGAAACAGCTCAGGAGCAGCAAGAGCACCATTCCCAGCCGGATTGAACGATTGTGTTTCTGCTTTAAATTGGCTTAGCGAAAGAGATGAGGTGGAAGAAATTACCGTCCATGGTGAATCTGGTGGAGCGAATCTTACCATCGCCACATGTCTTCGTGCTGCCAAACAAGGTGTTGCCCAAAAAAAAGTTACTGGTGCTGCGCCTTGGGCTCCTTACATTGCTGGCCCAGCCGTTTGGGGTGAATGGGAAGATGCAGAGTTCGAATCCTTAAGAGAGAAAAATGGAGCGGGAATTCCTGTTGACCAACTCATTTATTACGCCCGAACTTATACCCCCAATGAATCAGATTGGAAAAACGGTGAAGCATGGCCTTTGTGGATGACCGATGAGGAATTAGAAATGCTTCCTCCAATGTCTCTGCATGTAAACGATTGTGAAACACTTCGCGATGAAGGAATCGCATTCTATAAAAGGTTGGCTAAAGCAGGTAAGCTAGTCACACTCGAAAATCATTTGGGAACTACGCATGCGCTACATGTCTATGCTCCGATATTCAATGCATTTGATATCACGGAGCTATCAGCCAAATCTATTAGTGCTTTCGCATTAAGAAATAAGTAAGACATCCACAAGTGGCAGATATTTTCTATCTGCTACTTTCTAAAATCTTTAAAAAATGACAACACTATTTATCATTCTGGGCGTGCTAACGCCTCTAGCGGTAATTGGCCGTTCTTCGATAGAACGATTGACCATTCCTAAAACTATACCTTTAAACCAAACATATCCTGCTGGCAAACACAGAGTAGAATTTAAAAGTAAAGGCAAAACGATTGTTGGAAACCTCTTTATTCCTGACGATTACCAAGAAGGTGAGAAAAAACCAGCCATGGTCATTGCTCCACCTGCCACATCTTTGAAAGAACATGCAGCCGGGTTTTATGCCGAAAAGTTCGTAAAGAAAGGCTATATAACCTTATCTATTGATACCAGAGGTATTGGTGAAAGTGAAGGAATCGAATGTGATGTAGACCCTTATCACCACGCTAATGATGTTGCCAGTGCAGTAACCTTTTTAGATTCCTTAAAACAGGTAGATTCGGATAAACTGTTTAATGTAGGCGTCTGCGCTGGTGGTGTTTCTTCTCCGTATGCTACATTCCACGACAAGCGTATTAAAGCTCAGGGGTTGATTACACCGTCTATTGCGGGACCTGAACTCATGAAGTCTACCCTGCTTCCTGTAAGAATCATTATCTACACGATTGGTGGGATTTTTAACCTGTTAAAGTTCTTTGGTTTAAATGTGAAGCTACCTGCTATTCCTTCTAAAATTCCTGAGGGAGATGGTCCAGCGGCTAGAGGAATGCAAGAGATTTCGACTTATTATTTACCAGGTAAAGTTGGTCATCACAAACGATGGATAAACAACACCAGTGCTACTTCACTTCCTGGCGTAGCTAGACTGCACATATTCAATCATGCCAAAGAATTTGATTCTATTCCTGTGGTTCAAGTGGTAGGAAAAGAGGCTTACAGCGCTGAACCAGCTATGCGTTTTTACCATTCGCTCAAAGGGCCTAAAGAGTTATTGGAAATTGACAACACGAATCACGTAGATTTCTACTACAAAGATGAACCTGCTGATAAGGCGGTTGAAAAAGTTGATTCGTTCTTTAAAAAAGTGGTATCATGAAACAGCACGAACGAAATAAAGCTGGCCGAGAGTCACAGCTTAGAAAGAGAATTTTTCAAGTTTTTGGTGTTATTCTAGCCCTGTTGTTCTTTCTTGTGGCAGGTGTTTTTTCTTTAGGAAGTAGTCCGAAAAATGCGGACATCACACAAGAAATGCATGACCCAGAGCTTCAGTCGATGTACTTTCCTGGTAGAATTATCGCAACTCTTATGAGCAAAGAATGGGGCGTAAACATGTTCAACAGCATGTCTGCATCAGCTGCAACTGGCGATATAGAAGGCTTTTTAAGTGAAGAACGTTTTATCAAATCTTCCGAAGGACATGAAATCCGTGTCAGGGTTTTCAAACCTGAAAATGGTGGAGAAAAATTACCAGCGATGCTCTACACACATGGTGGCGGCTACTTGTCTGGTTTTCCAGAGCAAGCGCTCGACTTGATTCAGGATTTTATGGAAACAAGAGATGTAGTAGTAGTTGCTCCTGCCTATCGCTTATCAATGGATCATCCATTTCCTGCAGGATTTAATGATTGCTATGAGACACTCTTGTGGATGAAAGAAAATGCGGATGAACTAGGGATTTATGATGACAATTATATTTTGGCTGGGCGCAGTGCTGGCGGTGGTATGACTGCAGCCCTTGCACTTAAGTGTCGCGACACAAAAGATGTTAGTATAGCATTTCAAATGCCTCTTTTCCCCATGATTGACTACCGTCAAAATACAGCCTCAGCTAAAATGACTGGTGCCATCATCTGGGATAATGAAAGCAATAAACATGGATGGCTTCAATACTTAAAGGGTTTAGAAGAAAAAGAAGTACCTACCTATGCATCTCCTGCTATTGCTGAGGATTTCAGCGACCTGCCTCCAACGATAACGCATGTCGGTAGTTTAGAGCCATTTAGAGACGAAACCATTGAGTATGTTAACGCACTTGAAGCAGCAGGTGTACCAACAAAATTCAAACTTTTTGAGGGGGCCTATCATGGCTATAATAATCTGTCTCCAGAAACCTCAATTGGAAAAGCGGGGGATAAATTTCAATTTGATGCTTTTGCAGCATATTACGATCTTTATGTGACTGATCCTCTAGCGAAAAACAAGTAGTAGAGATAAGTTCAACCGAATTAAAAGACTAAATAATGCCTGACCTATTGAGTCATTTTGAAGTATATATTAACGCACAAAAAGGTGTAGGATTTAACGCTTTTGTGTTTAGTACAGGGATTATCATCGCGGCAGTTTTACTGCACTTTTATGGAAACAGCCAACTTGCCGTGGGCTTGCGGAATGGAACCTTCATCATTGGGATCACACTAATAGCAATGGGCGTTGGATTGCGAATTTCACAGGAGAATATTCTAAAAGAAAGGAAGTTGCTGTATCAAGAAGATCAAGCAGCATTTGCTAAAGCAGAGACTGAACGAATGACAAAAGTGAAGAATAACTACTCAAGAGGTCAGATTATTATGACGGGTTTGGTCGTAATAGCTTTGCTCGCATTTCTTTTGGTTAGAAACCAAGTTTGGCAAGGGGTAAGTTTGTCGCTATCCGTATTCTTTTTAGGTAATGTCATAATTGAAGCCTTTTCGTATTTAGCTATTCTTGCCTATTACAACCAATTAACAAATTGATGATGTCAGAAATTGTAACGATTCAAGATGTTTACCAAGTGCATCAGTCTTTGGGTTTAGAATCTCCGAAGCATCCTTTAATTACGGTTGTCCGTACTAAAGCAGTTGATGATTTCTCAAAATTTACCAATGTCAAAATTGTAAATAATCTCTATCAAGTAGCTTTTAAAGAAGTGATACTAAGTCAGTTAAATTATGGTAGAAACTCTTACGATTTTCAAGAGGGAACGTTGGTATTTACCTCTCCAGGTCAAGTTTCAGAGTACAAAGAAAGTTCTGACGCTGAAGCAAGCCTCAGAGGATGGTCGTTGGTTTTTCATCCCGACTTGATACGAAAATCATCTTTAGCAACGAAGATTGAACAGTACAACTTCTTCAATTACGAATCGAACGAAGCACTGCATCTGTCCTTCGATGAGCTAAAACACATTGAAGAGTTAAGAGATAAAATCATTTTCGAGTATCAACAAAATCTCGACCGGCATAGTCTACATTTGATTGTTGCCAACATCGAAATGCTCTTGGATTATTGCTTGCGCTATTATGATCGACAGTTTTTCAGTCGCAGCGATTTGAATCAGGATGTGATCACTAAATTCGAAAAGATTCTGAAATCCTATTATCAAACTTCAAAAGAAGATGAACTAGGATTGCCATCTATCGCCTATTGTGCCAGTCAGCTTCATCTATCCCAAAAATATTTGAGCGACCTACTGAAAAAGGAAACTGGCAAAGCAGCCCAAGAACACATTCATCTATTTATCGTTGAAAAAGCCAAGAATATTCTACTTAATTCAAATGATTCCATCAGTCAAGTTGCCTATGCCTTGGGATTTGATTATCCACAGCACTTTAGCAATCTTTTTAAATCCAAAACGGGTAATAGTCCGACTGAGTACAGAAACTTGAATTAAAATAACTGTGCCTAACATTGTGTATAAACAATAGCGGTTTAAGTACATACTTGAACCGTTTTTACGTTTAATCAAGTATATTACAATCTGACAGTTTAGTGGGTTGAAATCCGCTACTGCTCATACACGAGACCGTTCTCGGCAAGTTAAAAAAAGCTTCTCTTCTGTAATTTGTGTTATAATTCCCTTTTGCAGTGTTAGTTACCAAGTGATCATAGATTTTTCTTTGCATAAACTAAAAATAATTATTATGTCAGAGAAACATGGAAAAATCCATTGGAGTGAGCTGATAACAAGTGATGTTGATGCAGCCCGAATTTACTTTGAAAAGGTAGCTGGGTGGACTTTTACCACCATACAGATGCCCGAAGGCTCCTATCACATGGCCTCAATTGGTGAGAAGAATATTACGGGCATTATGGATATCAACTTACACCCCGAATTGAACGGCTTATCATCCTTCTGGTTAACGTCTATCTCGGTAGATGATGTGGATGCCACCGTTGCGCAAACACGTGAACTTGGTGGTAAAATCATTCGGGAGCCATACGACGTGCCTGGTATGGCACGGTGCGCGGTTATCGCTGATCCTTCAGGTGGGGTGATTGGACTCTTGACCCCTTTTGAAAATGGGGCTGAAACCCAGTAATAGGTGTTTCCAATAAAATGTCTAAACCTGAAAAAGTACTCTAGTTTTTTAGGAAAAATAAGTTAGATAGTATCGTGGACTTCCACGGTACTATTTTTGGTTAAAATCGCTTTACTTGAAAAAGAATGTCTCAAGAAATAATCAATATTCAGTCCATCAGCCAGTTGCATGACTGGGTAGGTTTAGACAAACCCACGCATCCCTTAATTAGCATTGTAGATGTTTCTCAATCGGAAACCCAGCAAGAGCAGATAGGAATGCGAATGACCAGCAGTTTATATATGATCGCAATCAAAGACAAAAACTGTGGATTGCAGTATGGAAGAAATACATATGATTTTGATGAAGGCGTAATGTATTTTACAGCTCCCAATCAAATTATGGAAGTGACAAATGCCCAAAAGAAAGGTGAAAGACAGGGGTTGGTAATCAATTTTCACCCAGACCTTATTCGCAACTTGCCTTTAGGGAAGACTATAGAAAACTACAATTTCTTCTCTTACCATGTTCACGAAGCTTTGCACCTTTCAGAAGCCGAACAGCAGACCATTATGGATTGTGTCAATATTATAAAGAATGAAATTTCAGAGCGAATTGATAATCACAGTCAGACGGTGATTGCTTCCTCTTTAGAGCTTTTATTCAATCTTTCACAACGGTTTTATGAAAGACAGTTTACTACCCGTTCTGCTAAAAATTCGGATATTTTATCTCAATTTGAGGTTCTTTTAAAAAACTATTATGAAGAAGGAAAATTTGCTACCGAAGGAATTCCATCAGTTGAATACATAGCCGAAAAAGTGTTCTTATCGCCTAATTATTTGAGTGATTTATTAAAAAAGGAAACTGGTCAAAGTGCCAGAGATAAAATCAATTCGTTTGTAATTGAAAAGGCAAAAACACGTCTGTTATCTGAAACTACCTTGGTGAGTGAGATAGCGTATGACTTGGGATTTAATTATCCGCATTACTTTAATCGATTATTTAAAAGCAAAACAGGGAAAACACCTAAAGAATATAGGCAATTGAATTAAAAATGCCGAGAACATCGTCTACGCGCTATTGGTTCGCTGCGTTTCACCACCAGCACGTAGTCATAGCGTTAGCGAAAAAATCTGGTGAGAAAGAGATAGTGTAAAAATCCTTAGAGTAAGTCATTTACCCGTATGCTACGAATACCCCTAAATGACCTATCATCATCTGATGTTACTCCTTCTATCACAATCCTAGTTTCATGGCGGCGTTATGCTCCTTAGCATCTTCAAAGCGGGTATAGACACGAATCATGCTTTCGGTCTTATGGAACGTCTGCGCCATGATCTCGCTATTACTGGCTCCGTTTTTCTTGGCAATGGTGACGAAGGATGCCCGTAAGCTATGCGGTGAAAATTCCTGCCCAAAACGCTGCTTCATTACTCGCCAGAAGCCGTGATCGGTGAGTCGCTGTTGGCTCATCACGTTACCCTTATACATTCGGGCAAATAGCATCCCGCTATCTTGGCCGAGTGCTGCCATATAGCGTTGCAAGGTTCGCACCGGGCAGAGTAGGGGGTTAGCTGCATAGAAGATTGCCTTGACCTGACCGTGCGCCATTTGATCAGTCTTACTGCGGCTCAGCTCAACATACATGCCGTGCTCACTAAAGGTAACATCTTCGATATTAACCTGCGCCCGAGCCGTGGCCGCTTCTCGGGTTAACCGACTGAAGGCGGGTAATTCATAGCGCTGTTTCACGAGTTCCTCCAGCATCACATTGACAATATCGGCTAAATGCTCTTTGGTCTGAGCGGCCCTTTGGGCTGCTTCCTGCATACATAGGTAGGTGGTTTTCCGCAAGGGTTCCACCTTAAGATACTTTCGTACTAAGCGCATGTGCCGGTAGCGGCTACCTGATTCCTGATAAGAGGTAGGCATATTAGGAATAAATAGAAACCCCAGACACTGGCCAATATGTTGAGGGATCATGGCAGGGATACGGCTCCAGGGAAGAAAGTAGCCCAGATGCTGAAAGGTTTTTAGTAGCGTTAACAACCCAATCCGCATGGCGTCCTGCTTGCCGTAATGATAAGCAAAAGCGAGCTCTGCTTTAGTAGGTGTGTAATGCAATCGCAGCTCTTTTTCCGAATAAGACGATTTAAGCCGGGGATAGGCAGTCTGGTGAACGGCAAGCATGGCAGGAAATTTAGGTCATATAATAGGATAACGTTGGGTGACCGTACCTCCAGTGGAACTGCAAGGTGGCCAAAAACAAGTGTTTTATGCCACCTAAAATAGCAAAAGCTAACTACTTGAAAAACAGTCCTTAAAAAATGGTAATTTCGAGAGGGTTTTTGGCCACCCTGAATTAGCCATCCTATTAATTGTATTTCGCATCGCATGAAAGCCGCATTATATGCTCGTGTATCTACCCACGATCAGCAAACGCTACAACTGCAAATCAAAACGATGCAGGAGTATATTCAAAAGCGAGGATGGGAGACAGTCTTGTGTATTGAAGATACGGCTTCCGGGGTAAGTGATCGCAAAAAACGGGAGCGTATTCTGGTAGCTGCTCGGAAAAGACAAGTGGATGTTATTGTTGTTTGGAAACTGGACCGGTGGGGCCGATCACTGGTTGACCTGATGAATAGTCTACAAGAACTTACCGCTTTACGAGTAGGATTTGTATCGATTACAGAAGCAATTGATCTAACCACTCCATCAGGAAGAGCTTTGGCGGGAATGCTTGCGGTATTTGCTGAGTTTGAAAGAGATATGCTTCGTGAAAGAGTAAAAGCGGGGATAGCCCACGCGCGGGCGCAAGGAAAACCCCACGGGAGGCCTAGAAGTGCTGCCTTGAAAGCGAAGCAGGTAAAAGCTTTGTTTGCCCAAGGGTATAGCAAATCCAAGATTGCCCAAGAACTCGGTATTGGAAGAACTTCGGTCAGGAGACTTATTAATGAAGGTACCGATTAGAGTTTAACTTTATCTTACTAGCTCACTAGCTTTTCATATACACCTTTTATAGGACTCTCTTTTAACTAAATCCATATGTTTTGTTATATCAACACATCTTATCGGCAAACATGGAAGAAGAAAACCTTAAGCACATAAAATTTCAAAACAGACAAAACGTAAATGCCCAATTTGATTTAATCAGACTGGAAAAGTTATTTCTACGGAATCACATGGATCACTCTATAGAAGCACATCACAAAGTTGAGTTTTATGTAATCCTATTAATTGAAAAGGGTAAGGGGTATCATACCATTGATTTTACGGACTACCCATGTTCAAAAGGAACTTTGCTAACCGTCCGAAAAGATCAAGTTCAAAAGTTTTTTAGAAATAAAGATCTAAAAGGGACGGTACTTCTTTTTACCGATGAATTTTTAGTAAGCTATCTTGAAAAGGCTGAAACTCGGAAGACGATGCTCTTATTTAATGAATTATTAGGCGTTCCAAAATTACAGTTGAATAATACTTGCTTTAAGAGCATTTCCCAAAATATTAAAAGGATAGAACATGAGTATTTTACCATTAATGATGATTATTCATTAGGTCTTATTCGAAGCGAATTACATATCTTAATTACTAAACTCTTTCGAATAAAGGCGCAAGAAGAACATATTAATTTTGAAAAAAAATATCTTAAAGAGTTTATTGAGTTTCAAAATCTAGTTGAAAGAAAAGTAACAAAAATTACTAAAGTTCAATACTTTGCAAATGAAATGGGGCTGAGTACCAAAACACTAAATACAATCACAAGGAGTGTTATACACAAATCAGCCAAGGAATTTGTGGATGAAATATGTACTAAACAAATTAAGAGACTGCTCATTAACACCAATCTGTCTGTTAAGGAAATCGCTTATCAGTCTGGGTTTGAAGAAACCACCAACTTTTATAAATACTTTAAGAGACAAACTCAAACAACTCCTGAGCAATTTAGAGTAACAAATTAGCACTTTCCCTTTTTTACAGTCCTTCCTCTCTTTTTTATAGTCGAATTAGCTTAACGAGACAATAACTTTATGTCATTGTAACATTAAATCTAATGGACTATGAAAACTTTAAAATTAAATCTCTTACTATCAGCACTCATAATTTCTTTGGTCACTTTTACATCGTGTAGTGAAGACGATAGTGATACTACACCTATTATGTTAGGTTCAAGTGTAACGGTAACCAATACTTTTCAGTCAACCGTATTCACTAACGGAGCTGAATTGGATATTGAAGATTTGTTCCAAATGCCAGCAGGCTCATTGGCCGCAACAGCCAATGTTAGCACTGCTGTTGAATTCCCTAATTATCTGTTAAACTTATATGATATCAATATTGATGGGAATAGCATCTCTCTCGAGGTGGTAGCTCAAGCTAATGACCCGACCTATGGGGATCTATTTAGAATACTAGAAGCAGATACATTTGATAGGTATTACCTGACTTTCGATAGTGCTCAAGATGTAAAAGGATTTACCTCAAGCAATCCTTCTGTAAACCTTAGAATTGACTCTGATAATATCTTAGTTGTTGAAATTGGTGAAGGCTATGACTTCAACCCTGATCAAAATTTTGAAATAATTTTAAATTAAACAAAATGCGAATCCCTTTAACCGTATTCCTACTGCTGATACAATCAATATGCATTACCAGTTGTGGGATGAATAAAGATTCTAAATCGATTATGGAAGACAAAACAATAATGGAAGTAAGCACATTCAACATCAATTCCGATGTTGATCCGATGGCTTTTGCTAAACGAGACGCAAAGGTAGAAAGTAGTTTTACAAGTAAACAGCCAGGATTCATTAGACGTCAGAGTGGTGTTGATGATAAAGGGAATTATATCGTAATCGTTTATTGGAAAAGTGTAGCAGATGCTGACGCCTCAATGAACAAATTTATGAGTGATACTTCCGTAGCTGATTATGCTCAAATGATTAATGGCTCGACCATGAAAATGTCGAGATATATTATGGATAGCACTTTTAATGCTGAGGGTAGTCGATTTGTGGAAATCATGTCTTTTGATGTAAAACCTGCTACAGATATAGCGAAATTCCATGTCCTGAATCAAAAAGTAGAAACTGATTTTACCGCAAAAAGAAAAGGTTTTTTACAGCGCTTAACTGGTGTTAACGAAACGGGTAAACAAGTGGTCGCTGTCTATTGGGAAAGCAAAGAAACTTCTAATGCTGCCTTACAACCTTTTATGGAAGCACCCATAGCAAAAGAATTCATGCAAGAGATGGATCAGTCCTCTGTGGTCATGGGGCGGTATAAATTTCTAAACATGGAATTAACAAATAAGGATAAAGTTGTTGCTCTACTGAACAGTTTTAACACTGGCGACCAAACCCCAATTGGCTATATCAACCCTAACCAATACATTCAGCACAACTTGTCAGTAGCAGATGGATTAGAAGGCTTTGGTGAAGTGATGCAAAATGTCCCTCCTCAAGGCTTTAAAGCAAATGTAATTCGTGCGTTTCAAGATGGAGATTACGTATTCACCCATACCGAATATGACTTTTTTGGACCGAAAGCTGGCTTTGATGTTTTTCGTTTCGAGGATGGGAAAATAGTCGAGCATTGGGATAATTTATTAGAAGTTCAGGAGCCGAACCCAAGTGGCAGAACGCAATTTGATGGAGCAACTGAGATTAACGATTTAGACAAAACGGAAGCTAATAAAAACACCGTCGAGGAATTTATTGAGAAAGTTCTCCTTAATGGTGAAATGGATAAGGTAGCTACTTATATCAATCCTGAAAAATACATTCAGCATAATCCTGCCGTAGCAGATGGATTAGATGGCTTTGGGGCTGCTATGAAATACTTTGCTGAAAATGGATTGGTGATGGAATATAATCAACTTCACAAGGTATTAGGACAAGGCAATTTTGTGCTAACAATGAGCGAAGGAAAGTTCGGCAAGGGCGAGCCTACGGCTTTCTATGACTTGTTTAGACTAGAAGATGGGCAGATTGTTGAGCACTGGGATGTTATTCAACCCATTCCCCCTCAGTCAGAATGGAAAAACCAGAACGGAAAATTCTAACCTACAATTAAATAGCTAAATCATGGGCAAAAAATTAGAAAATGCCAAGAGCCTCTATTTAGAGGGCATTAGAGACGGAAATGCACGAGAAGCTGTCACTAAATACACCGGTGAGCGATACACCCAGCATAGCACTGGGGTTCGTGATGGTGTGGAAGGATTTGTTGAGTTCTTCGAGCCTTTTATAGCAAGAAACCCATCGCGAGATATACGAATCGTTCGAGGCTTTGAGGACGGACAGTATGTTTTCTTACAAGCCTATCAAAACATCAACAACGGTGAAGCTCAGTGGGTCACCACCGATTTTTTTGATACGGACAAGAATGACAAAATTCTTGAACATTGGGACGTGATTGCTCCTTATTCGGATTCTACCCCTTCCGGGCACACTTCGGTAGACGGACCAACGGAAGTAACTGACCTGGATAAAACCGAAGCAAATAAGGAGATCGTCAGAAACCTCATCCGAGATGGGTTAATGAGAGGCGGGAACCCTGATAACCTACCGAAATATATCTCTTCCGAGAAGTACATTCAACATAACAAGGAAGTAGCCGATGGACTAGAGAGCTTTCAGAAACTAGCGAGTTTGCCCAACCGACCTCTAAATTATGAGGAAATCGTACTTTTGGTGGGGCAAGGAAATTTTGTTGCTACCCTTTGTAAAGCCAACTGGAACGATGGCACCACCAACCAGGATTATGCTCAGGTCGATATCTTTCGATTAGAAAATGGGCGAGTCGTAGAGCATTGGGATAATGTGGAGCCAGTGCCCGAAAATGATGTCAACTCAGGTAAATTTTGAGAATCTCTGATTTGATCAGCACATGGCTAACGATATGGCAGGAGCCTCGAAGTGAGAAACTGAAAGTACAAACATGATACTTCAATGGATATCTAACACCCTTAGGGCACCTGCCATATCCTAATCGTTACACTCTAATAATTACATTGAGCCGAGACTTATTCAGACAGGATATTTCATTAGTGCAACAGGGTGATACAAATTTTGAATAACTTAGCCCTAGAATGAAGAAAATCCCAGAAGTCTATTTTAAAGAAAGCATCCAGAATAGTTTGGGTATTGAAATTATTTCATTCGCAACCCTTCGGGATATTTTTGCACACCCACTCAATCATAACCCCTTTCAAGCCCATCAGCTAAAGTTTAATGTGCTGCTGTTAGTTACAGAAGGGGGCGAGGGTCTGCACTCCATCGATTTTAAAGAATACACATTTAGTAGACAAAGCGTCATTCTCATCTCGAAAGATCAAATTAATCGATTTATCGATTTACCAAAAAATAATGAAGGATACCTATTGATGTTTACTGAAGACTTATTCCTGGATATTGGCATGAGTTTTCCCTTTTTGATAAGTCACTTTTACAACAACCAGCTCTATGACCCGATTCACACCCTCAATGAAACGCATTTTAAAGACCTCCACGACCTCATTCTTAAAATTGACCAAAAGACGAGAAGCGAAAAGAAATCCGTTCGATCTGAAATAGTCTATTCTTATGTTAAAATTCTGTTGCTTGAAATTTTTGCTTGTCGCGAGATGAGAAACAACAAGACTGTAAAAACGGCAGTTACTGAAGATTTTATCCGGTTTCAACTTTTATTAAAAAGAAATTATGCTGAGCATAAACAGGTGCAATTCTATGCTGAGCAATTAAATACGTCCACCAAAAAACTGAACGCTATCACCAAAGCCACAGTCAATCGCACCGCCAAGGAAGTCATTGTATCTCATTTGATTCTGGAAGCGAAGAAGCTGCTGATTACACCTGATGTATCATCAAAAGAAGTCGCCTACAGACTAGGATTTGAAGAACCCACCAACTTCTCAAAGTTCTTCAGAACACATACCAATATGCTCCCCTCTGAGTTTACAAAAGCCTATTATTGAAATTTACTAGTTGGCGCGTTTTTATCATAATTCGTAGAGTTTTTATCTTTCTATGGGCATATAGTAGGCTTACCTTTGTCACACTGTATTTTTTTATCATTCGAAGAAATCGTATACCATCTCTTTTCTCGATGGTCTATTTCTCGATACATGTAAAAAAGTAGCAGTTACTATTTCAATAAGAACGCCAATAGGCCTTTTCATAATCATTTATAAGAGCACTATGAACAACAATATTTTTGACATCGGAAGATTACCAAAAAGAGCGGGTGAACGTCCTACCACGGGAGACGCCCTGCCTCATTTACAACTCACCGATAACTCCAGTCAGCAACTGTTCGACGAGCTAGCCAATTGGCTATTTTCTCTAGAATATATTGAAGAAAGACCCTCCCGAATTTCTGTCAAAGGTGCTAGGGCTGCCTGGATCAAAGACGATTACAGCAATATCAACCCCGATTTAGGAAGAGAATTCACGCATATCCATCCAATGGAAATCTACGGTGGAGGAAGTCAACATCTGGCTTTGAAAAGACAAGATGCTGAGTCAGTAATCGAGAACGGTTGGGGAGAATACCACCCGATGAACGAACGGGCTTTCCCTGATAAAAAATACGGACTCATCCTTCTGTATGCACCTAGAAACAAAGAAGAATTAGACGTGATAAAGACGATAACCGAAACGTCTTACCTATTGGCTACCAACCAAAATGAATAGTCAAATCACTGATACAATCATAAATCTATTGACAAATAAATATTTAATCAGATGAAAAAATTAACACTTATAGTTACAGTAATCGTAATGCTTATAAATGCTGAAGCCATTGGTCAATCCTCAGCAAAACCAATGAATAGCACAATTGAATTCGGGCCATGTATAGAATTTATTGGTGGTTATCATATACCAGAAGCGATGGCGCGCAAGGTCGTACCAAAAGATTATGAGCTGGATGTCTCAGATCAGGGTACCGTAACTGCTCAGGTTCGTGGAATTAGCTGTGAAAGTATCTCGATCACGTTTGAAGATGGTACAACAGTAGAAGGTGGTACACATATTCTCTACCAGCTTGGAGCCGCAGTTCTGCCTCCTGTAACACTTGACCCTCATCCATATCTTGAAGGCGCAAAGGAAGTAACAGAATACCACGCTTACGCTTACAATACCCTAACTAATTTTGAGCCACTGGCTCAAGCGCTAGAGAACGCTGGTATCGGAGGTGTACATTACGTAGATGCACTGACCCTCAATACCGGGGATAATGATCCCAATAGTTGTGATCTCGTCCCAATATATGGTGCTATCGGGGGGCCAGATAATCTAAAGCTGAGCCTTTCTGGTAAAGTGCGTGACCTTGGTCTTCAGGAGGAAGATGGATGTGATTTTGGACCCAATGACATCACAGTATCTGAACGCGCGGTTTGGTATACAGATGGGGAGTTTGGCAAATCCATGTCAGATACAGCAGTACCCAATTCACAGATCCTGCTGTATAATGCAGATCCTCAAACCTATAAACCTTATCCTGTAGCCTATACCCCTGAAGGCGACAAGATGAAGTTGATTGCTCCAGACATTATGCAATTCTCTTTTACCATGTCAGGCTTACTAGAGCGTGGAGAAGTTTTTACGATTTTACGTCCCATTCATGAGCAATAAGATTAGAATCAAACAACTGTAATATCCATTCACGCACACTTCCATAATCGGCACCCATGCGTAAAATTCTTGCAATAGCTGGTAGCAATCATGCTACTTCTATTCACTATCAACTCGTCGAGTTCACGGCATCCCTAATAGAGGGAGCAGAGGTTACAGTTTTAGACATGAGGGGTTGGAAGATTCCAGTCTACTCTATTGATTTTGATCCTGACCAAACTCCCAATGAAATTACAGAGCTTATCATGCTTATGGAGGAATATGACGGCTTTATCATAGCTTCTCCAGAACACAATGGAAGCATATCAGCTTTTTTCAAAAATATTCTTGACTGGCTCAGCAGAAGAAAGAAACAAGTTTTTGAAGAGAAACCCGTACTACTTATGAGTACTTCCCCCAGTGAAAAAGGAGGGACTAACGGATTAGACTACCTCCTTCATGCACTACCCTATCAAGGAGCGGAAATTACTTCAACGTTTAGCTTATCATCCTTTCAAAAAAATTTTAAAGAGGGACAAATTATAAGTCCCTATTTGGAGGACTTACAATCTCACATAGGTGAATTTATGAAGTTAATCCTGTCGAGAATATGAATACCAGTTGTTGGAGAAACATTTGCTTTTCGGTTGTTGTTTCAATTTTCCTCTTTGAAATCAGCTATGCACAAAAGGCAGATAGGTTTCAAAATCAAAGAGCCAAAGAAAATTACAGTTACTTGAGAGACAGTACTGCTCTGGAGTTTCCATCGAGCCTAAAGTTTATTCCTATCGGAAAGCAAGGAATATCCTACCTGAGTGTGGGCGGCTCGTACCGTACAAGGTTTGAAGGATTATCTAATCAAAATTGGTCAGCCGCTAATGATCAATACTTTTATAGCCAAAGAATAACCCTTCATCTCGATGCATGTCTTGGTAAATATTTCAGGTTTTTTGGTGAACTTCAGCATGGTTACAGAACCGGAGGAACTGCATTCCTGGAATCAGATGAGTTGGATGTACACCAAGCGTTCATTCAGTTAAATTCAAAGAACTCCAAATTATTCCTTCGTTTGGGAAGACAGGAAATGAAATATGGCGTTGGACGACTTTTTGACTTTAGCCTTGGCCCAAATATTAGAAGGACATTTGACATAGGAAAACTTACCTACACCAATAAAAGTACTCAGGTTGATTTCTTTTACGGAAAAGATGTAGAACTGAACTTTGAAGCATTTGACAACCGCTCCAATATTTTTCAAAACAGTACTTCTAATTCAAAGATTTGGGGTGTTTACAGCCAATTTTCACTTTTCCCCAACAATGGGGAAGCGGACAATACCGAACTTTACTACCTTGGCATTGAGTCTCCGTCCAATGGCTACAACGATGTGCGTGGCGAAGAAACCCGGCACAGTATCGGGATAAGAAAATACGGGAATGGTTGGTCAGGCTTTACCTATAACACCGAACTTATTTACCAATTCGGAAATATCGGAGACAATACTATCAGCGCCTACAACATAGAAGTAGATTGGCAATACCGTTTCACCACCAAATGGCGGCCCACCATTGGGCTAAAACTAGATTGGTCTTCGGGTGATAGAGAGTCAGAAGATGGAAAAATAAACAGCTTTAACCCCATGTATGTCAACCCCGCTATCTATAGCCTGGCCGTAGTTAATACACCAATCAACCTGCTGAGTTACCACCCATCAATAACCATGTTTCCAGTTAGGAAAATGATGATAGAATTAGAATTCGCCTTCTTCAACCGAACGTCGTTGAATGACGGGTTGTACTCCCCACCGAATAGACAGGTTAGACCAGCGAATGGACTTTCTGCAAGACATATTGGAAATACCCTCGGGCTCTTTTTCGTGTACAACTACAGCAAACACCTTAGCTTTAATATTCGTTCGTCCTATTTTATGACGGGAAGTTTCATTGAGCAGTCGGGAGAATCAGAAAATATCTTGCAAGTGGCACCGACGCTACAATTTACTTTTTAAGAAGGGGGGTAGGTCTCTGGGTATAAATGTCGGGATCTACAGTTACTTTTCGCAGAGTATCCCTTCCAAGAAAAAAAAATTTTACTACTAATTTTTCAACGGGGCTGGGACATTGGGGTGCCAAGAGATGTCCCCTTTATTGAAGAGGATAGGTAAACCCAATGAGGGAATGAATGGCGGATTTTACACGTATAGTTGCCGAACCTCATTTTACCCCGCTAGTACCCATCGGCAACACTGTGATAAATCCGTATCAAAACCCGACTTGAGCATGACATATGCACGTAGAATAGTGAACTGAGATTGTTGACCATCAAAAGGAAAAAAGTGAAAGTTTTTAATAGCAGGGTAGGGGATAACCACTTTGGTTCAAAGGATCATAGGCAGCAGAAGCAAAAAAACCCGGCAGGAATTACTACCAGGTTTTCGTTCGTTATGAGAATACAAACTACGCAGATAAGAGATAATCCTTAGCAGTATCGGCAGATATGTGAAGCAGTCTAAGGCATCTATCTACTCCACAAACGTACCCAACCAATATGACTTCAGGATCACCAAACGATGAAGTCTTGATGAAATTATGGTAGCCTTTCATTAATTCTGAGGCCTGGTTATACGAGTCATCCTATAAAAAATACTATATTGCGAGGTAGTTGACATTGCTTTGGATGCCTACACGAATCATTTTAGTGGTTGCCGAACCACAATCCCAGCTCGCTGACCAACTCAAACAGGCTTTCTCTTCGAAAAGCTTTCGTATCGTGCCCGCTTCCTCGGGCCAGGAAGCTTTACAGCTTACCGAACAATACCACCCGTTCCTGTCCATCATCAGCATGACCCTTGCCGATATGGATGGAATTGAACTCATCCGACGGATGCAGGAGCAAAACATGGCAAGTCAAATCCACAAGATTGTCCTCAGTGATCGTCCTGAAGAATATGTAGAAGTAGCCGCCTTTCAACATGGAGCCGATGATTATGTGCGATCCCCGATTCGTCTTCGGGCCTTCATCAAACGGGTGGAAGCCCTGATCCGACGCGAACAAAGTTCGTTGTCGAGTCAACCATTGAAGATTTCCCCCGCCTTTTACATTGACGGCAACCAGTACCTCATTCATCAACACGGGGTAACATTTACCTTGCCCAAGAAAGAGTTTAAGCTACTTTACCTATTGGCTAGTCATCCTAATCGCATTTTCAGCCGAGAAAACCTGATGACCCAAATTTGGGAAGCGGATGTCGTGGTGTTGCCCCGCACGGTCGATGTCCATATTCGTAAGATTCGTGAAAAGATTGGACAATCCTATATTGAAACAGTGACTGGCAAAGGCTATCGGTTTATTATTCCCATCCAGGCTAACAAATCTGTAGTGCACCAGTAGCCTAACCCACCGTAAGTTAGACCCATTACGACAAAGGAAGAATTGTAATTTATGAAGAACTCAAAAGTTGCTTAAAACGATTTATGTTAAATACATGGGAGAAAAGGGAGATTTGCCGGGGAAAATTAGGCTACTTTATGGAAGATTTGAACGCCTAACTAAGCTCTGTCGGCTCAGCCTTTCAAGCATCTCAAAAGTATCTTTTCCAGACGCTCTTTGCAAATAACTAAGTAAGCCGATGGAGCTTAGTGTTTGTTATCTTCCTTATTTCAAGGACGTGATAAAACCAATTGAAAAACCAATAGCTGAACCACCATCTTCCCAAAAATCTATTTTTCTCCAAACTTGGTTTTGATAGATACTAAAAGTAAGTGCCGACTTTTCGTCCATGTAGTATTCGGCTGTTGAAAGCAGCATTGAAGTGAAAATGGACTTTGATAGTGATTCAACTATAACTTGTTGCCCATTAAGGGTTGCTACAGGTACGTCATAAAGTTTGATGCCACCCATTGCAGAAAACATAATACGAAAGGCATTATCACCAAGTCTATAACCCGGGCCAAAGAGGACATCTTGAAATTGAGCAGTACCCTCGATATTATTTGTTGTGTTGTTATTGTTGTCGAGTTGATATTTTGCCCCGTAGGTATCATAATTTAATCTGATAAAGAAATCGTTGTTATTTCTAATGCGGTACTCAATAGAAGTTCCAATTCTAACGGATCCCCCGATTAAGTCTGAGTTGGGAATTTGGTATCCCACGTCAATAGAAGGAAGGAAAATTCTACTCCAAAAATTACCCGTAGAGTTTGTTTGACCTTGTGCAACTGAGAAACCTCCGATAAGCAGAAGAGATATTAAGAAGTAAATCTTTTTCATTCTTCAATCCTCCTTATTTTTTGTGATGGTTGTTGCTGTCCCGTCCCGTTCCGCTCGGTAATGCGGAGACATAATTTCTATATTGGCCTCATTGAACACATCCAAAATGTTGGAGTTTAATGAAGAAAGTGCTTCTGGTTTTTTCATTGGATCATTTAGAAAAGCATTGAGTTCATAAACAACATAAAAATCATCTAGCTTTTTACGAAGTACAAAGGGCTCTTTATTGGCGTCTAACAGTAAGGTTCTTTTAGAGGCTTCAATTAGTAATTCGCTGACCTTTTTCCACGATACATCGTACCCAATACTTATTTCGGTATGTAAGATTAAATGATCCTTATTCTTTATTGAGTGGTTTCGAATGGCAGCATTTAGCACTTTAGCGTTGGGAATGTTGATTACTTCTTCTTTGTACGAATCCAAGCGAATCCCAAAGGCGGATGCACCAACAATTTGTCCTGAAATACCATCAACCTCTATCCAGTCTCCTTTCTCAAAAGCATGCATATATGTCAAAACAATTCCCGCCATATAATTAGAAATCACAGAGCTACCTCCGATGGTAATGAGAACACCTATGAAAGTTGCGATTCCTTTAAAAGCCAGGGACTCATATCCAGGCATACTGGGGAGAATAAGGATAATAGTGATGGTATAAATGATAAATATGATTATTCCACTAGTTGTACGTGCTGTACGTGGGTGAAAACCTGGGAAGCGAAAATTTCCAGATATCACTCCGTTAGCTACATAGTGAACAGAGCTAATTAAATACCTAGCAATGATGATTGTGATGATTATGTTAAAGAACTTGGGTAGATAGCCTGTAAAGCCGTAGAAAAGAGTCTTTAACGGTTCAAAAATCCAGTCCATCAATTGACCTGCCGTTTCTTCAGTAGCGGGAATTTCACCTAGTATCAGTACGAGAGAGAAGTAAAGGAATACTAGGGAGATAATTATTTGTAATGAGTTGATCAATGCAGTTATTATCAACTCTTGCTTCCCAATATTGATGATCTCCAGCCCGAATAATTTCAGGTTTCTGAGTTTCAGTCGTAGTAGTCTACCTTTTATCCATTTTGTTAATAAATCTAGTTGATACAATATCCCCAGAATAGTTCCTAGTATGATTAGGGCTATTCCAACATCAGAAGCATATTCCTTTATAAATTCAAAATCCATATTCAAGACATCACAGAGCGTTACATAATAATGTCCTATTACTCTTCAGTGAGGAGCTTATCAATATAGTAGTAACCTGACAACATGGAACCGGGAGCACCCATCTGGCGGTGCGGATCGACCGTTCCTCCAGCGAAGTATACTCTTTTGTCTAGTGGCTCTGCAATGGTTTTCAAGTCACTAGTCTTTTCAAAAGGTGCCACTACCCAGGTGCCTCTTGTAAACTCTTGTTGACTCCAGTCTTCCATTACAAATTCTCCTGTAAATGTTTCAGATGCTTTACCATCAAACATTTGATCTAATTCTTGAATAAGGCTTTCTACAATCGCCTCTTTTGATTCCATAGCGTAGTAGGACTTAGCTTCCTTACCCGCACACAGAAAGCCTAAAATGTGCGTCTTAGCCTCTTTTTTGAAAGCCATGTCATAGAAAGTGGTTTCTCCGCCCTTTGTCCCATATCCTGTCTCTGTTTGGATAATATCCGGGTAAAATTTCTCCGAAAACTTCATAGCTACTTTAAATCCAGGAAGAAAAGAAATAGCGTTGATTGCTTTATTCTTCTTCTCATTTAATGCAGGTATAAACTCAATTTTCCCTGCCTGCAATACGCCCACAGGAACAGTAACCAGCACCTTATCTGCCATGTAAGTATCTCCATTTTCAATCCTAACCATGACATTCTTACCGCTATAGTCAATAGTGCTCACGGGCGAATTGAAGAGTATTTTGTGCTTTACCTCTTGTGCTATGTTTTGATCCATGAAATCGTACCATGTAGAGTTTTTGAATTTTGATTCCGGCATGAATCTGTAAAACCATTTCCAATATCTGTTCGCCGACTTGAGGCTTTTACCATCCCATTTTACTGTATTTTCAAGCTTGTAAGGAATTAGCTCTTCATCAATTTCCTCTCCCTTTTTCCCTTTGATGGCATTTAGGACTTTAGGATGGCTATGGATCCATTCAGCGCCTAGATCGATTGGAAAGTCTGCTAAAGTCGTGTCTTTTTTTAGTCGACCACCATATCGATTGGTAGCTTCCAGGATCGTATAGTCTATATTGTTCCTTTCCAGTATTTTCGCTGCAGCTAGACCAGATCCTCCTGCTCCAATAATGATTACTTTCCCATTATAATTATAGCTTTTATCCAAAGCAGTTTCTTTGGGAATTTTTTCAACTGCGCGAGCCGCCCAGTTAAAACATCCTGTTAAAAGTGAACTTAATAAAACCAAAGCGGTCACTTTGAATATGCTTCTTAGAATCATGTTGTTGTAGTTAAATTTAACGTTGCAAGGTAGAAGCCACCTAAAGCAAATCATTTGACATATGTCACAAACTACTTCATAGCTCGTATCCTGCTAAGCGTTTCTCTACTTACTCCTAGATAGGAAGCGATATCAGTCAATGAAACACGCTGGAGAATATTTGGTGATTTTTCGCGTAGAGTATCGTAACGTTCTTTTGCTGTTAAAAAAAGCAGCTGACGAAGTTTCTCTTCAGTGTAAATTGCATGTTCTAGTAAAAGCTCATTGAGAGATTGACTGAAGGCCAGATCCGTATCTGCTAATGACTTTATTTGCTTCATTGGTAGACGGATTAAAGAGGAATCTTCTAAAAGTACTATAGACTCTTTTGAAGGTAAGCCTTGGAAGGTTTCTAATGTACCGACTACCTCTTTCTCAAATGCAAACCAGATACACACTTGCTTACCCTGACGAGAATAGTGCGCCTTGGCAGATCCTTGCAAAATCAAATAGGAAAAATGATGATAAGTTCCCTCTTCAAACAGTTGAGTTCCCCTGGTCATTTCAGTGTAAGTACAAAAAGGAAGAAGTGATTCAATTGCCTCTACTCTTAGTGTAGGAAAGAACTCCTGTAGGGTTGCCTTAAACTCATTCTGATTCATGAAAGCATTTGTTGTAAATAAACTTGTTGAGTAAACCAGAAGTAAGGTTCAATGTTTACTTGTATGAAACAGTTAATAACACTGATAATTTCCAGGAAATAGCTCTCGAGTTAAGTTTCAAATTCTGTTTAACACACTACCCATAACAGAAATTCTATATCCTTTTCCCATGATTTTGCAGTCTCTGATTTTCAGGAATGGAAGATAACATCCGGATAAACGCAATATTGCGTTTATCCTACCAAATAGAGGGGGATAAACACCATATGGCGTTTATTTTCAATATACCTTTTCCTGCAGTTCTGGACAAAATAGCGGTCGCCGTGACGCGGCTTGAATGGTGTGTAAGGTCAATATATGAAATTTCACCAAACACCACTTAACATAATTGTAGATTATCACACTTGATTACTGATACTTTGAATAGTGAACAGTGTTAGTGTACTGCCTAAAGGAAAAAAATTATAGCTTCCTTAAAGCAGGGTAGGGGCGAGCACTAAACCACCCTTTAGGGGACTTGATAAATTGCGCCCGGAACGGATTCTAAAACCTACTTAGCATAAATTAGATGCTTTCTATAGATTTGTTTCTGTAATCGTTAATAGTCGGCTTTATTCTCAGAGATTCTCACCGCTCATTCTTTAATGATTTTATGAGACGAAATAATTTTTCAATTATTCAATAATATATTGATACTTTTGTTAAATGATTAGCATTATTATCACATAGAACGCCTAATTAATAAGAAAAGCTTAAAATTACACATCAAGGATCATAAAGTGGTATAATGCGATTCAAGATTCTTTAAAAAGAGTTTGAAAACTATGTCTAGCGCAAAACAAATAATAGCATTGATTAAAACCCATACTGATGGGGATGAAGATGCCTTTTTTTCAATTGCGCTGCAAGTCGCTGCGGCTGAGGCTCGCCAGGGCAGACGGCGATCTGCCGAAGAATTAAGGGACGTTATAGACAAAGCCCGTCGACAAAATCAATCCACTTCTCCTTCTGTAGCGATTCCGTTTGCTCGTCCAAGAGGTGATCTAGAAGGGTTGATTGATATGCATCAGCCTCAACTACTTTTAAAAGATGTAATACTGAAGGAAGAAAACGCTTCTCAGTTAAATGATGTAATTAGGCAGCAAAGAAAACGTGACTGGTTAAGAGAGCATGGAAAAGTCCCTAATAGGAGAGTGTTGTTTGTAGGCCCACCTGGTTCTGGCAAAACAATGACTGCACAAGCTTTAGCAGGAGAATTAAAACTTCCATTATTCGTGATCCGCCTCGAATATCTTATTACTCGCTTTATGGGAGCAACAGCCGCAAAGCTGAGATTAATATTCGACGAAACTGCTAAAAAGAGAGGTGTATACTTATTCGATGAATTTGATGCTGTAGGATCAGACAGGTTAGCGACAAATGATGTTGCAGAAATGCGACGAGTATTAAATTCTTTCTTACAGTTTATGGAAGAATCCAACAGCACTGATAGTTTAATAATCTGTGCTACCAATCATCCTTCACTTTTAGACCAGGCGCTGTTACGGCGATATGATCTGGTTTTAAAATTTGAAGAGCCTAATGAAAAGCAGATTCAAGCACTTATTAAGTCTAATTTACATCCTTTCAAGCACTCTAGATTAGCGTGGAAGAGGATAACTGAACAGGCCAAAGGGTTAAGCCAATCCGAGATCGTAAATGCAATTTCTGATGCAGTTAAGACATCAATCCTTGATGAGAAGAATACGGTCACTTCAGATAGTATTATAAGGAGGCTTGAAGAGAGGCAACAAATGAGAACATCCTTTCTTGACAAGAATATAATATAACAATGAGTCGCTTTAATTTATCTCATCTGGACATTTCTGGTTCAGTTAGTAATGCAACCTATAAAAGTAAATCTCAATTTAGTCGTTCTGAACGGGACCGAAATAGAGAAGAACATGGGAAGAGGCTGATCAATGATCTGAATGCCGCTTTTGAATTGGCTGAAACAGCTAAAACTGAAGACGACAGGATTGATAATGTTGAAGGCATCTATCTTGAGATTACATTAGAGAAAGGCACAAATCCAGAATCTATAGAACGAAAAAACGACAAAGTTTCGCCAGGGGCGACAAAGGTAGATGAAAATGATAATACTAAAGTTGCATTATATGTTCCAGATCAAGCCAAAGCAGTATTACAACAAATTCTCACTGATTATACAACAGGTCAGCTTACTAAAACCGGAAAACCCCAACGGAAACAATTTGTAGAGTCTCTTGAGGAAGTAAGAAGTGCACAGTTTGAATCATTCTGGACAGATACCAATGAGCGGCTCCCAAAAAATGATCAAGAGGAAATCTGGTGGAGTGCATGGTGTTTTCCGGATTTTGAAAATAAACTCGAGTTAGTCGCTACTAAGTTAGGTGCTAGGGTAGCAGATAGCGATCAAAGACTTTATTTCCCGGAATCAACAGTAATACCTGTCTTAGCTACAAAACCACTCATCGAACTAATACTTTTCGCTGCTTGTGGAGTGTTTGAATTACGTTGCGCAACCGATACGCCCACTTTTTTCACCGATACTATACGGGATACTCAATACGAATGGAGTGATGACTTAGCTAGTCGCGTAATTTGGCCTGGAGCAAATGCACCAGCAGTATGCCTTCTGGATACAGGTGTTAATAGAGCACACTCTTTGATTGAACCAGCATTGTCCGCTTCTGACCTATACTCGCTACAACAAGATTGGGGTGCTGATGATCATTTTGATCCAATCGGACATGGCACACCTATGGCGGGTTTGATTCTTCATGGTGATTTGATGACCTCTTTAACTGATTCTCGAGAGCATATATTAGAGCACAGGCTTGAGTCAGTAAAAATTCTACCTCCGAATGGGTTTGATGAAGATAAGCCCAATAGTTATGGCGTAATTACCCAGATGGCTATTTCTCTTCCAACCATTCCAGAAAGGAAAAGAGTTTATTGCCTGGCTGTTACAGATAATAAATCAGGTGAAAAGCCCTCAACTTGGAGTGCTGCTGTAGATCAAGCTGCTGCTGGAGTTATGGTTGGAGATGAAGAAAATGCTCCCAAGAGATTATTTTTAATCTCGGCAGGAAACATTGTCCCAGAAGTTGATTACTCAAGAATAGAACCTGCGGATCATTACCCCATAGAAGATCCAGCTCAAGCATGGAATGCTTTAACTGTAGGAGGCTATACTGATAAAAATTATATAGATGATGAAGGCTATTCAGATTGGTCGCCACTTGCAGCAACTGGTGATTTAAGTCCGTTCAGCAGAACTTCGGTTGCCTGGCCTCATAATAAAGCACCAATTAAACCTGAAATTGTCATGGAAGCAGGAAACAGAGCTGTAAGTCCAAGCAAAACGGAAGTTTTAACTCTGGATTCTTTATCCTTATTATCAACTGGAAAAGAAGTCGACAATTTTCCTTTGACGTCTTTTGAGGCAACGAGTGCCGCTACAGCACAAGCTGCTCGATTAGCCGCCCGGCTTATAGCTCGTTTTCCAGATTACTGGCCAGAAACCATACGAGCACTGATTATACATAGTGCCGAATGGACTCTTCCCATGTTAACGGCACTAAATGAGACTCGTAGCAAACGAGACAATTATAAACTGGTAAGACGATTCGGCTACGGTGTGCCGTCTTATGAAAGAGCTGTAGCATCAGCGACGAATCACTTAGCATTAATCAATCAAGCTTCAATACAACCTTTCAAAATCGATAAAGGGACACGTAAATTTAACGAATGTCATTATTATAAATTGCCATGGCCAAAAGCAGCATTAGAACAGTTAGAAAATGCTAAGATTAAGTTAAAAATTACATTATCCTACTTTATTGAACCGAATCCAGGACTGTCCGCTTCTATAATTCCACAAAGGTATCAGTCATTTGGTCTACGTTTTGATCTTAAAAGGAAAAACGAAACAGAAACAGATTTTAAAAAACGTGTTAATGGCTTTGAGCTTAAAAAAGGTGAAAAATTTACTAGTACAGCCGATGATGGTCAGTGGATGTTAGGCTCAGACGCCGTATCCAGTGGTTCACTTCACTGTGATGTTTGGATAGGACCTGCGGTAGATCTTCTGACTCGCAATATGATTTGTATAAGCCCCGTGTATGGGTGGTGGCGCAATCGTGCTACAAGAAACATTCTTGAGAAGAAAACCCGCTACTCTTTAGTAGTTACCCTTCAAACAGAAAATGCAGAGGTTGATTTACATGCCGAAATAGCCAATGTCATAGAAACATCTACTGATATTTCTATTTAAGAATCTTTTTTCAGGAAAACTAAGTGTGGAGCAGGCCTTTAGCTTTGCATATTTTACTTAACATAACGAAATCGCTGCGACTAAAAACCACCCTTTAGGGGAGCGGACCAATGACATCCAGAACAGATTCTAAAAGCTGCTTGGCATAATCATAGGCTTCCTGTAGCTGCGGTTCCGTAATGGCTAGTGGTTGGCTTGTTAGATGCAGCGAGCCGTCCACATGCTTCACGAGAGCAACATATCGTGATTTGAATATTGCTGGATCATGGTCAATAACCACTTCTGCAATTTCATCAAGCGGATTACCACTGGGATTTACTGATAAAGAAATAAGTTTCATAGGTTGTTTCCTTTCTTAAATAACAGGGTTGAATTCAACCCTGACTAGCCTCGCGGCAATGAGCGGGGGAAACGGTCAAGATCAAGCTGAGGCGAGGGGGATCGCCCGGCTCACAGGAATGTAATGACGAGAGTAGGGGATACGCCTCAGCCTGCCTGCATCAGCAGGTTGTCTTGACCCGTGAGGGGGTCGCAGCCCCCTCTGAAACGAACTTAGCCATGCGTTTCTGCGTATTCGATTGAAAAGAAGGCTGATTTCGCCTATAATAACGTTATGACTGAATTAGAACTACGTCAGGATATTAAACAGAAACTGCCTTATTTGATGCAGAAGCTTCCTTCAATGGATGAAAGTGAGCTACAGCAGCTTCATGATATGCTAGATGCTGTCCTAGAAACCGATAATAATGCCGAAAAACCTAAGAAAAAGCGTAGTGCTGGCACAATGAAAGGCTTAATTAAGTATTCTGATGACTGGGATTCTGATGAAGTGAATGAGGAAATTGCCCGTGATTTCTACGAGAGTGAGATTTTCCCCAAAAATGACCGTTCGTAGATGGTTCGCTATTTACTCGATACCCATATTTTCATTTGGTGGTTAGAAGGAAGTGAACAGCTCACGACCGAAGCCTACGACATTATTGATGATGACAACAACGAGATATTCGTGAGTGCTGCTGTTTCGTGGGAAATTGCCATCAAACGCGCGAAAGGACATTTAACGTTTCAGGGTGATTCGGTTCAGCAAATGCAGGAACAGTCCTTCCTGCCATTGTCCATGATGCATGCTCATGCACAACAGGTGGAACATTTACCCGAGATTCACCGGGACCCGTTTGACCGCATACAGATCGCCCAAGCCCAAGTAGAAGATTTGACGTTCATCACCCATGACGAAATGATTTGGCAATATCCTGATGTAGAACTGCTCAAAGTCTAACCGATGAGAAAACATCCCAATCCTTCAGGAAAATCAAATAAACGATTCATCGGTAGCATGAAAGGTTCTTTAGTATACATGTCAGAAGACTTTAATGAACCATTGGAAGATTTTAAAGACTATATGCCTGATGACAATTACATTAAAAACCGGGAAGAGAAAACGAGTAGGGAATAGCGGTTAGCCTATCATTTACTTAACATAAGTAATCTTATTGAACAAAATGGATCGTCCTGGAAATGGTTGTCATCGGAATATCTACTCTAGCCCTTTATGTCAACAGACTAAACCCCGAGATCCTCAGCACCACAAAAAGCCGATGGGCCAAGAGCTCGAAAAGAATCTAGAAGCGAGAGACGAAGAATTGATTTCTTATGAAATCGTAATGCTTTCGATGATTGCTTTTCGAAATTTTACTCTGAATTATAAAAGCAAGTGAAAAAGAACATTTTGGTTTTTGGGGCGCCTATTACCGCAGGCTTTTTCTAAAAGACTTCGTGAAATTGGATACATGCTATTTCGGTTTTCATTCCAATAGGCCGCGATTCAACGATATAATTGAAGAAGAGAGCAGAGGCATGCCGTGGGCATACCTTTTAAGGAAGACGGAGCTAAAACATCGAATTCATAGCATTAGGAGATCAGGAGTATTGATTATTTATCGTTGTGAATAAGATGGAAAGAATAGAAATAGGTATTGATAGCTTCGCAGCTTCTCCCCGAACCGACTTAAGTAATACTGAGGCTATCAATCAACTACTAGAGCGTATGGAGTTGGCCGACCAAGTAGGTTTGGATGTTTTTGGCATAGGTGAGCATCACCGCAAAGACTTCTTGGATTCGGCGCCCCATATGATTTTAGCGGCTGCCGCAGCAAGAACGAAGAACATCCGTTTAAGAAGTGCGGTAACGGTGATTAGTTCTGCCGACCCCGTAAGGGTATTTCAAAATTACGCTACCCTCGATTTGATATCAAACGGGCGGGCAGAGATTGTTGCCGGAAGAGGTTCATTTATCGATTCTTTTCCACTCTTTGGATTCGCACTTTCGGACTATGATGATCTATTTATTGAAAAGCTAGAATTGCTTTTAAAGATTCGCGATAAGGAATTTGTTTCGTGGTCAGGAAAGTTTAGGGCTCCGTTACAAAACCAAGCGATTTACCCTCGCCCCCATCAAAAACAATTGCCAATTTGGCTGGGAGTAGGCGGAACCCCCTCTTCTTTCGTACGAGCAGGAGAACTCGGACTACCGCTTATGCTTGCGTCTATTGGTGGTCAAACCCATCGTTTTGCACCACTGGTGCAAATCTATAGGGAAGCGGGTTATCAGGCAGGTTATACTGATCATGAATTGAAGGTGGGTTTGCACTCACTCGGTTACGTGGCATCAACCAAAGAAGCCGCAGTGAAAGACTATCTCCCTGGCTACCTAGAGGTTTTCACAAAAGTGGGTAATGAGCGTGGGTATCCGCCTGTTACCAGAGAGGCCTTTGATGCTCAAAATTCCAGCCCACAAGGAGCCCTTTTAGTAGGGAATCCCGAAGAGGTAGCTGAAAAAATCCTGTATCATTCAGCCGCACTTGGGGGAATAACTCGGCTCTCTTTCCAAATGGATGTGGGAATCTCGCATGACAAATTGTTAGAATCAATTGAGCTGATCGGGTCTAAAGTTTCGCCTTTGGTAAACGGTAAACTGGACTAATTCAAAAAATACAAACTGAAAAAAAAATGGATATACGATTACCTGAATTGTCAGCACATCAGATAGAAACACTACGAAAATACGGAGTTGAAGAGCAGTATACTACATCTACCTGTTTGGTAAACTTCGGAGATCGCGATTATGATTTTTATGTCATACTGGAGGGCGGAATTTGCATTAAAAATGCAGACGACCCCACCAATTCTGTGGTCGAGCATGGAGTGAACCAGTTTACCGGTTCGAGCAATATTCTTTCCAACAGAGCATCGGAGCTGAGTGCGGAAACGAAGACGAATACCACTGTGCTGCGCATCAAACCAGAGAAACTCAAGAAGGTAATATCCGATCACAGCGACATCAGTGATTTGCTCTTAAAAACTTTTCTACTAAGGCAACAAGGGCTGTTGGAAGAGGTGGAAGGTGGGATAAAAGTTCTTGGAAAAGAGAACGCAGGGAGCACCTACGACCTTCGTGATTTCATGGAGAAAAACAGTTTATGGTACAATTTCATCGACGTTGATAAGCACGAGCAGGCACGAGCACTATTGGAGAGCTTTGATCTTTGCGAAGAAGATTTACCTGTCCTTATTGATGGGAAAAACAACGTGGCCAAAAACCCAACGATAGAAGAACTCGCCAAGTACACGGGAGTCATCGTAGATTGGGACGATAAGGTTTTCGATGTACTGGTAGTTGGAGCAGGCCCTGGAGGTTTGGCAGCGAGTGTTTACGCTGCTTCCGAGGGGTTAAGTGTAATCACCATCGATAGTAAAGCACCGGGTGGACAAGCGGGTAAGAGTTCTAAAATTGAGAACTACCTCGGTTTTCCGATAGGAATTTCAGGAAAAGATTTGGCGACAAACGGTTATGTTCAAGCGCAAAAATTTGGATGTCAAATATCCATTCCCCATTTAGTAGAGAAAATAGAGCACACGAAAAATCATTACATCATTACTGCCACCAATTGTCAACCAATTAAAGCAAAGACAATTGTGGCAGCCACGGGAGCCGCCTATTCCAAGTTACCCGTTGAGCATCTCGAAAAGTATGAGGGCGCGGGTGTGTATTATAGTGCTACCGCAATGCATGCCACCATGTGCAAAAACGCTGAAGTGGGCGTAGTAGGTGGGGGCAATTCAGCTGGTCAGGCAGCTCTGTTTCTAGCCAAGTACGCTAAAAAAGTCTATGTGATTATTCGTAGTAAGGATCTGGGTGCGAAAATGAGCGATTACCTCGTTCGCAGAATCTATGCACAAGAAAATATTGAAGTCTTGACAGCAAGCAACGTCACTGCTCTTGGGGGTAATACATATATGGAATGGGTAGAAATTTACCAAGGTGAAAACAAGGTGGATAATAAAATACTCTACCTGTTCACCTTTATTGGTGCTAAACCCTGCACCGATTGGATTGGCGATTCCATTCAAACCGATTCGAGGGGATTTATTGCTACCGGTTACACCATCGAAAACTCAGCGATAGATGGTTCCAAGGGATTTGCAACAAGGAAGCCCTACCCCTTCGAGACGAGTTCTCCTGGATTTTTTGCCGTTGGTGATGTACGATCGGGGTCTGTAAAACGAGTCGCATCGGCCGTTGGCGAGGGATCGATTGTGATCAGTGATATCCATAAATACCTTGCCCTCGAGTCTGTCTATTCGTAAAGCACCTCAAAGTATTGTAAGATAACAGCGCCACTCATCGAATTCCAAATAGAATAATCTGAATCAAGAGGATCTGCCTTTATGCGGCAAGATGGAAAACGAATAGCCGAAATAACCTATTCCGCAGCTAGTTCCAATCTTATCAGCATCGATCATACGGAAGTCGGTGAATCGCTGAAAGGAATCGGGGTAGGAAAAAGCTATTGATGGCAATTGTAGAAAAAGCTAGGACAGAGGACATAAAAATTATTCCCTTGTGTCTATTTGCGAAATTAGTTCTCGAAAAAGACAAGAATATCCAAGATGTATTGAAATGAAACCCAGATAGCTCAAATCTAGAATTGAGGACATGAAAAACCTAGCTTATTCAGTAATCGGAATTGGAGGCGTACTGGCTCTGCTCATCTTGGCCGATAGCATTCTTATTCCTTTTGTCTATGGCATGGTAGTCTGGTTTTTGGCCAGTTTCATTAAGAATCAAATTAAGAAAATACCCTTCTTAAAAAACAAGGTTCCTAATTGGATTATCAATTCTGTAACGTTCCTGTTTATTCTGGTAGTTCTTTCATTGGTAAGTAGTTTGATCAATTCAAACATTATCTCTTTACTATCCAATAGTGATGCCTACGCTGCCAACGTAAAGAGGATCGTTGATGATATAAATGGCCTTTTTCAAATAGACCTTTCCGCCCAAATCACTTCTACCGTTAAGTCATTCGACTATATAGGCATTCTCGGATCTTTGGCCGATAATCTCTCGGGAACCCTGGGAGATGTAATAATGATCGCTTTATATGCGGTTTTTATTTTCTCGGAAGAGTCGGTTATTTCAGATAAAGTCAAAAAAGTATTTAAGAATCCCGAAGAATACGCTCAAGTTACGGCTATCTTAAAGAAGATAAACAACTCTACGAGTGACTATATCCGCTTAAAAACACAAGTCAGCATTCTCACGGGTGGTGTCGGCTACATCTTCCTTCTACTAATGGGAGTTGATGCTGCCTTCTTTTGGGCATTTCTCATATTCGCGCTCAATTATATCCCCACAATAGGATCGCTTACCGCCACATTATTTCCTGCCATATTTAGTTTAGCACAGTTTGGAGAAGTAGAACCATTCAGCATTATTCTTGTGGGATTAGGGGTAATCCAATGGTTTATCGGCAATGTGCTAGAGCCAAAAATTATGGGACGAACTTTGAACCTCAGTCCCTTGGTTACTATACTTGCGCTCATTATTTGGGGAGAGATTTGGGGAATTACCGGTATGCTCTTGTGTGTCCCCATTACGGTAGTCATGGTCATTATTTTCTCTCAATTTGATAGCACCAAGCCCTTTGCTATCCTACTGTCTGAAACCGGTGAAATAGACGAATTATGAAGAGCAATCGATTAGAAGCTTTCACAGACGCAGTGATGGCAATCATCATTACGATCATGGTCATTGAATTTAAAGCACCCGAAGAAACCGAGTTAAAAGCGCTGATTCCTCTAATTCCGAATTTGCTAAGCTACCTTATGAGCTTCATATTTTTGGGGATTTACTGGAACAATCATCACCACCTTTTTCATGTGGTTGAAAAAGTTGACGGAGGCATTCTTTGGGCAAATATGCACGTACTGTTTTGGCTTTCACTCGTTCCTTTTAATACCTCTTGGTTAGGAGAAAACTATCACGAATCAGCTCCTGCAGTGACTTATGGATTATTACTTTTTATGATTTCCTTCGCGTCCTTGTTGTTGAAAGCCGCCGTATCCAGAATTCACGGAGAAGGATCGGTATTTAGATCCTTGACCCAAACTACACGTAAGGAATGGCTTTCATTACTTCTGTACATTTTTGGGATTACCTTGTCCTTATGGAATACCATCCCCTCTATTGCTTGCTATGTTTTGGGTTGTTCTCTATGGTTTATTCCAGACAAGCGGTTGGAGAACATGTACGAATAAGAGGACGATTTCGCTAAAAGATCGCCAAAGAATTCGATACCAAATTCAAAGAATGAACAACCTAATTCCATTGTCTCTATAATAGCCAATGATGAAAAAAGTGGATGCAATTGATCAGAAGTTCTTGTCCAGCCACTGACTAATTTTTTGGTTAGCT
>ERZ1740060.319-NODE-319-length-33404-cov-23.340310_pt1 | contig 33404 bp, 29 predicted proteins | sample MGYA00581743_ERZ1740060 | MGnify/ENA primary metagenome ERZ1740060 (study PRJEB43018, sample SAMN04849235) | marine metagenome | isolation source: floating plastic debris | place: Pacific Ocean | collected 2008-08-27 | study: EMG produced TPA metagenomics...
TGATGCTCAAGCGCCTAGCCGCCACTGCTTAGAGATCTCAAATAGGTTCTATAGAGAGAATTCTGAATAGGGTGTTTGACTTCGACTTCGCTCAGCCAACGTATAGCTCCCTGAGCGAAGTCGAAGGGAGCGGATTTCGCTCAGTCAACGCATCTACTTCAAAGGTTTGACCGTGACTCCGTAGGGCGAGGCAATTGCTCAGGTGCGCAAAAAAAGAGGTAAGGGCGCTGCACCCTTACCTCCTCTAGCCATATTTGAGCGGTCACCTCAAGACTTACTTGATAAACAGCATCTCCTGGTAGGTGGGTAGCGGCCAGTCAGCGTCAGGAATTTCACCTTCTAAGGCATCGACCGACTCGCGCACCTCATCCATCAGCGGACGAATGGTTTCAGCACAGTATTTCATGTGCGCTGCGGTATCAGCAAAGTCATGCTTCGCCATCGCTTCACTCAGCTTTTTAACAGACGCCATCATCGAGCTAGTCAAGCCAGCGACCGTTTCAGCACTCTCTTTGTCGAGGGTTACACCCATGCCCGACAGAGCGGTAATCGTCGAAGACAATTTCGCTAAATAATCCACCGCGATCGGGTAAATGTAGGTTTTAGCCATATCGACGACGAGCTTCGACTCAACCTCAATCGAGAGTATGTACTGCTCGGCATAGACTTCAAACCGGCTCTCAAGCTCAACGGGGGTCAGCACGCCAGTCTTTTTGAACAGGTCTTCGACAAACTCTGCTTTCAGGTAAGGCAGCGCATCAGCAGTGGTAGGCAGGTTGGCCAACCCCCGCTCTTCGACCGCCATTTTGTGCCATTCTTCGGAGTAGCCGTCGCCGCCAAAAACGACTGAGCCGTGGGCTTCCATCACTTCTTTCAGCACGGTGAGCACCGCCGCATTGAGATCCATGCCGTTACCCAGTTCACCTTCGAGGCGGTTGCCGATCCACTCTAGGGAATCTGCCAGCATCGTATTCAGCACAATCAACGGCCCTGAGACCGATTGGCTGGAACCCACGGCGCGGAACTCAAACCGGTTGCCGGTAAAGGCAAATGGCGAGGTGCGGTTGCGATCGCCCGGATCTTTGCTCAGGGGCGGGAGCACATCAATCCCTAAATCAAGCACGCCTTTGTGCTTAGAGTCAGTAATACTGCCCTGTTTGATTTGCTCAAAGACATCTTCGAGCTGCGTTCCTAGATAGACCGACATGATGGCGGGAGGCGCTTCGTTAGCCCCGAGCCGATGGTCGTTGCTCGCCGTGGCGATCGCGGCCCGCATCAAAGGCCCGTACTTGTGAACGGCGCGAATCACCGCTCCACAAAAGACGAGGAATTGAGCATTCTCGTGGGGAGAGTCACCGGGGTCGAGCAGGTTGCCCTGAGTAGAGTTGCCCACCGACCAGTTGACGTGCTTACCCGAGCCGTTAATGCCAGCAAAGGGCTTTTCGTGCAGTAAGCAGATAAAGCCATGCTTCTTAGCGGTATGTCTCAAGAGCGTCATGGTGAGCTGTTGATGATCGCTCGCCACATTCGCTGCTTCAAAAAAGGGTGCAATTTCAAACTGACCAGGGGCGACTTCGTTGTGACGAGTTTTCGCGGGAATCCCCAGCTTGTACATCGCCTTTTCCACGTCTTGCATAAAGACTTGGACACGCTCCGGGATCGCCCCAAAGTAGTGGTCGTCAAACTGTTGACCTTTGGCAGGCGGCTTACCAAACAGCGTGCGGCCCGCTAACAACAGATCCGGTCGCTGGCTGGCGAAATTAGCATCCACCAAGAAATACTCTTGCTCTGAGCCGCAGCTAGAATTGACGTGGGCAACCTCTGTACAGCCCAAGAGTTGCAAAACTTTGCTAGCGGCTTTATCCATTGCGGCAATGGAGCGCAGCAGCGGCACTTTCTTATCCAGCGCTTCCCCCGTCCAAGACACAAACACAGTGGGAATGCACAGCGTGGCCCCATTGTCCGTTTCCATGATGTAGGCCGGGCTGGTGACATCCCAAGCGGTATAGCCCCGCGCTTCAAAGGTGCCGCGAATGCCGCCGTTAGGAAACGAAGACCCGTCAGGCTCGCCCTGCACCAACACTTTGCCCGCGAATTCTGAAATCGCGCTGCCATCACCCTGTACCGAAATAAAGCCATCGTGCTTTTCGGCAGTTTGGTTGGTCATGGGATAAAAGACGTGGGCGTAGTAGAGTGCCCCCTTTGACATGGCCCAGTCTTTCATCGCTGACGCCACGGCATCAGCCACTGAGGGATCGAGCTTATCGCCCGTTACAATTGTCTTTTTAATGGATTTAAAAACAGCTTTAGGGAGTCTCGCCTGCATTTTGGGGAGGTTGAAGACATTCTCTGCCCACAGATCGCTCAGTCCCTCGGGAGCTTCTGGGGTCATGGGAGGGCGATTCGTGATCTGAGAAATTGCTTGCAGCCTTGCTGAGTTTCCGCTCATAAAATCCATCACTTGAGGAGGTTGACTGTCCGATGGTACAGAAGGCAAAAACCCAAAATAGCGTGCAAATATACCAAATTCAGGTTTTGTTAAGGTTGTGCTATGGGTCCAGCAACGCTGACCAAAAGGGTCGCCGTGATCGCGAGTAGCCTGATGATTGCGTCAATTTGCGATGCGTTTGAGTGCAGGCGATGCGTTCCCGCACCCGCCTTATCCCCAGGCTGAGTAATCGGACTCCTGAGGCCAGCTGAACAACACCGGGAAGACGCAGGGCCGGGGAAACAGATTTGTCATCTGGTTGCAGAGCATCGGCATGAGTCATCAGGCTTTTGCTCTAGTCGGAGCGATCGCCCTCTTCCTCAATCGTCCAGTTGGCCGGTCGTCCAGTGGGGAAAGTCGCCTGGCGAGAAAAGCGTGTCAAACTCTCAACAGGGGCGCGAGGCTCTCACTGAGCCCCCGACCTAGCCATTCATCAGCGGAACCCGTTGCCTCAACCCTCGCCCCTGACCCTTTTAAAACCGCTGGCGGCTGCCCTGCACCGTCTCAATCAGACCCAGTTCTTCGCCCCTCACTTCCCGTTCTCACCGCAGCGCCTCCCAGTGTTTTATGGCTGGGTGATTTGGGGTGTGACGACGCTCGGCATTTTGATGAGCATTCCCGGCCAAACGGCGGGGATGAGCGTCTTTACTGACTATTTATTGGCCGCTACGGGGCTATCGCGGCTGGCATTGAGCAATGCTTACCTGATGGGCACGCTCGCGAGCGGGCTGCTGCTGCCGATGGGCGGCGTCGTTATCGATCGCTTTGGGGCGCGGCTCGTCGTCGTGATCGCCGCTAGCTGGCTGGCCCTGACCCTCGTGTATTTGAGCGTAAGCGATCGCCTCGCGCAGGGGCTGAGCGAGCTACTGGCGTTGGAATCTGCGCAACCCGTCGCGTTCATCTTGCTGTGTCTGGGGTTTGTCAGCCTGCGATTTAGCGGCCAGGGCATGTTGACGATGGTCAGCCGCACCACCCTGGGCAAATGGTTTGATCGCCGCCGGGGTTTGGCCTCCGGCCTGTCAGGCATTTTTGTCTCCTTTGGGTTTTCGGCAGCCCCGCTGCTGCTGAGCTTGTTGATTGATATGGGTGGCTGGCGCGGCGCGTGGCTCACGCTAGCCGTCCTAGTGGGTCTGGGGATGGCCCCGCTCGGCTGGCTGTCATATCGCGATAATCCTGAAGAGTGTGATCTGGTGATGGATGGCCGAGTGGTTTCACCCGCTCCCTCAGACATTGCCGCCGCCGCTGTCTCGCCGCCGAGCGATCGAGCAGCATCAGGACAGCGACAGTTTTCGGCGACGCGAGACTTTACCCGCCGCGCAGCATTACGCACCCTAGCCTTTTGGGCGGTGACGCTGGCCTTGGCATCGCAGGCGTTGACGATTACTGGCCTCACCTTTCACCTAGTCGATATTGGGGCCGCTGCCGGACTGCCGCAAAAGCAAACAGTGGCTCTCTTTTTGCCGATTGGTTTGCTGGCAACCATGACGGGCTACGGAATTGGTGTCGTGTCCGATCGCGTTCGCCTCAAGGTGCTTTTTATCGCCATGATGGTGTTTGAGGCGATTGGACTAATCGGTATGGCTCATCTCGATAGTCTGCCCTGGCGGCTAGTCGCCATCGCCGGATTGGGCATTACCGGCGGCTTTTTTGGCACCCTGTCGAGCGTGACGATGCCCCGCTACTTTGGCCGGCAACATCTGGGGGCGATTGTCGGGGTCGAAATGATGACCTTAGTGATCGCCAGCGCGATCGGCCCGTCGTTGTTGGCATTGTTTAACACCGCGTTTGGCAGCTATCGCCTCGGCCTTTATCTCTGCGCCTGTTTGCCCCTCAGCATCATTTTTCTGCTCGTGCCCTCCGGCAATCCGCAAATGGAGCGATCGCCGTGAGTTGACGCGGCGCAGCCAGCGCTCCAAGCGATTACTGCCGACCACGTCGAAGCGTGACCCCATCGAGAAAGGTGACTGGTAACAGCTTTTCCAGCCTTCCTTTAAAGATGCTTTGCTAGCGACAGGCTTTGGGGTGCTGTAATCTCAAATTGCCGACAGCGATCGGCCGCTTCGTTATCATCAGAGCATACTTACCGACGGGACAGTCCGATGGTTCGTGCCGATCTCTACAAAAACCTACCCACCAGTGACGAACTCCCCAGTTCGGACGATACACCCGTGGATAACGTAGGCCGCAGGACGTCGCGAAGCGAGGATCAAAATCTGCTGCCCAACTACCTGCTGTTCTTACTGCAGCTGATCTGGCAAGACCGCCAGGACTGGTATTTTGGGGCTGACATGGCGATTTACCACACGACTGGCGTAAGTCCCAAGGTGCCCATCGTACCTGATGGCTTTTTAAGTCTCGGCGTCCCCCGCCGCAAACCCGGCAATCGATCGCGCAAAAGCTACGTCCTGTGGGAAGAGGCCGATATTGCCCCAACGTTAGTGCTCGAGATGGTGTCTTGGACACCGGGCAACGAGTACGACCAAAAGCTCAATATCTACGCTCAACTCGATGTGTTGTACTACGCCATCTACAACCCCGACTATTGGCAACGTGATCGCCATCAACCCTTCGAAGTCTACAAACTTGTTGACGGCCAATATCAGCTCCAAATTGGTGAGCCCTATTGGATGCCGGAGGTCAGTCTCGGCCTGGGCCGCAGCCTCGGTCGCATCGGTGGGCTAGAGCGCGAGATTTTGTCTTGGTTTGATGTTCAGGGCGATCGCTACCTGTCAGGTGAGGAACGAGCCGCCCAAGCCCAGGAACAAATTCAAGCAGCTCAGCAACAAGCTCAAACAGCCCAGCAACAAGTTCAAGCGGCCCAGCAACAAGTTCAAGCGGCTCAGCAGCAGATCGAGCAAGAACGCCAGGCCCGCGTCACAGCAGTGCGACAATTACATCAAATGGGGCTAACCACAACCCAAATTGCGGCGGCTTTGAGCCTAACCCTCGACGACGTGAACCAGCAAATTCGAGATTACGAGTAGAACCGGTGCCCCTGGTGCACTCAATCGAGCTTTTCGCCGCTGAGGATGAAAATCGGATTAATGGCCCGAAAGACCTGCTGATTGCCCCGAGTTTCGAGTCGATTGATCGTCGGCTGCACAATCTCAACCTGGCGCACACAGAGCTCGACAAAGGTTTCTGAAATGCTGTAAAGCGTTTCCAACGTGTCGGTAGTGACGACAATCCGGCCTTGGTGGGGCAAAAAGTCCCAAGCAGCTTTGACAATGTCTTTCATCGATTTGCCACCTTCAACGATGACACAATCAGGCTGAGGAGAGAGCCCTGCCAGACAGTCAGGTGCCACCCCTTCAATCACCTCAACGTTAGTCAGACCAAAGCGATCGCAGTTTTGGCGAATCAGGTTAGCGACGTCGGCGTCGCGCTCAACCGCCACCACCTTTCCCTGAGGACACAAAAGTGCCGCTTCTACAGCCAGCGTGCCCGTACCGGCCCCGACATCCCACAGCTGAGCCGTTGGTGTGAGGCGTAACGCACCAACTATGAGCAGCCTCACCTCACGTTTACTGATCGGAATGCCTGGTAACTGTTCAAACAAATGATCGGGAATGCCCGGCGTGGAATAGGGCCAGAGGGCTGTCATAGCAAACCACCGTAAACATTCAAACCACCTTGAACGCCAACGAGCCCAGGATGACCAAGCGGCCTCAAACTTGGCACCAGGGCGCTAGCGATGCATGGTAAATCAGCACTGAGAACAGACATCTGAATCTCGCCTTGCCGAGAATGGGTATTAGCGTATCAGGCCCAATCACTCCTGACCGGCGTGATCGTGGATGGGCAGCAGCTTAGCACTGACTCGCAGGCGGCTGAGCCGTCTGACCAACCGCATCGCCTGATGCAGATACAACCTATAGGGAAACACCACCGGCAACTCATGCATCAGAGCATGGGCTTCACCAATTTGGCAGCCGGTCACCCGCGCGATTTCGGTGCCCCCTTCAAAAATCGCGTCAGCAGCATTCGCGTGCAGCAGCTCTACCTGCCACTGCTTGGGGGCCAAATCACCCTGTTCGATGCGCCGCAACCCCCGAATCGTCGATAGCACAACCAGGCGATCGCCCACATGCAGCTGCACATCATCATCAGGCATCGTCCGCCCCCGCTGCCCCAGCAGCTGATGCCAGATCGGCACCACCCCATAACCGTAGGCCACCTCTGCCAGTAGCAACCCGTGCAGCGTATCATCAGCCGTCACCCGGTATTGCGTCACCAACACCGTTTGATAGTAGAGCCGGAACAGGCCGATGACGTTTTCACCAAAGGCTGCTCCCGCAAAGGCTTCAGCCGACAAAGCCGAGGCACACAGCACCTGCGCATAGGGAAACAGCTGCGCCACCTTATCAGTAAAGATCTGGTCATAGGTGCGAATAATCAGGCGACTGTTGGGATTAGAGCGATAGGCCATCAACCCCAGCTCAAGGTTTTGAATCTCGTCGTCACTGACCGCCACCACGCTTTTGGCGGTCGCTAAGTTGGCCTTATCCAAAGCGTCACGAATGGCACCAGTGAGCAGGGGCATTTGCGGCAACACATCGGGTTCGATTGTTTGACTCGTAATACCCACCACCGGCTGTTTCAGGTCTTGTAGGAGGGTCACCACCTGTCGTCCGACTCGGCCCAGCCAAATGATCACCACGTGATCGCTTTCGGGCACCGGCGGACGTTTGGCCAAAAACTCAAACCGCAGGGTCAAAAGCTTTTCGGTGAGCAGGGCATACAGCACCCCGATGAACGCCGTCCCGGCCAGCGTCAAGCCCAAACTAAAAAGCCGCAGCCACCAGGGCATCGGGTTCGGCAAGGCCACACCGCCAAAGACATCGCCATAGCCCCCCAGCAGCAACACCACCGTCGCATAAAAGGCATCCGCCAGCGAGGGCGCTGTGCCCGTCAGCGTCAAGAGCAGGCTGCCCACCCCACACAGCCCCACCACGGTGAGCCCACAGATCAACGCCACTCGACGAATTTGTTGTTGAGCGCTCGATCGCCAAAAGTCAGCAATCGCCCGGCGGGGTCGCCAGCCACGCCAGTGCCTCAGGCCACTGACCCAGCGCTGCAGCAGACCTTGCTGCCGCTGCCGCGCGGCATAGTCCGGCAGGCTCTTGGCCATCACCACATCGGGGGATTCCGCCTCGACCGTCACAATGACATCGCCCGCCCAAATCATGGCGTTGGGCGACCAGGTATAAAACTGCGCCGAGGCACTGTCAGGATGATCGCGAGTTTCCCAAGCCTCAGGGGCGATCGCCGTCTCCGCCGCTGCGAGATAGCGCAACACCCGGCGATCGCGATGATTCAGCTCATGCACCTTGCGACTGTTGCACACCGCATCGGTTGCTGCCACTGTGCGCTTCACCACCCGAAACGGCTGCCGGTCAATCTTAAAAAAGCCGAGCATCTCTTCGCCCAGAGCTTCGAGGGCAAAGGCCGGTGCCGCCAGCTGGGTCGGCTCAAAAGCGATGAAGTTAGTCAGCTGCTGCTCTAGCAAGTCATTGAGGTTTTGTTTTTCCGATCGCACCACGAGGCGAATGGTGGGGTTCAGCACCCGAGCGCTCAGCGCCGCTTCGAGATTGACCCGTTCATTCGTTGTCACTATCAGGGCCGCCCGACAGCGATCGATGCCCGCCTGTTGCAGCACCTCTGACTGCCGACAATCACCAATCACAAGCTGATCGATCAGCTCCGGTAGGTGCTCAATTTCCCAACGGTTAGTGGGCACTAGCTCGATCGCGCTCACCCGCACCCCAAACGTCTTTAAATTGGCGACACAATGCTGGCCCAAACTACCCAGGCCGCAGACCAAAATCTGGTCGCGCATCGCCAAAGTCATGGGTTGAGTCTGGGTCATGTCATTGACGCTCCTGACTGCAAAAACCAGCGCCCCCAAAAGGCCGGTAGCCATGAGAGATAGCCGGGCTGGGCAAGGGGCTTGGTCACACTGGGCCTCACCCAGCGCTGGGCCAAACGAATGATTTTGCCCGCTATTCACCAGGCAATTAAGGGCAGCTCCGAGCGCCCCACGCGGTCATGCTTGAATTGTAAGCAGGACTTTTTGATCAGGCGCAAACATGAAGAAACCCAACCTCTGGGGCTATCTAGCGGCGCTCAAAGACCCGACCCTGCGGCCCATGGCGATTCAGGTCGCCTTGGTCGTTGGCACCGTCTTGTTTCTGATTAATCATGGTGCCGCCCTCATGCAAGGCAAGATGACGTTAGGACGCTGGGCCTCGGCCTTGCTCACCTATGGCGTCCCCTATGCCGTTAACATTCACGGTCAGTATGTGATGCAACAACGGCAATAGTCAGAAATTTGCCAGCATTCTGACGATGCTCCAAACGGTCAGCAGTGCTCTACGTAGAACTACGAAATCGTCATTACTCTCAACAAAGAATTGCTACAAAACACTCCCCGACACCATCACCTTCCTCCCATTCAGCCATCCTCAAGGCAGAGTATAGAAAGCTATATATAGATTCAATAGCTCCGACACCCGGTGAAGCTGATGAGTTTCACCTTGACTAGGACTGGAAAGAAGAGAACCGATGAAGCGAGATTGTCAGGCAAGTGCCGAGCCCCTCCTTAGCTGCTGTGAGATGCTGTCAACACCGGGTCATGCAACCAGGGCTTGGTTTGTTCATGGTCAAAAATGGTCTCAGGCGATCGCGGCCACCACACTACTCTTGGGGCTAGTGGCCACGCCCAGCGGGGCCGACGGCATCCTCCCTGCTAACGATGGCACCGGCACGCAAGTCACGCCCACCGGCAACGACCATGCCATCACTGGCGGCGCAACCTCTGCCGATAGTCAAAACCTTTTCCACAGTTTTACCGAGTTCAACCTGCTCACCGGCGAAAGTGCGACCTTCATCACCGACCCTGCTATTCTCAACATTTTGAGTCGGGTGACAGGCGGCAATGCTTCACTGATTGATGGCCTGCTGCAGGTGAGCGGTTCGAATGCCAATCTGTTTTTGATCAATCCCAACGGCATTCTCTTTGGCCCCAATTCCGTACTCAATCTGCAAGGGGGCTTTACGGCAGTCACGGCAGACCAGGTCAATTTTGCTGACAGCGCGTTTGGCACCGTGGGCACCCCTGACTATGCCGCACTGGTGGGTGATCCTCAAAGTTTCAGCTTCCGTCTAGAGAGTCCCGGCAGCGTGGTGAATGCCGGCACCCTGGGCGTTTTGCCCGGCGAGTCCGTGGTGCTGATTGGGGGGCAAGTGCTCAATACGGGGACGATCACAGCTCCCGGCGGCGACATCATTATCAGTGCTGTCGAAGGCGGCAGCCTCGTGCGCATTGCCCAAAGCGGCCTGCTGCTCAATCTGGAAGTCGAAACCCTCACCGCGATTCCCGACCTCCCAACCACAGTCTTTAATCCCGCTTCCCTGCCAGAGCTTTTAACCGGCAACGCGATCGCTCAAGCCACAGGCGTCATAGTTAATCCTGATGGCACGATTACCCTCAACGCGTCTGACGTTGCCATTCCCACTGATACGGGGACGACCATCATCAGTGGCACGTTAGATACCACTGATGATGGTCGCGGCGGCAACATCACGATACTCGGCAACACCCTCGGTTTACTCGGGGGCACGCTTGATGCCTCGGGCGACAGCGGCGGCGGCACCCTGCGCGTGGGGGGCGACTATACCGGGCAAGGGCCTCTACCCACGGCAGCGGTGACGTTTATTGATGGCGCTTCTAGCCTGGTGACCGATGCGATCGCCAACGGTGATGGCGGCACCGTCATTATCTGGTCAGATGAGACGACTCGCAGCTACGGCAGTCTCAGCGCGCGGGGTGGTGCCAATGGTGGCAACGGCGGCCTGGTTGAAACTAGCAGTCAGGGCTTTCTCGAGACTCAAGGCGTGCCTGACATCAGTGCCCCTAACGGTCGGGCAGGCACTTGGCTGCTCGATCCGTTTGATGTGCAAATCAGCGAGCTGCTACCCACTGACACGGCCGCCTTTCCCGGGGGTAACCCGTTTGTTGCTCAGGCCGGTGGCCCGGCGGTGATCAACTGGCTGGATTTGCAGGTGGCACTGGGAACGGGGGCTGGCGTCACGGTCACCGTCTCCACGGGCGCAGGCGGCGGTGACGAGGGCAACATCACCGCTGATGCCTTTGACCTGTTTGACGTCGCCGCTGGAGCAACCTTGGAGTTGTTAGCAGCAGGCAATATTGACATTCCCTTTGGGCTTACAAGCAGCGGCGGCGTGAACTATGACTTTCAGGCCGATACCGACAACGATGGCAACGGCCAGATCAACATCGACGGCAATTTTGAGACCTTTGGCGGTGATGTTTTCTTGCAAGGAGCCGAGATCAACATCAATGGCCTCTTCGATAGTTTGGGCGGCGATATTGCCTTGTTTGGCGGTGATGCGACCGGTGATCCAGCGATCTCACTGACCCTGCCTGTGTTTTCTGCCGGTGGCGACATTACTCTCTTGAGCGCCAACGGTGATATTGTCATCGCCGGTCTTGATGCAGTCGGCGGTGATATTACGATTAGCACGCCTGACTTGCTGAGAGTTGAGGGCAGCCCCAGCATCACAACAGTGGGCGGGGCCAGCATTTTCATCGAGCACGGCGGCAACGGCAATATCCCCTTCGTGGTCGGCGATGCCACTACCAACGGCACGTTTGAAATCATTACCAATGGCCTTGACACCGTCCCTTTTGATAGCTATCTCGCGTCAGTCACCTTTGGCAACATTGATATTCTGACCAACGCTCCGCCGCCACCGCCGCCAGATCCGAACATGCCACCGGATCCGAACATGCCGCCGGATCCAAATATGCCCCCAAATCCCGATGAATTTGACTGCTTTGTCGGCTGTGAAGACGTCGGCCCACCAGATGATTTCTTCGGCAACGACTTTGGCGACGATCCGGGTTTTGATGAGGGCGGTGACTTTGGCGACGGCGATGACTTTTTAAGCAGCGGCGATGACTTTGGCGACGGCGATGATTTTGGAAACGGCGATGATTTCGGCGACGGCGATGATTTCGGTGATGGCGAAGAATTTGAGGACGGCGATGACTTTGAGGATGGTGAAGAGGATTTCGGTCAGCGACGTCCGCCTCGCGATCGCGAATTTGATGACAATGCTGAAGATTTGACCCTCGATGAATGGGCCTTTGAAGATTCCTTTTATGCCGATGACTTTGTCAGCTTTTTCGACCTGCCGGTGCTCGCCGATCCCGACTTTGAATCCAGCCAGGGCACGCTGCAGACCCTCACCGAGCAAGTCGGCACACCGTCGGCTTTAGTCTATGCCCGCTTTAGTCCCGCTGGCAGTAGCGTCGCCCACACGCCGTCAGCCAAACAACTGCAAAATCCTCAACCCACGGACGTGCTTCAGCTCGTTGTTGTCACGCCCACCGGTCAACCCCAGCAGATCGAGATTCCCGAGGCCACGCGCGAAAAGGTCATCACCTCTGTGCGGGCGTTGCAAATTGAACTCACCGATCGCACTCGCCGTCGCCAAAGCAACTACTTAAAGTATTCGCAAACGCTGTATCAATGGCTGATTCAGCCCTTAGAAGGCACTCTGGCAGCGGGGGACATTGGCCACCTATCGTTCATCATGGCCCCTGGCCTGCGATCGCTGCCCCTGGCAGCTCTGCACGACGGCGAACAGTTCATCATTGAGAACTACACCATTGGTCTGATGCCTAGCCTGGCACTGACCGATACCCGCTACACCGATTTGCGGCAGGCGTCGGTGCTGGCGATGGGTGCCTCTGAGTTTACCGATCAGCCCGCCCTACCCGCTGTCCCCTTTGAACTCACAACCATCGTCGAACGCCTGAGAACCGGACAGCGTGACCTGAATGAACAGTTCACGCCCGACAATCTGGTGGCGTTGCGATCGGCCTCGGAATATCAGATCTTGCATCTCGCGACCCACGGCGAATTTCGTTCCGGTGGCCCCGAGAACTCTTACATTCAATTTTGGGATCAACGGCTTGGTCTCGATCAGCTGCGCGAACTGCAGCTCAATAATCCCCCTCTAGATTTGCTGGTTATGAGCGCCTGCCGCACCGCCCTGGGGGATACCTCAGCGGAGTTAGGCTTTGCTGGGCTAGCCGTGCAGGCGGGCGTCAAATCCGCCCTTGCCTCTCTTTGGCAGGTCAGCGATCTCGAAACCGCTGGCCTAATGACCGAGTTTTATACCCAGCTCAGCCAACAACCCTACAAAGCAGAAGCGCTGCGGCAAGCCCAACTCGCTATGCTGCGGGGTGAAGTCACTGTCACCGATGGCGTTCTGCAGTGGAACGGGGGCAGTCAGCCTTTGCCAGCAGACTTGGTCAATCTGCGCTTTGGCGATACTCGCCATCCCTACTACTGGGCCGCCTTTACGCTGGTGGGCAGTCCTTGGTAGCACGCTCAGCTAAAGGCAAGGTCAGACCTAACCGCCTGCACCTGGGGCCTCTATTGGCATACCGATCCCTTAATTATCAGTCCAACTCTGAACTATCCCAACCGCAAAAAAACACTTGTGCTCCGCTGACTAGAAACTGACTCCGTCGCCCAGCTGCCCGGCATTACCCGCAACGTCGAACGTTCCCGCAACACAGTGTTGATAGCCACTGTGGACTGAGCCTTTGGCAGGCAGAAAACAGCATAGGATCACAGCACAATTGACAAGAAATGCGCTTTTTATCAATACAAATCAATTGTTTTCTGAATTAGTCGCGATAATCTGAAAGACGTGTCGAGACTGGTGGACTATGAATCCGCGATTTCTGGGTTTCTCTGGCTGCACGGCGATCGCTGCGCTAGGTTTCTGGCCGGCAGTGGTTTGGGCGCTGCCTGCAGCACCATCCGTCACTGACCCGACTCCAGCTCAACCGTTACACTTGGCCCAAGTTGACCCCAGCCAAGATCGGTTTCCCGAAGAGCCAGCGCCCCCAGTGCCCTTGCCCGCCGACGATGACGAGACTGAGCCGTCACCCGCCGTCCCGGAGCAACCCTTACCCCCCGGTGCCGACACGCCCTTTAGCGTGACTGAGGTTGAGGTGGTCGGCAGCACCATTTTTGATGAGGCCACGCTAGCCGCGATCGTCGCCCCCTACGAAAACCGTGAGGTCACCCTCGCCGAACTCCAGCAGGCAGCCGATGCCATCACCCAGCTCTACCTAGATGGCGGTTACATCACCTCGCGCGCCATCATCAGCACCCAAACCATTGTCGAGGGGGTCGTCCAAATTGATGTGCTAGAGGGCGAACTCGAAGAAATCATTGTCGAAGGCACCGATACGCTGGCCGACTACGTACGGGTACGAGTCGCCCAGGGTGGCACACGCCCCCTCAATCAAGCCAATCTAGAAGACCAGCTACGGCTGTTGCGCGTCGACCCCATGTTTGACAGCGTCGAAGCCAGCCTCAGAGCTGGCAGTGCCATCGGTCAAAGTCAACTCATCGTTCGCGTCGCCGAGGCTCCCACGGTCGGCGGCTCGGTTTTTAGCGACAACTATTCGCCATCCTCGGTGGGTACCGTCCGGCTTGGGGGCAGCCTGCAGTTTCGCAATTTGGCCGGGCTCGGTGACACGCTCTTCGGCTCCGCCACTTGGACCACCACAGCCGGTTCCAAAGTTTATGAACTCGGCTATCGCGTCCCCATCAGCCCCACTAACGGCACGCTGCTGGTGCGACTCACCCCCAACGAATTTGAAATCACTGATCCCAACCAGCCCACCTTTGCCTTTGACACAGAGGGATCTACCGATATTTATGAAGTCAGTGTGCGTCAGCCCCTCATTCGCACGCCGCGAGATGAATTTGCGCTTTCTCTAGGCTATCGCTATCGCGAAGGCTCAACGCTGATCTCCGGCATCATCACAGATTCCAGCAACACTCAGGTTTTGAGCTTTGGTCAAGACTACGTGCACCGTGATGCCAGCGGCGCTTGGGCGCTGCAGTCGCAGTTTCGCTTGGGCGAAGAAAGCGTTGATGATACTGCGACTACCAATGGCAGCACGAATGGCTTCCTTTCGTGGATTGGGCAAGCGCAGCGAGTGCAGCGACTCGGGCCAAATAATCTGCTATTCGTGCAGGGCAGCCTGCAGCTGTCGCCCGATTCATTGCCCGGCTCGGAGAAATTCTTTGCGGGCGGGGGGGTATCGGTGCGCGGCTATGACCAAAATCAACGCTTTGGTGACAATGGTTTCCGCTTCTCCATCGAAGATCAAATCGTGATCACGCGCAATGCCGAGGGACTGCCCTTTTTTCAAATTGCGCCCTACCTTGATGGCGCCTATGTTTGGAACGACAGCGACAGCATTAATGCCACAGACAACAATTTTCTGTTGGGCACCGGGCTGGGATTTCTATTGAATATCACTGAAGACTTCAATGCGCGAGCTGATTTTGCCTACCCGCTCATCGACATCGAAGAACTCACCACCGATGACCCGCCAGGTCTAAGATTTTATTTCAACCTGGGCTTTCAATTTTAGAAGGGTTGACAAGGGGAAAGCGCGATCGCACTCTCCCCCAATCAGGTCTTAGACAACGGCTACAGCCTGGCTACGCGAAGCCTCTAGAGGACACCCAAGTTAGAAAGGCCTAAAATTGCCCCCGCGCCAATCAGGTGACCTAAGCTAGTTGTCCCCAACACCGCTGGCAAGCCAAAACCGCCAAACAGGTTCGGCGACGGCATGGCGGGCCCTTCATTGGGATATTTGATTGTAAATTTGCCAATCGCGATCGCGATGATGTTGCACACAATCATGACGATAGCCACGGTGGGGCTCCAGGTTAGCGTATTGGGCACTGCTGCTAGTAAAGAGATATAAGCCAATTTCATTTCCTCAGATCAACTATTAAGTTCAGACTTGGGCAGAGGCGCTGCTCTCAGCGGGTCATAATTCGCTTAGGAGGCCACAACCCTAGTCAAGATCTTTGATGACGTGTAAAACCAAATCACAGCCTCGTTGCAAGACTTTACAGAATCACGACGATCAACCGGCTCTGCGCCCCTAGAGATAGGCTCTGCACCAGAGTCGGGCCTCTCAGATAATCGCAGCTTATGCATCTTGTCATAATCAACCCACCGACACTGCCGATCTCTGCATTGGGGCAAAACGAATTGAGGTCAGCTCAAGAACACCCGTGGCAACATTCGAGGCAGCCTGCAAACACATCCTTATAATTTAAGGGTCAAAAACTTGGGTGAACCGGTCAAACCACGCCACGCCACCACAACCCACTCGGATCGATCCAGCCAGGTTCTACCAGCCCGAAACCATCTGAATGATCATCAGGGTCGCACGACAAGCGATCCGAGACGACGTCAAAGGCAACACCATCAGATCCTGAGACCACAGCCTAATCGGCTCATCATCATCATCGCCGTCGCTCACAATCCTCAAGGCTAAGATCATTTTCGGCCAACCTCGTGTCGATCGCTAAGCTAGTAAGAGGAGTTGTTGATTGCCTGACTATCGTTAAGCCAGTCACCGAGATGACACCTGCCAGCCTTGGCGATCAGCAGACTTGTCTATAGCGGGCTTGCTCAGACGATATCTTGAGCGATCGCCCACCCTTTAATCGCTTTTTAGTTAGACAGTTATGGAACGTGGACTACTTTGGCTCCCCTTATTGGGGATTTTTATCTGGCTGGCCTGGGCCGGTTGGCATGAATATCGCAAGTTAGAAGCCTACAAAATCTGGGCGACAGACTTTGAACGGGCTAAATACGATATTTACGCCGCCCTGGGGCAGGTGGATGCGCGGCTCGTCTGGGGTCGTCCGACTCGCCAAGGCCCTGAGCAACTGCAAGAAGTCACTCTCGACACAGTGACGCAGATTGCCCTCTGCACGTCGCCCTCGCTACCCGCTACGGCCAACCTACCCCAGGGGTGTGACGTTTGCCTGGAGCTAACGCTAGATTCCGGCGAGCACCGCTGGATTCCGTTCACGGATACAGCGCTCGCAACCGCCTGGCAAAATCGGTTGCAGACCCTGCAAAAGTCGCTACAATCAACGCCACAGCCTTAGTACTCCCCGTCTTTCAGTTTCTGAGATTGGTCTATGGCAGTCTCCTTTTCGGTTTGCGCGATCGCCCATGACTGAACTTGTCAACCCTTCTCCCGAAGAGCTTTCACATCGCCGCCGAACGCTCAGAAAACAGCGCCGGACGCGCAATTTTCAGCACGTTTGGCGAGTTTTTGCCATCGGTAGTCTAGCGGTTGGGGCGTTCTGGCTCATGCGCAATCCCTTTTGGTTATTACTGCAGAGTAATGATCAGATCATCCTCAACGGCAATGACATGCTCGACGAGGCTGCAATCTATGAACTGCTGGCTCTGGAATATCCTCAACCACTGTTCGAAATCGAACCCGAGGTCATCGTGCAGCGTCTCAGTACCCAATCCCCCATCGCCGTCGCCCAGGTCGATCGCCAGCTATTTCCTCCCCGGTTGGAAATCACCCTGCAAGAACGACAGCCGGTAGCGGTCACCGTGCCACTCCAACCCTTAGCCGATCCCAATGCCGAGCTCACGCCCACCAATCATGCCGGCTTTCTCGATGCTCAAGGCCATTGGATGCCACAAAATTCTGTGGGCGTGAATCGCGAATTTGATGTGCCGGCATTGCGCGTTCGTGGCTTTCACCCGAGATATCGCTCCCAGTGGCCGCAGCTCTATCAGGCCCTGCAAACCAGTGAGATTGCCATTACTGAAGTCGATTGGCGATCGCCCAGCAATCTAATTGTGCAGACCGAGCTGGGACAAGTTCATTTAGGCGTTTTTAGCCCGCAACGGCTACAAACCCAATTGGCCACGCTGCCTCGATTCCGCGCTCTGACCGACCAGGCCAATTTACCCGCCGTTGACTATATCGATTTAGTCCGCCCTGAAACCCCAGCCGTCAAGCTCGTCAATCCAGCGGCACCAGCCTCAGACTCACCTTAAGAAATGATGAAGTTGACCCGGTTTCCCTGCAATTTTTCTGCAAATGGGGTAGTTTTTTAAGCTAGTTCGAGCAAGTTGCGATCGCCGCCATTTTGTCTGCAAGACGCTTCTATAGCTGCTGTTTCAGGCAGTCTGCAGTTTGTTTGGTTTTTCCCCCGAAGTACCTTATAGTTGTCTAAATCGTGCGGGGTACTGCTTGCTCGGAATTAAATCTTGCCTAGGTAGAGCTTAATGTCTTCAAATTCAGCACCGACAAGTTTTGATTCTGACGACTTCTCGACGAATGGTTCTCATGTTCCCGTTGAGTATGAGTCTTCGTCAGCTAGGGCAAGCGAAGATCATGCTCCATCCGATTCCCCCAGTGTTCTTAACAATGCTAGTAGTGATCCCAGAGTAGTTTCTGGAGAAATGCTCCTAAACGGTGAGACTGTGCCCAGTAATATTGCAAAAATCAAAGTTATCGGTGTTGGCGGGGGTGGCTGCAACGCGGTCAACCGGATGATTCACAGTGGCCTCTCTGGAATCGAGTTCTGGACAGTCAACACAGACGCCCAAGCGTTATTGAATACCGCTACGGAAAATCGCTTACAAATCGGGCAAAAGCTGACTCGCGGGTTAGGCGCGGGTGGCAATCCCGCGATCGGCCAAAAAGCAGCAGAAGAATCCCGCGATGAAGTGGCTGCTTCACTCGAAGAGTCTGACCTCGTGTTTATTACGGCTGGCATGGGCGGCGGTACCGGCACTGGCGCCGCTCCCGTCGTTGCGGAAGTCGCCAAAGAGTCTGGGGCCTTGACTGTTGGCGTGGTCACCCGGCCTTTTACCTTCGAAGGAAGGCGACGAACCGGTCAAGCCGATGATGGCATTGAAGCCCTGCAAAGCCGGGTCGATACCCTCATTGTGATTCCGAACGATCGCCTCCTATCGGTCATCTCCGAACAAACCCCCGTACAAGAAGCGTTTCAGTCGGCTGACGATGTGCTGCGTCAGGGCGTTCAAGGCATTTCCGACATCATCATGATTCCCGGCTTGGTAAATGTTGACTTCGCCGACGTTCGAGCCGTCATGGCAGATGCCGGGTCAGCCCTAATGGGCATTGGCATTGGCTCTGGCAAATCACGAGCCCGTGAAGCGGCTGTCGCCGCCATTTCTTCTCCCTTGCTAGAGTCCTCCATTGACGGCGCTTCTGGTGCGGTCTTCAACATTACCGGCGGCTCTGACCTCACTCTGCATGAAGTTAATGCCGCCGCCGAAATCATCTATGAAGCCGTTGACCCCAACGCTAATATCATTTTTGGTGCGGTGATTGATGAGCGGATGCAGGGTGAAGTACAGATTACGGTGATTGCCACCGGCTTTAATCTGGAATCCCACGGCGGGCAGATTGATGCCACTCGTATTACCCCACTGAAACGCAACAAGCTCAATGTAGCGCCCACTTCTACCGAGACGAATAGCGGCAGTGGCGGTCTGGATATTCCAGAGTTCTTGCAACGTCGTCGCCCCAATCACTAGCTGCGCAAAGTTTCCGTTGAACCAGTCTTTAATGACGATGAGTCCGTTTGGTTGGCGTGCTTCCTTGAGCAAGGGTTGATTGAGGTAAACTTTGGCGGCTCCCCTTATTCCCTCGGTAGCGCTCACGATCGCCGGTTCTGATAGTGGCGGCGGGGCGGGTATTCAAGCAGATCTTCGCACGTTTGCCTTTCACCAGGTTCATGGCACCAGTGCACTCACCTGTGTGACGGCTCAAAATACCTGTGGTGTAACCCGAGTCGACGCTTTACCCCCCGCCGCTGTAGTGGCACAAATCGAAGCTGTCGTCAGTGACATTCAGGTACAAAGTGTAAAGTTGGGCATGCTGCTTAACACGGATATTATGCTGGCCGTCGCTAAAATGATGGCTCAGTCATCCATCCCGTTTTGGGTAGTTGATCCGGTGATGGTTTCGCGCACGGGTGCTCAGCTCGTTGATGATGCCGCGATCGCGACGCTGACCACTCATCTCATTCCATTAGCCACTGTCCTCACACCCAACCGCTACGAGGCGCAAATTCTGAGCGGTCAAGCGATTGAAACCTTGAGCGATATGCAAGTGGCGGCCCAAAAAATTCACGCTCTCGGTGCCCAAACGGTTCTGATTAAGGGCGGTGGCATGGCGGGCCAGTTACGGGGAGTTGACGTCTGGTATGACGGTGAACAAGTCACGACGCTCACCACCACTACCGTTGAAACGTCAGATACCCATGGGACTGGCTGCACCCTATCGGCCGCGATCGCGGCCAACCTAGCCCTCGGCAAAGAACAATTTGTCGCCGTTCGTGACGCTAAGGATTACGTCACTCAGGCCCTACAACATGCGCTCCGAATTGGCCGAGGGCAAGGCCCCGTCGGACACTTTTATCCATTATTATCGGGCTGACCCCAGTGGGATTCCCAGTCGGGGCAAGTCTCAGCTTCTGGCCCATAGGGATACATCGCACAGACCAGCATGTTGCCACCGTGGGTCTGTCCACAATAATGCTTGCAGCCAATACAGGTAGTGTGGTCGTTGACCATCGGGTCAACATGGCTGAGAATGGGTGCCGTCATCGTTTCGAGCCAAGTTTCGAGCGCCCCCGCCAAGGGCACCACCACCGGATTAATCAGTTCAGAAAATTCTTCTGAAAAGCGCTCAGCTTCATGATCCAGCACATCTTCGAAGGGCTCTACAGCCTGATTGATATCCTCTGCCCAGCGCTCCCACGTTGGCCGTAGCTGTTTTTCAATATCATCGGCCAGGCTATCCACTGCTTCTACAGCGCCGTGCAAAGTCTGCTCGGCCCAAGCTTCAGTCGCCCGTGCCGCCTGATCTAACACGTCGCTCAGCTCTCTTGCCCAGTCTTCAAAATCGCTCATTGATCTCCTTTACGCTTCAGGGCTTCCAGCTGCTGACGCATTGATTCGACCTGCTGTCGTAAGGCATCAGCCTCCCGTACTTCAGCAGTCATCTCCTCATCATCCACAATTTCGATGCGTCGAGGCTCATCTTGAGACACTGCAGCGGTAGTCGTCACGCTCTCTTGCGCTCGCTGCATCATCTTGTTAATCAGCTGCTGGGCCTCTTCCGCGCTCAGCTCTCCCCGTTCGACCAGCTCATTGACAACCGTTTGAGTCTGTTCACGCAAATCTTTCAGCGTACTGCCCGCCCTTTCGCCAGCATAAGACGCCGCACCCATCCCTAAATAAAACGCTTTTTGAACGAGATCGCCAAAGCCCGCCATCGTCATTCCTCAGAAATATCGCTTTGTATAGGATAAAGACTGCAGCCTGGCAGCGACCACTAGGGTTAACCGACTGATACGCACCTAAAGGTTGTCATCTCACAACAGCCGCGATGAAGAGGTGCGGCTATCATCTTCTCAAAATACGAAGAGACCCGGAGACCACGCCTGTCACAAGCATCCCGTAATGCTGCTACCTTCCGGTCCTGACATGATTTGGGCGTTGTGACCGCATGGGTCCAGGTCAGCTTTAGGATAACACTAATTTCTCGCGTCCTGTTGGGTTCATGTTCAGCCTTGAGCCAAATCAGACAAAGACGCCGGTTCTAAACGCCTAACCACATCGGCCTCAGCCGCGCCAACCAGCGCTTCATACCAATTCTCTGAAACTGGCTACAGATCTTCCTTTCGACTCCGCTCAAGGAACCTAGGCTGAGCGGAGTCGTTCGCATCGCGTCTCCCCGAGGGAGAAAGCCGACTTGTCTGTGTAGCTGTCATTCGTAGAACTGGTATAAGCCCAACAAGTCCCCATTGTCTAACGACAGCAAAGCAGTGGAAGAAACCCAATGTTCTCCCACCGCTGCCAACAATCAATCGCTGCGTCCCTAGCGACCTAGCGACCAATTCCCAAGTAACGGAAACCCCATTCTTCCATCTGCGCTTGAGGCAAGAAGTTGCGACCATCAATCACAATGGGCGAATTCATTAGACCCGCCATCTTGGCATAGTCCAGGTCTTTGAACTGCTTCCAATCAGTCACTAAGACCAAGGCATCACAACCATCCGCCAAGCGATCAGGGTCTGTCTCGACAATGACGCCGGATAAACCGTCGCGCAGACCGCTCTGAGACACAATCGGGTCATAGGCTTTGACCTTGGCACCTAAACGATTTAGCTGCTCGATCAGCGTGAGGGAAGGCGCATCTCTCATATCGTCGGTGTCAGGCTTAAAGGTTAGCCCCAACAGCCCAATAGTCTTGCCTTTCAAGATTTTCAGCTCTTGCTGGAGCTTTTCCAGGGCGATCGTGCGCTGGTGTTGGTTAACGCTAACCGTGGCCTTTAACAAATCTGCTTCGTAGCCATAGTCATCGGCAGTGTGCAAGAGAGCCAAGACATCTTTCGGGAAGCAAGACCCTCCCCAACCAATACCAGCCTGTAGGAACTTGTGCCCAATGCGAGAATCAAGGCCAATGCCCATAGCGACCTGAGTCACATCGGCCCCGACGCGATCGCAAATGTTGGCAACCTCGTTGATGAAGCTGATCTTCGTAGCCAGAAAAGCGTTAGAGGCATACTTGACCATCTCAGCCGAACTCAAGTCGGTCACGACCACTGGAACAGGCGGTAAAGACTCATTTTCAGAGAACTTTCGCTCCACGAGAGGAGCATACAGCTCTTTCATTTTCTGAATCGCTTTGGGATTGTTGCTGCCTAAGACGATCCGATCCGGATTGAAGGTGTCATAAACTGCCGACCCTTCCCGGAGAAACTCCGGATTGCTAACAACATCAAAGTCAGCTTGGATTTCTTCACCAGCCGGTGCCGGTGCACCAGCGCCCACCAACGACTTCTTGCGCTCAGTGATACCGTCCATCACAATCATGCGCACCCAATCACCAGACCCAATCGGCACGGTAGATTTGTTCACAATGACTTTATAGCCACCATTCAGGTGAGCACCAATCCCGCGAGCCACGGCTTCTACATAGCGGGTATCACTCTCACCAGTCGGTAAAGGGGGGGTTCCCACGGCGATAAACAGAATCTCACCATGCTCGACACCCGCCGCCAAATCACTCGTAAAGTGCAGGTGCCCTGCTTCCATTGAGGACTTCATGAGATCAGACAAGCCCGGCTCGTAAATCGGGGATTGTCCGGACTGCATTAATTTAACTTTCTCTTCATTGTTGTCGACACAAATGACGTCATGTCCAATATGAGACAGACAAACACCGGTCACGAGGCCCACATAACCAGTTCCAATGACACAAACACGCATAGTAATTTAATCCTTTCAGCATTAGGTGAGTTACAAAACAGCACCTGTCATAGGAGCTCATCCCAGACAGATATAGTCTTCCCAAGCAGCAAATGGAAATACAGTCAGTACTTTGACAGATTTTGACGACTGCTGTTCCCAGTTCGCATCCAGCATAGGCTTGCCTAGTAGTTAGGAGACCGACGTTTCCAAAGACAATCGTTTTTCTACCTGTAGACGTGATCTAAAGTCATCAACCGTCTTTTGTAAGCCTGCTTGGAGGTTAATTGTGGGTTCCCAATTGAGGTGGGTTTGGGCTCGCGTGATATCTGGCTTACGTCTTTTGGGATCATCCTGTGGCAAAGGCTCGAAGTTCACTTCAGCGTCTGGGTTAACCGTCTTCTGAATGGTCTGAGCTAGTTGCAAAATAGTGTACTCGTCAGGATTGCCTAGATTGACCGGCCCAATAAAGTCACCATTCATGAGTCGCATCAGACCTTCGACGAGGTCAGAAACGTAGCAAAAACTGCGCGTTTGCGAGCCATCACCATAGACCGTCAGCGGGGTACCCTTCAAAGCCTGGCTCACAAAGTTACTGACCACTCGGCCATCGTTTTCTAGCATGCGAGGCCCATAGGTGTTGAAGATCCGGGCAACTCGAATATCGACACCGCTTTGGCGATGGTAGTCAAAGGCTAAGGTCTCAGCAACGCGCTTACCCTCGTCATAACAGCTGCGAATGCCAATGGGATTAACATTGCCCCGGTAGTCTTCTGTTTGGGGATGAACTTCTGGATCGCCATAGACTTCAGAAGTCGAGGCCAACAAAAAGCGAGCGTTGATGCGCTTAGCCAAACCCAGCATGTACAGCGTGCCCATCACATTCGTTTTGATGGTTTTAACGGGGTTGTATTGATAATGAACCGGAGAAGCCGGACAAGCCAAATGATAGATCTGGTCAACTTCTAGCTTGAGAGGTTCGGTAATGTCATGGCGGAGCAGTTCGAAATTGGGATTGCCGAACCAGTGCTGAATGTTGCGTTTATGCCCTGTGAAGAAGTTGTCAACGCAGATAACATCGTGGCCAGCCTGCATCAGGCGGTCAATGAGATGAGAACCGATAAATCCAGCGCCGCCGGTCACTAATATTCTCATAAGGATTAATTAACGATAAGAGCTATGTTTGCAGGATGCCCGTGTTCCTACAGAAAATCTCACTTGCTTGCTCGATTAACTGGGGCCTGAGTGAGTAGATTGTTAATCACTTTGCCCGGCGTGGTGCACAGTTAGCTCATCAGTTTAAGCATCGGGAGCAGGAATCGTAATATCGACCTGGGTAACTTGCTGGTCGGGAGTGAGATTACTCAGTGGCGGCTGAATCTCGTTGACATTACCCACGACCAAAATAACCAGATCTTCGGGCTTCAGATGGGTTTGAGCAGCTTGCTGAACTGCCGCCGCCGTGGTGTTTGCCACGTCTTCGCGAAACTGAAACACAAAATCTTCAGGATAGTCGTAGTATTCATAGCGGACTAGACGGGAAAGCGTCTGTTCAGGATTTTGGAAGTTAAAGACAAAACTGTTGAGCACAGAGTCTTTAGCCCGAGAGAGTTCTTCCTCTGAGACGGGTGCCTGACGAATGTCGGCAATCTCCTTTTTTACAGACTCGATAAAGGGCACGGTCGTGTCTGAGCTCGTTTGCCCTCCCCCGATAAAAATGCCGTCGTAATCATAACGGGCGGACCAAAAGGCATAAACGACGTAGGCTAGACCCTGACGCGATCGCACCTCATTAAACAACCGCCCCCCAAACCCATTCAGCACTTCATTCATGACAGCCATTTCGGCATAATCAGACGCATCGCGTTGCCCCCCGATATGCCCAATTTGCACATAACTTTGAGATAGCTGAGGCTGATCAACCAAAAAGACGCCCGCCTGGGTCTGTTCTGCTGACGGGGCTGCCGGTAAGTAAGACCCATTATCGGGCACTTGCCAGTCACCAAAAGTCTCGGCGATCAAGCGCTGCATCGACTCGGGCTCAAAATCTCCTGAGATCGCTAAGATGATGCGATCAGGGCGCACTGAAGCCTGATAAAACTCGATGATGTCATCTCGCGAAATGTTGTTGAGAGTGCTGTACTCATAGGTGCGAGCGTAGGGACTGTCATCGCCATAAACAAGTTTACGAAACTCGCGAGAAGCCACGTCATTAGGGTCATCGTTGCGACGATCAATGGCGCCGCGATATTGATTTTTGAGAAATTCCAGGCGATCAGGCGCAAAAGTTGGACGCTGTACGACATCAGCAAAGAGACCAAATACATCCTCTAGGTCTTCAGTTAACGTGTTGAAGCTGGCAGAACCAGAATCCACGTCTACTGCAGTTTCTACTGCTGCAGCTCGCTGTTCTAAAGCGAGATTCAAAACTTCAGCCGTGTAGGCCTCAGTGCCCCCCAGACGCATGGCATCACCCATGATTTCTCCGAGCCCGGTCTGGCTGGTCGGCACTAAACGTTCACCAGTCCGGAACGTGGCGCTGCCGCTGACCAACGGTAGCTCGTGATCTTCCATCAGGTAAACCACCAAGCCGTTAGATAGCTGATAGCGCTCATAGTCAGGAATCTGCACTTCCCCCAACGGCGGAAATTCCAGCTCGGTGTAATGACGAGCCGTCACTGCCGAGGCCGGCGCTTGCCAACTCAAGGCGAGAATACTCACCAATGTGACCACGCCAAGTAGCCAGGGCAACCAGCGAAAGCGACGGACCGGTTTGAATGACAAATACCCACACATAGCAAAATTACGATAAGGGGTTGGCAGTATGGAAAAGGAGTGAACTCCTAACTTGAGCGATTGGCCGAAAGCGCCAGGTTTGAGCAAACGCGGCCGGCAGGGACAATCCCTCCGCACTCAACTCTAGCAGTCCACTCTTAGGGGTCTGGTGCAGAAAGGAGCTTACCCGCAGTGCGATTTTCGGGTCGAAACGTGCTCTGAGCAACCCGTTGAATCGCCGCAGGGGTGACGGCTTCAATCTCCTCTAACTCGGTAAAGATGTTGCGCCAGGAACCCGTCTTAGCTTCATATTCTGCGAGTAAGGCAGCCATCCCAGAATTGGAATCTAACTGCCGTAATAGACCGGCTTGCGCTTGGGTCTTAACTCGATCTAGCTCCTCTGCTGATACCGGCTCAGTTTGCAACTGTTCAAGTTGTCGATGAATTTCTGCCGCAATTTGATCTGGTTCAACCGCAGGCGCAGTGATGCCATAGAGCACCAGCATATTGGGATATTTGTCTCCAGGGAAGCCACTGAATCCCCCCACGTCCAGCGCAATCTGCTGGTCTTCTACCAGCTCTTTATAAAGACGCGCTGTCCGCCCTCTAATTAGAATGCTTTCAATCATGCCGTAAATGGCATGGTCAGGGTCGTTGATACTGGGGCGATGATAACCCTCTAAATACCAAGGCTGAGACGGCAATTCCAGCGTAAATTCTTTAGGGGTTTGCTGCGGCGGCTCTGTGATCGTGACGTCAGCAGGCAAACTCTGAGAGGGAAATCGCCCAAAATAAGTGGCGGTCATTTGCTCTACTGTCTGAGCATCGACATCACCGACAATGACGCCGATCAAGTTGCTGGGACCATAGTAATCATCAAAAAAGCTTTTGACGGTATCACGGGTCGCGACATACAGATCTGACTGGTAACCAATCACGGGCCGCCGGTAAGGATGTTCATCAAAGGCTTCTTCTAAAAACACCTCAATAAACTGACCAATGGGAGAGTTATCTACCCGCATCCGTCGCTCTTCGAGAATCACCTCTTTTTCTTCGTAGAACTCTCGAAAGACCGGCTCTAGGAAGCGCTCAGACTCTAATGACATCCACAGTTCTAATTTGTTGGACGGGAGACTGTAAAAGTAGCGAGTCGCATCGGCCCCCGTCGTCGCATTCAGCCCGACCCCGCCTGCCTGTTCAATAATTTGGCCATATTTGTTTTGCTCAACATATTGAGCAGCTTCTTGACGTAAGGTTTCTAGCTGCGATCGCAACGCCTCAGCGGTGGTCGTATCGCCCGCTGCCTCAGTAGCCAAAATCTCGGCAAACACGGCATCCATTTCGTCAATCAGGGCCTGTTCCGCCAGATAGTCGGTAGTGCCAATGCGCTGCGTGCCCTTAAAGGCCAAGTGCTCTAAATAGTGGGCTATCCCCGTTGCACCATCGGCCTCATTCACAGCACCCACATCGGCATACAGCATAAACGACACCACGGGCGCTTGGGGCCGCTCTAGGACAATGAACTTCATGCCATTGTCGAGGGTAAATTCGCTGATGTTGTCAGCCACCCCATCCAGATAAGGCTGAATAGAGCTAGCCACCGGCGTACCTTCGCGAGCGAACGCTGCCGTCGGCCAGGCCAGCAGAGTCGTCAGACTCAAGACCACAGCAGTTAGCAGGCTGAGACCGCTTTGCCAAGCTGTGCCACGGTGTAAATAACAGTTAGAAGTCATTGCGATCGCCCGTCTTCATTACCTTAACTAACGAATTCAATCTAAATTAACGAAATTCAATCCGCCCAACCAGCCCAAAAGATATTCCTAGAGCGGAGCAAACCGCAGTCATCACCCAATCAACGACGCGATTTCCTCCTGCCGTCTACGGAGTGCCCGCATGGCTGATTCCCTACAATTTGAGCACATAGATCCACTAAATGACTATTGTTGGGGCGATCTCGCTTGTTTTATCAAACATATAGATCGACTAACTGACTATTCCTCGCCTGTTTTATCAAACAAGCAAGAACACCAGACCATGGCTAATCGACCAAAATTCCGAGTGATCGGCAAGCGTCAGCTGAATCTCGAGAATCATAGCGAGTGCATCAGGAGTTGCCAGACACCAGTAGAGGTCGGTCGGTGCAAGCAACTCACGAATACCGTATTCGGGTTGCCGGTTCTGCCAACTGGGTGCTTTTCTCTCTCTAACGCCAAAGCATTTCTATATAATGACGTTGAAACTTAAGCCTTAACGCTGATGCTAACGGCGCGATGCTTAAACGGTTTAGGCCCATGTTAATTTTCGAGAGGTGATCCTTGGCTCAGGCCGTAGAGTTCTCTAGCCTCACACAGTGGAGTCGCCGATTATTTGCGGCGGTAATGCTGACTGGGCAAGTGGTCATCCACTTGATTTCCCGCCCCATTCACCGGCGCAACACGCTCGACCAAATGGTTGCGGTGGGGCCGGAGTCACTGGTCATTGCGCTGCTGACAGCCAGCTTCGTGGGCATGGTATTTACCATTCAAGTGACGAGAGAATTCATCAATTTTGGTGCGGGCACCGCTGTTGGCGGCGTGCTAGCCTTGACGCTCGTACGGGAGTTAGCGCCGGTGTTAACGGCAGTGGTGTTAGCCGGTCGCGTCGGCTCTGCCTTTGCTGCTGAAATCGGCACGATGAAGGTAACAGAGCAGATCGATGCGCTACAGATTTTAAAGACCGACCCGATCGATTATTTGGTGATTCCTCGGGTCGTGGCCTGTGCCCTCATGCTGCCGGTGTTAACGCTGCTATCTTTTATCACGGGCATGACTGGAGGGTTACTGGTCGCAACCACGCTGTATGGCATCTCTCAAACTGTTTTCATCGACTCAGCCCAGGGCTTTCTGTCAACCTGGGATCTAGTAGCAGCGGTGATCAAAGCTTTCGTATTCGGTATTTTAATTGCGGTGATTGGGTCTAGTTGGGGTTTAACGACATCGGGAGGAGCCAAAGGCGTCGGCCAATCGACAACAACAGCAGTGGTGACTGCATTATTGGCAATTTTTATTAGTAACTTTTTCCTATCTTGGCTCATGTTTCAGGGCACGGGCAGCGCTGTGGTTGGCGGCTTGTAGGCAGCGATCGCCTTGATGGCGTTGCTCGAACTAGCGCCCCCGATCTCAACGGTTGAGCAGTGCCACACCCTCGCTAAAAGCTGTCTGCACCTAAAGAGAGTATCTAGGCGCAGCCCCCAATAAACGGGTCGTTGGAACCAGTCCATCACCGTGTGCCATCAGCAGTTTGCTTGCCTGACCGAGTCATTAATCAAGACAATCAGCATTTGACGATAGGACTCCTGTTAGCCCCATGCAGTCAACCCTTTACAATGGGGGCAAGCAAAGCAGCCGCACCGGCAGCGAACTGAACGTTGTTCATTTACCGAGGCAATTGTGACCGCATCGCCAACGGCCCAATCAACTTCCTTGCAGCCTAGCTACAACATTGCCATTGTGCTGATCATCGGCGGCCTCGTCGGCGCCCTTTTAGCACTGCTAACGTGGGGACCTGTGCCCGCTGGTTTAGTGGGCAGCGTTTTGATCTTTGGCTTGTTTTTGCTCTATCAAACGACGACTCTACAGCTCATCTTTACAGCGACAGATTTAGATATCTATCGAGGGGATACGCGGATTCGCCGTTTTCCCTATGAGGAATGGGAAGTCTGGGATATTTTTTGGTCGCCCGTGCCGACCTTGTTCTATTTTCGAGAAGTCAACAGCATCCACTTTCTACCCATTTTGTTTAATCCGCAGGAGTTGCGATCGCAACTTGAACAGCATGTCCCGCTTCAGGCTAAGTAATAAAGTTGCTCTGTTGCGATCGGACGTTAGTTTTTGCGCTGAACAAACTGATTTATCCTTGATATCGCCTGTCTGAGATTACTGACCTATGCCTGCTGATGAATCGCCCTATTCCAGTACGCCTGCCGGTGCCGCTAACACCCCTTTAAGTTCAACCACGGCTGCCAATGCCAACAGCAAAGAGAGCAAAGTGCAGGCTGATTTGGCTCGTATGGTGCGGGAGGCCGCTAGCGACTTAGAACGCAAAAAGCGCTCTTTAGAACTCGAAATCGAAAAGTTAGAACGTCGCCGCGATCGCATCAATGCGGAAATGAAAACGTCGTTTGCCGGCGCTTCTCAAGATCTCGCGGTGCGCGTTCAAAGTTTTAAGGAGTATTTAGTCGGCAGTTTGCAAGATTTGGCCACCTCCGCCGAACAGTTACAACTCGCCCCTACAGAAGCGCCCTCGGTTCGGCGCCATGCGGCGGCTCAGACGCCGCCATTACCGGAGCCAGAAGCGCCCGCCCAGTCACCGACCCCAGCAGCGACCTCCCAGTACCTTCGAGACACAGAACGCATTCAAAGTCTGCTCGATCAGTATCGTCTGCGGCCTGACTACTACGGCCCCGTGTGGCAGTTGAGGCGCACCTTTGAACCGATTCATGCTGATCGGGTCGCCAATTGGTGTTTGGCTCAGGGCGGGCGGGGGGCGGTCAAAACTTTAAACAGCCGCCTGCAAAACGTCTTGGTCGCGTCAGCGGCAATCTCGCTGCTGCACACGATGCATGGCGATCGCCTGCGGGTTTTAGTGCTGGCAAATAGTCCTGAGCGGTTGGGTGATTGGCGTCGCGGCTTCCAAGATTGTTTAGGCGTTTCGCGGGGCGACTTTGGCACCCGCAGCGGCATTATGCTGTTTGAATCATCAGAACCGATGGCCCAACGTGCCGAACGTTTATTGGAAAACAACTACCTGCCGCTGATCATCATCGATGAATCGGAAGGCAAAATTGCCTTATCGATTTTGCAGTTCCCGCTGTGGCTGGCGATCGCCCCTGACCCAGCTAATCCAACCTCTGAGTACTACGAGTTTGCGTGACCACCAGTGTTTTCAGGCTAGGCCAGCAGTTCACACCCGTCAGCGATCGCGGCGGGCTCGCTGGTCTCGCCGATATTGACGATATTCTCGGTGTTCAACATAGCGTTTTAACTGCCGCGCCATGCGCCGCATGCCTTGCTTCTCATCTTGGCGAATAAAGGGCAAAAAGATATTCGACAACGTTCCCCTAAACCTTTCTTGATGGGTGTAAAGGGTACGCGTGGGACTTAGGTCTTGTATTTCAAAAGAGTGTTCGCTCTTAAACCCTGGCATTTTAGCCACCCAACGCAGACAAACATGAGGCTGCACTAGCGTAATCAGCGGTTCGAAGTCGGTCGACTCATCATCTTCTAAGCGGCGAATTGACAAAAAAATCTCACGACCCTGATGAATGGCTAAAGCGGGATCGCCATCAAACAAAAAAGTGTTCCAACGCCGCCACTCGTCTTTGCGCATCAGCGCCTCCCAAATGAGTGAGCGTGGGGCATTAATTTCAATCTCAGTACGGAGTGTGGGCATCGGATTAGCAGACGATCTTCCTTAATAGGCCGATAAAAGACATTGAGCCAGCTTTGGTTAGAGAGCAATGACCGGTGGGTTGACTCAGGTTCCCCATCGGAAACCTTTGCAGCCGCAGCCTTGATGTAAGAAGGGGAGAAAGGCTGATGCCCAGAAATTTTGTCGTCAACAGCAAGCTGCAGACCCAATACCGACTTTTCAACTCCCCATTCCGGGCTTTCCAACACGCAGGTCAGCATTCCTCTACTTTAGTCAGTCTCATCAGTTTCCTCATCCCAAATCGACATACCATTCTCTTACAGTTTGCCTTGCCGCCGGCACGCCCTACCAATCTGCCCCCTCGCTCTATCACAGGAAATTTCATGGTTCAACTCACGCCTAACGCTAGCTACGGTCTGACCCTCCGCCTCAAACTACCCAACCAGACCGGTATGCTAGCTCAAGTGACCCAAGCGATCGCCGCCGCTGGGGGCAACCTCGAAGATATCCGCCTGCTAGAACGGACGCGTCAATTCGTGGTTCGAGAAATCACAGTGGATGCGGCCAGCAGTAACCAAGCCGACAACATTGTGGCTAGCGTCGAGAATCTGGATCAAATGCAGGTGCTGCAGGCCGACGATCGCACGTTTAAGCTCCATGAAGGCGGCAAAATTGAGATCACCAGCCGCGTTGCCGTCCGCAATCAAGATGATCTAGCGATGGCCTACACGCCTGGGGTCGGACGCGTCTGTCAGGCGATCGCGGCGGCACCGGAGCGGGTATATGACCTCACCGTAAAACAAAACATGGTGGCGATCGTCACCGACGGGAGTGCCGTGCTGGGATTGGGTAATTTGGGGCCAGAAGGTGCCCTCCCCGTGATGGAAGGCAAAGCACTGTTGTTCAAAGAATTTGCGGGCATTGATGCCTTTCCGGTATGCCTGGCCACGCAGAATACCGACGAAATCATCGAAACCGTCAAGCGGATTGCCCCTGTCTTTGGCGGCATCAATTTGGAAGACATTAGCGCCCCCCGCTGTTTTGAGATTGAGACACGACTCAAACAAGAACTCGATATTCCCGTCTTCCATGATGATCAGCACGGTACCGCAATTGTGGTGCTGGCGGCGTTAACGAACGCTCTCACACTCGTGGGCAAATCCTTTGCAGAAATTCGGATTGTGATCAATGGCGCGGGGGCCGCCGGCGTCGCGATCGCTCTGCTATTAAAACGGGCAGGCGCTCAGACCATTCTGATGTGTGACTCCAAGGGCATCATCACCCGCGATCGCACTGACTTGAATGCCCAAAAGCAGCAATTTGTCGTAACCGAGTCCGGCACGCTGGCTGACGCCATGCAGCAGGCCGATGTCTTTCTAGGCGTTAGCGCCCCGGGTGTCGTGTCAGTAGAGATGGTGAAATCGATGGCGGCTGATCCTATTGTGTTGGCAATGGCGAACCCGATCCCCGAAATTCAACCAGAGCTCGTGGCGGGCCTCGTCGCTGTCATGGCGACGGGCCGCAGTGACTATCCCAACCAAATCAATAACGTTCTGGCTTTTCCAGGTATCCTGCGCGGCGCACTAGACTGTCGTGCCAAAGCCATGACGACCCTTATGTTCTTAGAAGCTGCCAGGGCGATCGCAGCCCTCGTTAGCCCAGACAAACTCAGCGCTGAGCACATTATTCCGTCAGTCTTTGATCCCCGCGTGGCGATCGCGGTCTCGACGGCTGTACAACAAGCGGCCCGCCAAGAGGGCATCGCTCGTATTTGATCTCCCTGGAATGGGAGTGTTGACGCCTCATCCCCCCGGTAAGATGAAGAAAACGGTTAGGAGCAGTCTGTATGTTGGACGAGCAAGCTAAAAAGACGCTATTGCGGAAAATCCCCCATGGCCTCTACATCTGTGGCGTGCGCAATGGTGAAGAGCTCAATGGTTTTACCGCCAGTTGGGTCATGCAGGCATCGTTTCAGCCGCCGCTACTGGTGAACTGTGTGAAAAACGATTCCGGCTCCCACGAAATGGTGAAACAAAGTGGTGTCTTTACCCTGAGCTTCTTAGAAGCAGGTCAAAAAGACTTGGCCCAGAACTTTTTCAAACCCCAACGTCGGGTAGGCAACAAGTTTGAAGATATCGAGTTTTACGAAGCACCGGAAACCGGCTGCCCCGTCATTAAAGACACCCTGGGCTATGTAGAATGTCGGGTTGTTGGCAGCGTTGAACATGGCGACCATACGGTTTTTGTCGGTGAAGTCGTCGGGGCCGCTGTGCATCGCGAGGGTGAGCCATTGCTGCTAGAAAGTACCGGCTGGAATTACGGTGGCTAAGCGGCGGGTTCACTAAAGAGACCTGAAATCATACCAGCTTGCTAATTCCTTTAGCTTGAAAGCTTGGCTGTGAAGCATCAATCTTGAACCGCTCAAATACACGTAACGAAACAGCGCCCCCTCCGAAGAGAGAGCGCTGTTTCAAATCAAGCTCAGCAAGGCTGAACTGCTTCGAGACTAGCCGATGATTTCGGGAGCCTCAGCAGAAGCCAA